>Ga0115851_100100_pt2 | contig 25934 bp, 22 predicted proteins | sample InSIn2gowninarea_FD_83865 | JGI IMG/M metagenome (GOLD analysis project Ga0115851, IMG submission 83865)
GAGTCACAATATAATCCAGCCGACCTAACAATAATAATATAAAGCCAAAAAAATAACAATAGAGGGATTCTATGGGGCACAGAAATAACAATATGGGGGTAATAGGGGCACAACAATATAAATAAGGGGTATAACTATAATAGTAATGGGGTAATCACTAGTATTATAGGGACCCAACATTCAATCACAACCTCAGGTTAGTGCCTCCTTATCTGGAGCGACTCAGGCTCAAACAAGTACTATGAATCCTCATCTTGGTCAATCGTCTAGTATTGGACAATAGAAAATGGTCCAGCAACCATGGATGGTTCAATCTCAACAACCGCAATTCCAGCAAACATATCAAGGACCTGAGCAGCAAGTCTTTGTGAGTAATGGGCAACCGCATTTCCAAAGTAGTTATCAACAACCATACTATAATGGTTGTTCCCATCAACCTTATCAAGGTTACCAGCATCAAATCCATTATGTTGGTATGCAAAGACCCACTGCTCAGGTGATTCCATCTTATCCTGGGTATGCTTCACCTAGCCTAAATCAACAGTTGCCCTTTGTAGCAACTCTAGAATTACTAGATCTAAACCGGTTGACGAATGATCCAATTGCTTACGCCCCTTGGTGGCTAGCGATTCCGCATAAACTTCCGTCAGATATTCCTAAATTGAATGGAAATCCAGGTAAAGACCCGTCGAATCATGTGATGACATTTCATCTGTGGTGTTCATCTAACACTCTAAATGATGATTCGATTAGGCTTCGCCTTTTTCAGAGAACGTTAACTGGTCCAGCAACAAAATGGTATATCGAATTACCTAGAGCTTCATTCGATAACTTCAGCACCCTAGCCACAACCTTTTTAACCCATTTTCAGTTACCAATAAGGTACGGAACAGGAACAGAGCTTCTTACCAATTTCAAACAGACAACGGCCACTCACATATCTGATCATATTCATGAGTGGCGACATCGTCGCAGAATGGTAAAAACATATGTTCCTGATCAGCTACTAGCTGAATGGTTTATTAAGTCATTATTACCTTCTATCACAGAAGATGTGGCAAAGGGAGGAGTCGTCACTGAAGAGCAAGTTATTGCCCGTGCACAATATCTAGACTTGATCTATACTCAGTCTGGCACGCTCTATGATAAAATACCTGATGCTCCTAGAGTGGAATTTTCCATTCCTCCCCCTCCTAAATCAAACAAAGACTCTCACGCAAGTGAACCACTTCTTGCCTCGGAGGTAAGTGCCATGTCGACCGATAAAGGAAAACATCTGAAGCAACCAGGAGGCAAGAAGAAAAAGAAAGGGAAGAAGAAAAAACGGGAAGAGTCGTGTCCTGAAAAATCTTTTGCAAACCCTTCTGGGCAAAGGAAACCCCCTATGGGTTGTCATATATGTGATGAGGATCATTGGACAAGAGATTGTCCACATAAAGCTGAAGTTAAGAAACTCTTTAAGAGTTCAAAAACCTCAGAAGTATTGACTGATCCGTTTCCAAACCCGGGAACCAAACTGGTTGCTAATCAAAATTCTTCCCGATCCCAAGTGCTTATGTTGTCTATCTCAAAGCAGCAAAATGATGCTTTGACAAGGAGTAAAGATTATGGGAATCCACAGCTGTCGAATAACAAGGCTAATGAACAACCTAGTAATTCGACAACAACTTCGACCGAAGTTGTGCCAATGGATTCCAATCTTGTATCCTTTAACCACAAAGGATATGACCCTCAGTTACCAGCTCAACTAGCTTTCCTTATTCAAGTGAAAGCCCTCAACAAAACTGTTCATCGAACAATTATTGATGAGGGGGCATCTACATGTATTATGTCAATGAGTTGCTGGAAAAATTTAGGCTCACCACCCTTGTCACGATCGTCAACAATGTTAAAAGCATTTGATGGACGATCATACACTCCATATGGGATTATAAATAACTTGCAAGTTGAACTAGGGGTCAAAACAGTAGAAATTGATGTTGAAGTAATCGACGGAAACCTCGATTACAACATCCTACTGGGAAGGCCCTGGATATATGCCATGGCCGCAGTTGTGTCGACCTACTTCAGGAAGATTGCATTTCCCTTTCAAGGAGGAATTACAATCGTCGACCAACAAACATTTCTCCCCAACAGTTCACAGGTTACGGGAAACATTCCAACGATCCATGGAAGCAATCATTCGCTTCAAAATATCGGAGTAGGTCTCCTAAAAGACCCTACCTTAATGGGTACTTTTGCCCTACCTCCTCCGAGGAATCTGGCGGAAGTGGCCACAGTGGAAACCTGCAATATGAAATCTTCTATATCTAATGGATTCAGAAGATTCCTGAACATTTTGACAGCATGGATCGTCGCCCTAATAGAAATATTGTAGCAATCAATTTTCTTGGCCTGGGGGGAAAATTCAAATCAACACTCGTCAAGTGTTTGGATAGATAGGTCTAGGGAATATGGTACCTCTTCAGATCCTTGGTCGCATGTACATTCTACAGACAAAGAAATCATTCAGTCAATGATGATAGGAGAGACACCATGGGAGGATCACTACCATCGTTCCCATCTTCCGAATTACCAAGAAGATTATTCCAGCAACCTTAACCATCCTTCAGTTTTTGATTTTCTATCAAATACTGTAAAGGCAGTGAATTCCGAGGACAATTCTTATCTCGTGTCGACCTCGTTAAAAAATGAAACAAGAAGTCATGAGGATAGTTCTTTTACTGAGTCAACCTCATTAAAAAATGAAACAACTCCCATTCCAAATCGAGATTTTCAAAGATCTTGGAGGTAAACCTTCATTCCAACCACCGAGTTGAATGCAATGAAGCTTGGGGGCATGCATCTCAATTCGCGTTATTATGCCGGGGGCATGAAAACTTATCACGAGCAGTGTTACTGCAGGATTCAAGCTCGTTAAAAAATAAACCTGCCACGAGCAATGTTACCACAGGGTTCAAGCTCGTTAAAAAATAAACCCGCATTGAGCAGTTTTAATGCGGACTTCATGCTCGTTAAAAAATAAATATAAGCATCGAGCAGTTTTAACGCGGACTTCATGCTCATTAAAAAATAAACATAAGCATTGTGAGCAAATGTTCCCCCAGAGTTCAAGCTCATCCAGAAAAAATGAACCAACCTCCGGTAAATGACCATCGTGAATATAAGATTTCAGCCTTTTAAAGCCTTGGGCATGTTTGCACCACCACCTCCACTTTTACACTGGCCGGTCATTCACCTCCATTTGATTGTTTACCCATTTTGAGGAACAGCTGCGAAGAGTGATAATTTATAGCCATCCTTGTAACACTGCCGTGATTGGAAAATTCCAAGCCTTACCTGGAATCAGCTGCTACCCATCTCATCACTCGTTCCTCAAAAGACGAGTCTTCTTTAAGCTCTTTTCAACTGACTTGATAAATATGAAAAGATCACCGAGCTATTGGCCTCTCCAGCTCGTTAAAGAGACTGGAAGTGCTATCCCTCCTTTAGATTTTAATCTTTTTTGGATTTGAGGGATCATTACACAAAAAGATCGAGCGCTTGTTTTGTTCGGCTCGTTAAAAGGATCAAAAATCCATCCCTTATGTATTGTTTTATACTTTTTCGGACTTAAGGGATTAGATGACGAAAAAGGAATATTAGAGTTTCCTTTATGTACCTTTTCAGACTCTCTAAAATTGAAAAGGACCGAGTTGTCTTTGTCGTTAAACTCGTTAAAAAACATAATAGCGACAAACTTGTCTGTGGTAGGCAAGAACGAGTTTCACTATCGCTAAGCTTGGTAAAACGAAGCGATGGGTTCGCCCGAAGGGCGAATTATAGAACAAGCATATGTTATCCTCCTCAAGCTTGACAAAAATAAAGAGGTACTGGTCAACAATGACTGGGGAAAAATTGGGAAGGGAACTTGAAGAAACTTTGTTGGTAGCAAGTCGCTCTTGAACATGACACTTTCGCTCCACATCCATGTCGGGTTGGGTTGTTTCATTCACCGGTCACATCACCATGGTCACATCACACCATCCACATCTGGGGTTAATGCTACCAATCCATCATGTCAGTGTCGCCGATATGTTCAAGAGAAGTCATTCAGAGAATTCACCCTGATCCACCCACCACAATACATCTATACTCCATCCATTCATGACCGCCATCCTGAACCTTATATATCATCAGACAATTTTCACCTTTATAAAAATCATTTGCTCCTTTCCGTGTCATTGATGTGGGATTCATTAAGGCCCTCCAATGACGGATCACTTCTTGTCGACATCAGCTCATTATCCAAGAAGTTGATCTAGGAATACCCCCTTCAGTACTTTGAAGCTTGCATGCCTCAATGGCAAGTTTCTCACTTCCGGCGAAAGGTTTACATCATTGGCCTTCGACCAAAATATTTCACGTGGTGTTCGATGCCAAGTCATTTATTCACACCACGTAGATTGTACTACCGTACCTTGAGGGTCATCATCATTATCGGTGATTCCTCTTGCGCCTGTTAACAACTTACATTATTGGCTGGTAATCAGGCGATGTTTTTCCATGTTCGACTCCGAAACATTTTTCACATGGATCGACTTGTACTTTGAGTGAAGAACGGAAGAGATTGAAGACATCGGATCTAGTTTCAGCCATCCGGGCTGCGATATATATTCAGGAAAATAAAAACATCAAATGTACAGCACTACGGCACAGATAATCATCCAATCAAAGGGATGATGGCTCTACCAGAATCATCAGTCTATTTTTAGACAGTTATCTGTCCTATGTACATGAGAATGAATTTATAAAGCTGAGCATGGGAATGCCCGCCTCAGCTAGATCATGAAAAATGTTATGAAGATAATGTATTGTGTTGTATCTTATTACAGGTCTCCTCTTGGCTCGAAAGAACTCTGGATCCTCATTATAAAGCATTTCACCCGACATTTTTAAAAGAAAAATTAACGACCTCATGCTTTAGGGGGAAACTGTTATAGATATTTTTGGGCCCTACAACCCCAAGCAGCAAATATCCATAAACCAAGGGATCCTAAGTCCCTAAAAGTGTTGTTTCAACCCCTAAAGGAACAAGGTCAAAAGATTACAGCTCCTCCCAGAAAGTTCTCCATGAAAAAACTACTCAAAATGGGTCAATTCAAGATAAGAGCACTTGCTCCATGGTCCAGGTGCGTTTAAGAGCACCTGAATACACTGTTGGGGTGCACTTAAGAGCAGGTAGCCCTTCTATAGGGTGCGCTGAGTGGGAAAGTGACAAATGGCAGTGTCAGTTTGCAAGGTGGAAAGGCATGGAATCTTCCATAACTCTCTCCTGTGACACTTGCCTCTCAGAATTCGACCAAGGATGAGTCAGAGATGCTCAATCTCCAAGTGGAAGCAAGAACTATCAGTGGGAGGACACTAATAAAAAACATAGAAGCTGACTCATTTCCTTGCCAAGCTATATATGGATCCCTCACCAAGAGATCCAGAGGTTGGAATTGGGCATATTGCAAGGAATTGCTGATAGTTTCTTGAGGTGATATTGATGCTTGTTGGGTGATCTAAGTTTTTGTATGAGCTGAAAAGAGAACTTTTCTTGTCAAGAGGATGATGCTGGGTCAGAAAAGCTGGTTGTAACTCTCTTGACTTCAATTTACTTATCAATAAAGCTATTCTTGTTTCCTTCCATTTCTTTGTGTAATACATGTTTACGCATTTGAATGGTTAATCTATACTGACCCTAGATTATTTATATTAGCAGATCTTTGTTCTCGCATAGTCTTGTGTTACTGGGATCTTGCAGGTATTCCTTGAAGCTGGGCATACAAGCGGGCAAGCACCAAAAGGCTGTGAGAAAGAGGAAGAATCAAACAAGGAGTTCAAGCGAAAGACAAAGGTTGGCCCCTTCATTCTTCTTCTATCTACTTAATATAAAAGGAAATCAAGATAGACTTTCTTCTGTTGTTTCTAAGGTAGCTACCGTGCCTTAGTGGGATAGAGTAGTTCTGAATAGACACTAATCCCTGTAACAGGTACCTAGGCACTGTGTCAGGAGCCAGCTCACATCCATATATTCTGATTTCTGTGTTTTGGTACAAGTACCAATCTCCCACTCTATATTGTTTGGACAACTGTAGGATCCTCTTGATATCTACACTGATTCTAGGGGGAGGACTTCCTAATAGCATAGTTGCCACTGGGTATACAAAGAGATCTATGAAATCAGTATAAGAATATTGAGAGTCATTTAGGTGGATTAATGAAGTCCAGAAGACCACATATCTAGGGTTGCCTCTAGTATCAAGCTTTTGGAGTGTGATTGGGAATTTGTGAGCTTGATAATACAAGAAACGATGATATAAAATTGAAGAATATTTGAACACTATTTCATTATCCAACCTCATGAATTGATCATGCATTTTATTAGCAATGAACTTAGCATAGTCAAACATGATGGCTGGGGGCTGCTGAGGTGAGTAGATGGACATAAAGACTAAATAATTTCATCAACAAATTCACTTGTAGTCTGGCCTAACACACTGGATATCATTTCTATGATGTCTCAGCCAAGATCAGAGAATATAGTCCACATATAAGGGGGAGGGTCCTTTGGAATATATTTTTCTTCCCTAATGAAGGTCTGGAATAAACAATCAAGTTTGATTGAGGTGAGTGTAGGGAATCTGTTAAGAAAATCTCCAACAGAAAGAGGGGTCAGGCTTTGGCTTGGTTGTGACTGCAACATTTCATTTATGGACTCAGTAGTGATGGTAAATAATACCTAATGATCAGGGGTCATTACTGCCCTTTGGCTGGGATTATAGTTCATATGGCAGTAATGGACAATCTCTGGGAGGATATGAACTCTGGGGAATTGGTACTTGGGTAAACCTAATTCCCAAAGCCCTATGTAGTCTGCATGGTTCAGGTACTAGCCTCTGTACTTGCAGTATAGTTTCAAAGGTGATTCTTGAACAGAGGTATCCTTAATCTAAAAATCTTTATCTGCCAATGGGAGATGGTCTAAATCGTTGTGGGGAGTAGAGATTGGTAGGACATTTAATGCAATGGGAGAAACCATCCTTGGTTCTTGTGGATTCAAGGATGGGGGTGAAGGATTTTCAGTGAAAATGGAGAAAACTGGTCTAATTCAGAGTATTTTGGAGTCACTGGGCAACTATCTTACTGAACTACTAAGTAGTTTGAGCAATTGAGTCTAGTTTTGGGAATAAAATAGGGTTTCTCAACGAATTTGGGTAAGTACCTGGTTTCAGATTTGAAAGGAGTAATGGGAAACTATGCACGGTTTGTAGGAAGCGTACGTGACTGAAAGGCGGTCTAGAGTTTCAGCAGCTTCAGCAGACTGACAGTTGGGCGTGGGTTGATGGTTGTACGTGCTTTAGTGCTTGCATGGAGGTCTGAGCAGTTTTTTTCACGGTAGAACTAAAAACAATGAGTTTTTTAGTTTTATTCACAAAGCCAACTATTTTGGTGGGTACACAGGGAAAGGGACACTTGACCTTATGTGGGGGATGCGACAATTTGTCGTTTAGCGGGAGGCAATATGCAGTTTCATATCGCACTACTTTTGGGCTTGAGTAGTTTTGGGGGGGAGGCCGCTCGATGCCATTCATCGAGCACCACGTAGCAGTGGGATGAATAGTGAAACCGCCCATAGCAGGCGGGTAAAGTTCAGCTTTCGGAGGCCGCCCAATATGAGCGTTGACCGTTTGATCAAAAGGGACTTGATCACACGGTGATTGGGGCGGGGACTTGACATGAACTTTAATGGAGGGGCTCGGCACAGGTTTTAAGCATGGAGGGATTAATTAATTGCAGATTATGGAGTTTTAATGAAATCAGGAGTGATTTTATTGGCGGGGTTGATTATTAATTAACCACTAATTGATTAATTAATCTTTTTATGTGGTGGTGGGTCTTGGTTATTAATTAGTCGTTGATCGACTTAATTAACCCATTAATTATTCACTAATAAAGTTTATGTTTCAAACTTTGGGGCGGGATATTAATATAGGGTTTTTTAATAAAGTATATGGGAAAGGGGTATTTTTGGAATTTAATAAATATAATTAAAATTAGGAGTTGATATGAATGAAAGCGGAAAAATGGGTTTGCACTAAGTATAATGTGCTTTGAAATTTATTTACTTTTCACATGGAAACATTATAACTTAGGCTAAGTGTTTTTGTGGGTTTTTTAGGAAAAAAGGGGTTTTACATGGGGTGATTACTTTCCCTAGGAAAATAGTGCTTTTACCTGAGGAAAAGGGATTTTTTAGGGAAAATGAATGAATTAAAGGGGGTGAATGTTTATGAGGGGACTTTAGTACTTAGAACCTATAAGTTATTGGGCTGAGGGTCCGGTCCCTCCAAAAGTCAAAGAAATGCTCTGAGTCCCTTTAACTTAAGGTTTTAGGTACTTTAAGACTTTCCTTGGAAATTAGTTAAGTGAAAAATGTAGTGAATGAGGGAGGTTAATCAATTTGACTTTGTGTGCTCTGGTAAATACTCAATTATCATCCATACTTTAGAAATTTGATGATTTTATATGATTTACTATAATCAATCATGATAATTCTGCAACCATTCAACTACTTATCCGTCTACTCATCCTACCATTTTTCTACTCTTTATTAGGGTGCACTTAAGCTGGCAAACCCTTATCAAAACTTTTTCTTTTCTTTTACAAAAATAATCCATTGAAGTTTAACCTTATTACATCCAAGGGCTCAAATTAAACAGTTGAGCTCCTTTTATTTTCTCTACCTATCTACTTATCTGCCAAGATTACATTGTTTGGTCAGATTTTATTTCTCTATCTCTAAGCATGAAATAGCCAAGTTTTAACATTTTGACTATCCATGGATTGTGGCAAAAGTAACAAGCTGCACACAAACTTTTATTCTTCATCAAAGTAAATGGTAGTGCCATTTTGACTTGCACACTTTCATGGTATTTTTCTTTCTTGGGGTTCATTTTTTATATTTATTGACCTTTTTCATTCTTTTTGTCCTTTGATTTTTCTTTTAGGACATACCCTCTTTACATTTTTTAATTTTTTTGATTTTTTGAATATGGAAAACATTTGCAGAAAGCAAAGGTGTGTACATATTACAGATTTGACCTCAACCATTCAAAAATTATGACTCCTATTTGTATAGGAACATAACAGTGGCTCCACTTGGGGATGGCATTTCGTGGTGAAATGTCAAGAATAGTAGATCAACGGCCTTCTGAATTACTGTGTTTTTACTCTGCAACATTTCCCTTTTTCTTTGCTGTTTTATTGATATTTATGATAGTGAAACTTTTGAAGCTTAGGGCCTTCTCTTTAGGCTTCAACTCCAAAATTACCATCCAATCAACACTAAACTTTGTGAGAAATAAAATATATATAAGTGATTAGTGAAATTAGTGACTGGGGTCTTTATAGTGCTTAAGCATTGAACCATTAACTGGTCCTCCTTCCACTTCTGCACCATCCAATTCTTTGAGGAAATAAACATTATTTCCCATGCAAGCATAAATGATGTAAGGGCCTTTCCATAGGAAGTCAAACTTCCTGTGTTTACCTTTTTCCTCCCTTCTTGAGTCCCATTTCAAAACTTTATCTCCTAGATATAAATCTTCTGCCTTAGTCCTTTTGTCAAAAGCTTTCTTGATTTTCTCCTGCACAACTTGGGATCTGATATATACTTCTTCCCTGGTTTGATGCAAGTGAATTGTCTGGTCGATCCTCCTTTGAATATCATTTGGCTCAACCTGTGCTTCTTGGAGCAATTTCATCACTAGTGTTCCCAAGGAAGATGGGAAAACAACCTCCATTCCATAAACTAGCTGGTAAGGACTGGTACCAATGGATTTCTTTATGGTCAGCTTATCTTCCCACAAGGCATTTACTAGCTTCTTATTCCAGGTTTTCTTGTTATCTTCCAACAATTTTTTGATGATATTCACTAAGATTTTGTTGGAAGACTTTGCTAGTCCATTTCCGTGGGGATAGTGGGTTGTAGAGTGACCCAGGGTTATGTGATATTTGTTGCAGAAATTAATCATCCTCTTTGATTTAAAAGTTGTTGCATTGTTTGTGATGATTTTGGTTGGACAAGTGAATCTGGAAAGAATGTTGGCCTCAAGGAAACGTATTATGACAGTGTCTGTAGCTTGTCTTGAGGGTATGGCTTCTATCCATTTTGTAAAATAATCTGTGGTAGTAAAGATCCATCTATGCTGGGAAGAGGAAGGGGGATGAATTTCACCAATGAAGTCAAGACCCCACTGTTGAAATGGTGTTTCAGTAGATATAGGTTTCAAAGGTAATGGCAATAGTTTTCTTTTTCCTTCAAAAATCTGACATTTGTGGCACAAAGTTACAAATTTCTTTACATCTGAAAACAAAGTGGGCTAGTAAAAACCAGCTCTTAAGATCTTATCAGCTGTGGTCTTCTAGTATAGATGTCCTCCACAGTCACCTGCATGAAACTCCTGTAATATTTTGTTAGATTCTTCCTTCAACAAACAATTAAGTAGGATGCCTTCGTGATTTTTCCAAAATAAAGCATTGTCAATTATGCAAAATTTCAAAGATTTCATTTTTAAGAACCTACTTTTAGTTCTGGACAACTCAGGAGGAGCTTGAAGATTTTGTAGAACGTATATAATGTCAGCATACCATGGTGAATTTGTAAAGTCCTGGCTGATCTATGGAGTCACCATCTCCTCTTCGTTATCCAATTCTGCAATGAAATTTATGTCTAGGGCCTGATAGTTTGATTCAGCCATAAGCTTGGCTAAACCTTGGCCTTTGATCAATTTTGTAGGTTTAATTTCTAAGTCATATTCTAATATGGTAGCTATCCACTTCCCTCTCTTTCCATCTGGTCCATCATGTGTTAGAATGTCTTTGACTACAACATTGGGAACGTAAGCTAGTATATGAGAATACAAGATATAAACTCTGAAATCTTTAATAGCTTTAACCAGAGAAAAAGCTTGCTTTTCCATTACATTATACTTTAAAGGTGCATCTCTCAGGGCTTTGCTAAAGAAGGCTATTGGTTGTTCAAAACCCTGATCATTTTTCTATAGTAGGATAGTAGCAATTGTATGTTCTTAAGCGAAAGAAAAATTGATGAAATCCCTATCAAACATTGCACTAATGAGGACTGGTGTTTGTGTTAAGGCTTGCTTTATATCTTCAAAAGACCTTTTAGCCTCTAGAGTCCATTTAATAGTCGAATCTTTCTTTAACATGTTGTTTAGTAATCTAATTAGTTTAGCTAAATTAGAGATAAATCTTCTCAAAAAGTTTATTTTACCTAAAAATGCTTGTAGATCTCTGATGTTCCTAGGATGTGGTATCTGCAAAATGGCTTCAACTCTTGTTGGGTCAATCCGGATACCATCTTTCGAGATTATGTGGCCTAGTAATTTTCCCTCTTCCAATCCAAATAAAGATATTTTAGGATTCCGAGAAATTCCATACTTCCTACACTTGGTGAAGACCTGCCTGAGATGATCCAGGTGTTGTTGATCTGATTTAGAGAATACTGTGATATCATCTAGGTATATTACCAGGAAGTCATGGATTTCCTTAGAAAAGGCTATGTCCATTGCTCTTTGAAAGGTGGCCCCTACATTTTTTAACCCAAAAGGCATTTTCACATACATGAAAGTGCCCCATGGAGTAGTGAATGCAGTTTTTGCCTGATCATTTGGGTGGACTAGGATCTAGTTATAGCCAAAAACCCAATCTAGCAGTGAGATTCTGGTTGAACCTACTACCCTCTGTAACATGTGATCCATTTTAGGAAGAGGGTAGTTATCCTTAAGTGAAACTTTATTTAAATTTCTAAGGTCAATACACAGTCTTATTTCGCCAGTTTTCTTTCTTGTAGGTGGAAAATTAGAGACCCAATATGAGAATCTAATTGGTGCAATAATCTTAGCTTCATACATTCTTTTGATCTCTTTTTCAATGGAAGGTAATAGAACGGGGTTAATCCTTCTAAGCTTCTATCTAAAAGGCTTCTGAATTTCTTTTAATGGAATGGTGTGTTGTATTATGCTGGTATCATAGGACTTAAGGTCCTCATAATTTCAAGCAAAAACATCTTGGAATTCCTTTAACAGTTCTATGTATTTCACTTTTTCATTGGGAGGTAAAGACTTTGAAAGTTTTATCATTTTGAGATCTTCTTCAGAGCCTATATTACATTCCTCAATGTTTGATTTTAAAGGTTCCATTTTAGGCTTTTTAGGGACATCATTTGAGTCAAATAAGTCCTCCAAAGGAGTTAATCCTTTGGGCAAAAAATTGTCTTTTAAGGTTGATGACTTCAGTTCTTCATCGATTGCTTCATCAATTTCCATTTGTTTTAGGTTTCAAATATGTGATTTGGTAAACTTTGTGGGATGGAAATTATCTATCTTTTCATCTTCTACTTCGTTAATCTCTACTTTATCAGTGTAATCAAAATCTAATGTTATGTCTGTGTCTATGTTGCAATTTACAAATTCATCATCTAAAGTTAGAAAATTGTTAATTTGTTGATCATTTTAGAACACTTGCCAGTTCTATAACTTGTCAGGAATAGCAAGTCTATGCCTAACTTTAGCAGTGTACTGATGGTTGGGCTGAAATGGCAACTTGAAAGTACTAGCAAACATCACTAAAGTGTGAGCTTGCATATTGTGTTTTCTTGGAATAACAGCAAGCTTGGTTTCTAAAAAAGTATTTAATATTTCTACAATTGTTCCTCTATAAAGTCCTAACCTAGGATCCCTAGTCATATAAACAACGTTAATTTGTTTTATTACCAACTCTGAATCTCCCATAATAGAGACTCTTATGGCTGCTAACCTTTTTACCAATTTCAGACCTAACATAAGTGCTTCATATTCGGCCATGTTGTTTGTACATTTAAAGTTCAATTTGTAGGCATGACCCTCTGAATGATCATTCTCTAAGTTGTAAATCCATACTCCTACTCCTGCACCTAGTTTGTTTACTGACCCATCAAATTCAAGATGCCATAGAATTTCATGTTCATAATTATCACTGTCTGGGGGAATAAAATCTTCTTTGACTAAAGTATCTAGGTCATTTTTATGATCTGAAATCTCATGAATTTGGACATTTGGATTTTCTTATATTACTGTAATTTTTTTTGGTTCTGTCATGATGTTGTCTGAAGTATTTTCTTGGTTAGATTCAACATTGTAAAGAATAAAAGAATCAATATCCGAATGCATTGAATATATAGGAAAGTTTTGAGGCCTCTCTTGGGTACTCAATACATACTTCATCAGAGTCTCTCTATACAGCTTCTTAGGATGTCCAAAGACTGATATGGTAGCATACGATAGGTCAAGTCGCAGAGCTCCCTGGAGTTTGGAACTCCAAGATCTAGACATCAACATGTCATACTTAGGTGGTATATCAACAACCACTATGTCCATAAGAATGGTCTTAGCAGGGTACTGCACTAGGGAAACACATAGGTCTTTTATAAGTCCCAGGCACTTAACTTGGCTTGAATCAAATGAAAACAGGTCTTTGTAGGGTCTAGTGATATCCAAGTTTAGCTTCTCCATAACGGATTTAGGCATAAGGTTGTGTGAAGCCCCAGAGTCTAGCATGGAATTATGAGGGATCTTATTGTGGATGTTAAGGCTAATGTAGAAGGGTGGTATCCCTCCTTCCACTGGTTTTCCATTAACATCAGGACCGAAAATTAACTCAAGTTGATCATCAATTAGGTTAAAAGAGTCTTCATTTTCCACAAAGTTTAAAGATTTACTTATTTGAGATTTGTAAGTTTCATGTTTAACCAGTTCTGTTAAAGGGATTGAGATTTTAAGTTTGGCCACCTCTACTCCCATAATGAAAGGCAGAGTGGATTTGTTTGTTTGAATATTTGAAATCTTAACAGCAAGGTTTGGAGCAGTTTGTTCTTCTTTTTCAGTGTTTGGAGTCTTTTTTAATGAATTTTCTAAAGTGATATTTGGAGTTTCTTCCACTGTCTCATTTGCGGGGATTGAGGTGGATGGTTGATTATTAGTGGGTTGGTCATTTGTCACATCTACAATAGTGGGACTAGGAGGGTTCTGATTTGGTCTAGAAAATTTGGAGATTTTTTGTAAGTGGAACTGCTTTAACTTTCTTAGGTTGATTTGGTACTACTTTCTTGTTTTGTTTTGGAGCATCGGTGTTCTTCTTACTCCTCAAATTGTACTGTTTGTGCACTTCGAAGGTAGCAGAATCATACCCTTGATTGTAATTGAATGATTCTCCTGATTGGATCTACAACTGCTGAAGCATGTAAAATTACTGATCATCTTGAGTCAAAAAGACAGTTTCCTCTTCATCTAATCCCATTAAGTTAATTTGAGTGTCTTGTTCAGGGTCTTCTAAATGGGAAGCTTCAGCGTATTTTTCTTGAAAACGTGGCCTAATATTCTGATCAGGTCCATTTTTTCTAGTGTTTTGATTTTGATTTTTTCTGAAGTTTGGATTTCTCACTAGAGGTTTTCTTTCAATGTTCTCGATCCTATCCATCAGTTTTTCCATTCCTTTGCATAGGGCATCCATTTTAAGGTCAAGAGGTGAGGCTTCTTCTTTTAAGGGTGTTCTCCATTTGTTCCTAACCCTAGCTCTTTTTGCTAGCATATTATCTTCTACACTAACTGCTACACTCTGCATATCTTCTAGAGTTAGAGTGTTTCTTTCTCTAAGTTGGAATGCCATATCAGTGTCAAACCCATCAGGAAACTTTATCAGAGCTAAGCCAGGTGGGGGTCTAAGGTCGACTGGCATTCCATTGTATATGTTGTTGAATCTAGTACAGTAATCCTAGACCGTTTCATTTGGTCCTCTCTTGATGTTTTCATATTCGGAAAGGATCTGCAGAGGGTTCTTCTTCTTTTCCCATCTATTTAAAAATTTTCGGTAAAATACTTCTAAAGTGTTTATGTTGTTAGCAGGTAAAGATCTAAACCATGTTCTTACATCGCCAGCTAAAGTCTGGGCAAACAGTCTCATTTGGACATCTTCAATATCAATTTCGTGTAATTCAAAATGATCTGTCATCTTTTCTGTGTGTTGTTGTGTTGTGTAGGGTCCTATGCCATCAAATTGGATGATTTTGTTCTGGTAGTCTTGTGGCATGGCACCTAGTGGAGCAAAAAACACAAGAGGAGCATATCTATTTGCCATGGCTCTAAGTTGGGCAGGATTGAGAAGGGGAGATTGGGTGCTAGAAGATGATACAAGGGGTAATGAGGAACTGGGAGTGATAGGTGTTTGATAGGTAATGATAGGTTGGTGGGGAAGTGAAGGTATAAATGGAGATGAGGGATGAACTTTAGAGATGGAAGGGAAAAATGGTGAACTAAATGAAGTCGAATCTATTTCAGAAAGCTCAGGGATCCTAACAGTAGTAAGGGATAACTGAGGGGAATTTAGAATGCATTGATCAATTGACAAGTTTTCCCTTTGGACTTCAACTTCTGTTGTAAATTCTGGATCTAGAACTATGTCATCAAGTGCATTCTCAGACCTGGTTCTAAATAAGGATAGGTCAAAATACTCGTCAAAGGGGAGGTCTTCTAAAAACAACCATTCATCCAGGCAGGAATCTACTTTAATGGAAGGCATGGGACTGACTGAAATTTCTTGTCTTCTGGATATTCTTGAAATTAGATTAGGATTATCAAATACTTGGGGAGGGTTTGGATTAGGATTGGCCCTAGTATAGTGAGTTCTCCTTGAAGCTAGATTTCAAGATTTTTCTAATTATTTCTTTTTATGAGATTTTATAAATAACTTCTAATAAACCCTTAAAGAGCTTGAAATAAAAATTTGAAATTTCTCAAAGGTTTATTAAGACTGAGGGTTTGAGTCCCCAGTATGGTTGCCACTATGTTATCACTCAGAAGTCTTCCCTAGAAGTTATAAAAATAAAGAATAGTCCGAGGTAACTACAAACCTAATCTTTTAGACTCGGGTTCTAGCCAACCTAAGTCTAGAGAGGGCTCTCTCTTTATAATTTAACTCTGTTTTGGAGGGATTTTAGTCTAGTTCTTAGTGCTCATAAGGTTTTGAATTTGTTGGGTGGTGGAATTTTGGGAACAGATGGACAGAGCAAGGCCTTCAAGCCATTGGGCTATGGAGTCAATCAAAGGATGGCTTAATTGGATCAGATCAATCACTAAAGGAAGAGTTCACAGGGTAGGCTAACAAAGCAAAAAGAAAATCTTTAGGTTCCAATGGATGAGGTAGTCCTAACCAGGGTGAAAGGGAAATGAAGAATCCTTAGACCAGGATCAAGATGAAGAGCAGGAAATGATTGTGAGCAAAGGGCAACTAAGAATCCTTTACTATAGACCTAGGGTGGAAACTATGGAAGTAAGGGAGCAATTAAGAATTCCCAGACTAAGATAGTTTAACAAAAAACATTAAGAATGTAAAAAATCAAGTTAGAGAGCATTCAAGCCAGTTCTGAAATATCATTCCTAGTTTAACATTTAGATTTCATAGAGACACATATGATTATTTATAAACATGAAGAGAAACAATAATAAACATGAGATAGAGAATACTTATTTGATTTTCGCTTTACACAAGAATCCTATGAAGTGTCTTTACTTTATTCCTTGATCCAGCAAGCCAATCCAGTCTTGATTACAATAGCTCCTTAACTTGAGAAGAAAATGTCTATAGAAATGTCTTTGAATCCACTGTCAATACTTCGAAAGGTGAAGTATTGATACAAAAAATATTACAAAATATCTCAAAAGAGTTTGAGAATTAATCTAGGAAATTAAAATATCTTCAAGCATGAAGATAGAGACAGATGGAAAACTACATCATGTTGTCCCTTTTATTGTGATTGTGCTAGATTTTTCTAGTTTGAATTTTGAGCTCTTTAAGCTGGCTGATATTTGTATGCTGGAACCACCTTTGTCTTTAATATTTTATTGATACTCTTTAACCTGTTACTCTTTGACCTTGTTTATCTGTCCTTTCACCTGCCTTCAGATTTACTGTGGTAACTTATAGTAAATCTATCATTGTTACCCACCATTCATTTTCAGGAAACTTTACCTTGAGCATCTTTCTATATGTCTCATCTACCTCAGTGTATTTGGAAAAATTTGTCTTGGTGACAAATAGATGTTTCACCTCATGCTCTAGGAAGAATAGATTTTCTAAAGTATCGTATAATACTTTCCCTATTGGCAATGCTTTGACTCCTGAAGTGCTTGCCTATTCTCTGAACAATTTCTCTAGTCTGTATATAATCTACTTGGTCATAAGTTTTTCATTGATTACCCTGGGATCGGGAAGGCCTTTACTTATCAAAATTTGAAGTTTTGCCATGAATCTGTCAATACCAACCTGCAAGTCATGGCATTTTTTCTCTAAGTTAAGCATAAGGTTTCTTTTAGAGAGAACCTTTTTGATTTTAATGATGGTTTCTGTTATGTCCTCCACACCAAGCTCATCTAGTTCATACTTGTTCTTGCTATTCAAGAAATGGATGAGTTGATTAGCTTCCTCAGGCTGGTTTCCTAGTTCTTCCTTTACCTTTTGTATTGCTTCGGTGGCCACTTTCACCAGTTCTATTTGCTCAAATATTACTTCAATTGATGGCCAAATATCATTGACAGAGTCAATGATATTGGCCCAGAGCATCTCCTTAGTTTGTCCTAGTGGCTTTTGCAATGTTAAATATTTTTCAAGGAACATTATCCTCTCATCCATCCTTAGGGATTTTTGTGCTTCTTTTTTCTGTTGTATTTGGGCAAGCTGACAATTAGTTTCTAAGCTTGTCACTTTCTCCTTAAGTCTTTTAAGCTCTGTTTTCTGGATGGACATTTCCTCCATGGCTTTCACTAACTCTATTGTTTTCTCTATTGAAGTACCTGTAGTTGTAAACTCTGTTGTGACTAGAAGTGTTGTAGTAGGTGGAGCTGTTGGTGCTAAAGAGGCTGCCAATGTTGACGGAACTGCAGTAGAGACTGTGGGAATAACAGTCTGCGGAGTGGTGGCTAACTAACTCTATTTAGAATGAATCAATCTATCCAACTCCTTCTCAGTTTCTTGCAGCTGATTATTTAGCTTAAGGATCAAGTCCATAAGCTCTTCTTGTTCCTTCTGAGTTTCTAAGACTTCTGTTTTTTGTGGATGATAAAGATGTGGAATTTTGAGCTGCTTTTTCAAAGCATCGATGTCATCATTCTTCTTTCTTATTAACCATTCTGCAGCTTTCACATCTTTGGGATCATGTCCCAACTCTATGATTAAGTCCTCCAAGGACTTGATTTTGGTATCCTTGGCCTGTGAAGAGGCCTTTTCTAGTTGAAACTATGCTGATATATTATTCAGTGAATTCTATGACTGGTGGGCTATAATGGCTTTTCTTGTTAAAGTGGAATATACCATCTCTCCTGTCTATTTATGCAGTTCAATTTGGTCAATAGGATGTATTCCCTTTGCCAGCACTTCAAAATCTATCTTCTGGTAGTTAGCTGCTGATCTAGGCTGCTGAGTGGTGGGATTTAGGAAAGTCATCTACATTTTCCTGTCTTTCACATCAAAGGCTAACATAAGTCTTGTTTGGTTGGTGGGAGCTATTTTGAGGTACTATGCATGGCTTTGGGCTTTTAACCTTTCATTCCTGGCCTTTATTTCTTTATACTTTTCTTTGATGTCTTGGTCTTGGTCAGCTGGAATCCTTAATGAGGACACTTCCACACTTGGCTATTTTTCTAACATCTAAGCATGTGATGTGGAAGAATCCTGTGTTCCTCTAGAGGGAGTAGCATGTATGCTCCCTTCTCTTTCTATGCTTGTGGCTCCAACTATTTCTTCTGTGAATTTTTGCTCAGAGAAAGGATTTAACCTTTTCCTTTTTACATATGTTTGTGAAATGGCTTTACCTGAAGGAGTGGCCTCCTCCCTGTATCTTTTGGGGTTTCTCTCCTCATTGAGAGGAGTCTGCACAATAGGGGGAGTACTCATGATGGGCTCTAGCAGTGTTGTTTGAGTCAATTCTTTTGATAAGTCTGGTTGTTTTGACTCTTCTTGAACCTGGGATCCTTCTACTCGTTGTTTAATGTGTGTCTGTGATTTCCTTTGGGCTTGGGATTCTTCTTGTACCTATATGAAAGAATCTTCATCAAGTCTCCTCTCTATATCAATTAATACATTTTAAACAACAACTTTAGTGCTATCTCTATCTATTAGAGTATTCTCCATGCATTCCAATTAATTTGCATATTTTTCTATCTTAGGGATCATGTGGTGGATATAGGGAGACAACTTCTTTTTCTTTCTTCTACTATAGAGGAAATCAAAGGGGTCATATCTCCATATGAAGTATTGTTTCAGTTTGAGCCTTTGAAGGATTTCTTCTACTTCTCTTCTAGCTTCTCTACTGTACACAAAGGGGCCTAGTTGATCTTTGATTCTGAGTTGAGCTTTCTTTTTGGCTTTCACAAAATGTACCTCATCTGAGTTGATCATCTGTCTGTAGTTCTCCAGAGAAAATAACCTCATTGGGAGGTACCTGGGTAACTTGTATGGTCCTAACTCACAGCCATAGATCCTGATTTCTATGTTATTTTGGTACAAGTACCAATCTCCTACTTTGTATTGTTTTGAAAGTTGTAGGATCCTCCTGATATGTGAACTAATCCTTGGATGAGGACTTCCTAACACCATGGTCACTACAGGATGAACAAAAAGGTCTATGAAGTCTGTGTATGAATATGGTGATTCATATTTGTGGATCAAAGGAGTCCAGAAGACTACTAACCTAGGGTTGCCTCTGGTAACAAATTTTTGAAGAGTAAATGGGAATTTATCAGCTTGATAATATAAGAAAAGGTGGTACAGAACTGAAGAATACTTAAACACTCTTCATCATCCATTCTCAAAAATTGTTCATGCATCTTATCAGATATGTACTTGGCATAATCATACATGACAGCAGGGGGCTGTCTTGGAGTAAAAATGGACATGAAGGTTAAAATGATTTCATCGACATACTCACTGGTGGTATAGCCTAAGACACTAGATATCATTGACACAGTGTCAAGAACAAGTTTAGAAAATATAGTCCACATGTATGGGGGAGGATCCTTTGGAATATATTTCTCTTCCACAATAAAGGTTTGGAATATTTCAGCAAGTCTAGTAGTGGTAAGCTTGGGAAATTGGTCTAGCAGGTTTCCAATGGAAATAGGGGTCAGATTTTGTCCTGGTTGCAAGTGAAGCATTTCATTGATGGATTCAACAGTGATGGTAAAGAGTACATCCTCGTTTGGAGACATCACTGCTCTTTGATTGGGGCTGTAATTGGTATGGCAATAATGAAAATTTTTAGGGAAGATATGCACCTCTGGGAACTGGTACCTGGGCAAATTAGATTCCCAAAGCCCAATTTGGTCAGCTTTGTTTAGGTGTTGGTCCTTGTATTGATAGTATAGTTTAACAGGGAATTCACGGACATCAGTGTACTTGATTTGGAAATCTTTATCCACCAAAGGGAGATGGTCTAAATCCAGATGTGGAGTGGTAATTGGACGGACATCCATTGCAACTGGAGCGGCCATTCTTAGTTCCTGTGGATTTAAAAATGGGGAAAAGGGTTTTTAATCAAATTGGGGCAATTTGGTTTAATTATAGAGCAGTTTGGGGTTGCTGGGAAATTGTTTCACTTAATTACTTAATATCTCTAATCAATTGAGTAACATCTTCAGGAATGAGACAAGGTTTCTCGGTGTATTTGGATAAATACATGGAATTTTTGGCTCTGATGGGTCGATGGGCGACTATGCACAGTTGTAGGTGGTTTGTTTGAACTTGAGGGTCGACTGGAGTTCAGGGGATTTTGTAGGTTGGCGGTCGGATGTGGGTTGGTAGTTGAACTTACTCTGTCGTGTGCATGGAGGCCTGAGCATTCTTTTCCATGATAAAACAAAATAACGAGGTTTTTTTGGTTTTATTCACAAAGTCAACTATTTGGCGAGCACATGGGGAAAGGTACGTTTGGATTTTAGCGGGATATGGGATGTTTTGTCATCTTGCAAGAGGTGATAAGCGGGTTTGGTCTCACCGCTTTTGTGGCTGGAGTGGTTTCAGGGGGAGGCCACCCGATGACACTCATCAGGCACCACATAGCATCGGGGCCCAAAAGAAAACTACCCATATCAGGCGGGTAAAGGTTGCGCTTTGGAGGCCACCCGATATGATCGTCCACCATTGGATTATCGAGGGGCCGATCATATGGTGACTGGGGGGGATCATGGCATGAATTTAATGGAGGGGCCGGCACAGGTTTAAGAGCAGTGGGTTAGATTAAATGATGGATTATGGTGGGGTTAGGGCATCGGGGGCATTTTTCATTCGCAGAGGGTTAGATTATTAATTAACCACAGATCGGTTAATGAACTCTTTTAGTCAGAATGGGGTGTTTTATAAAGTTTATGTTTCAAACCTTTTAGGGGCGAGGTATTAATACAAAGGGATTTATTTATAACATATGCGGGGAAAGGTTATTTCTTAGGGATTTAATATATACATAAACATTAGACATTAATATGGAAATGGCGGAGAATGGGTTTAGCACTAAGTGTAATGTATCTAATTCATTTGATTTTCACATAAACACATTATAACTTAGGTTAAAAGTATTTTTTGGGTTTTTGGAGAAAAGGGGTCTTTTTCGTGGGGGATGATCACTTTTCCTAGGAAAACAAGGTTTTATCCTTAGAAAAAGGGTTTATTAGGGGAAAATGAATGATGTTTTTTTTTCTTAGGAAAAGGGATTTGTTTGGGACTATGAGTGAATTGAAGGGGGTGAATGTTCATGAGGGGACTTTTAGTACTTAAGACCTATAATTCATTAGGTCGAGGGTCCAGTCTCTCCAGAAGTCAAAGAAATGCTCTGAGCCCCTTTGACTTAAGATTTTGGATACTTAAGACCTTTTATCGGAAATTAGTTAAGTGAATGGTGTAATGAGTGAGGGAAGTTAATCAATTTGACTTTATGGGCTTGATGCATGTCCAATTTTCATCCATACTTAGAACTTTGATGATGAAGGTGATCAATATGCTTTTATCAAACAATCATCACAATTATGCAACCTTTCTTCTACTTACCCACCTACTCATCCTACCATTATTACTTCTCTTTATTAGGGTGAACTTAAGCTGGCAAACCCTTATCAAAACATTTTATTTTCTTTTAAAATAGTAATCTAACTAAGTCTAACCTTATTACATCCAAGGGATCAGATTAAACAATTGAGCTCCTTTTATTTACTCTACCTAATCTAATTATCTGCCAAGACTAAATAGTTTGGTCAGATCCTATTCTCTATCTGTAAGCATGAAATTGAAAACATGAAGTAGTCAAGTTTAAACATTTTTACTATCATGGATTGTGGCAAAGGTAACAAGCTGCACACAATCATTTATTCTAAATCAAAAGTAACTAGGAGTGGCATTTTTACTTGCTCACTTTCATGGTATTTTCTTTTTTTGGGGTTCATGCTTTTTATATTTTTGACCTTTCTATTCTTTTTGTCCTTTGATTTTTCTTTTAGGACATACCCTCTTTACATTTTTTTATTTTTTGAATATGGTAAACATTTGTGAAAAAGCAAAGATATGTACATATTACAGGTTTAATCTCAACCATTCAAAAATTATGACTCCTATTGGTATAGGAACCTAACAGGTCCCAATAACTTCGATGCGCATTACATACCTTGGTCAGCGTGTTACATACCTTGTTGAACGCTTCTATGGGTAGAATCTTTTGTGTGATTTCTCTTCCCGCATAATGTCTTCCCAACATTAAGAGCCATTTTCAGGTTCACCCCCCCAACACATGCTTATTGACTAGGTGTTTTAGCGCGAAGTACATGTGCTTTTGTGTAGGTTGGGGATTTTCTCCATAGGCCTGTGTCCACTTGGCCAGATGCATGTGCAGATCATCGTGCCCATCATACTTATTTGTCAGTTGCACCTTAGGCTTCCCAAATCGTACTCGCATCATTCTCCTACATTCGCGCCAATCATCAAAGCTTCCTTTGTGCGTACCCCACCGTCTCACGGGCGTAGCCCATAGTACCCAATCCAAAGCCTGGAAGTGTTGCTTTTCTAGAACCTCCTTTTCAAATGCATCCAAAAAGGTATCTACCTCATTCAGAGCATCATAAGTAAGCAGATCTCTTACTTTCATCAACACATAGTGCAACGAGCTAGTCATCATATTGCAATTCAGTGTAGTAACCTCATGTAACCAATTTTTCCATCGTTCTATTTCTTCATCAAAATTTGAAGTGCAGGAGCTCTCTCGCTCCCATGTAATATGCCCATCTACGGTGGGATTCACCCAGTCTTGGTCTCACGCTATTATCTCATAGATGCAGTCCATATCATCATAACTCTCATAGTCGTGAACCAATTCTGTATAGCGCGATCCTTCAGTAGGGTCTAGGGGTACAATTATGCACAATGATTTCTTCTCAAAGATCATTTTCCGCTTCTTCAAATTAATTATCCCATTCATGTCAGGAGCCTAGACAATTCCTGATAGTGCAGGGTAGGTATTGTTGTCGTCAACAATCTCTATCACTTCAAAATCTTCTAGCACGCTCAGTCCCTCAATATCCATAGTTATTGCCTACAGTCGCCCCATGGGTATTATTTTCTGCTGGTTCACCATCCTTAGTTGAATTGGAGACCATTGCAGCGTAGGTCTCACCATTCACTCCCATGTCTGTTTTGGCAGAACATTCGCATCTGATCACAAATCCACAATGACCTGATCCATTTCATATTCTCTGATCTGTGTAGTTAGTATCATTTCTCATCCGTTTCTTGTATTATGTTTTTTGATCTTCCCGACTACATGCGGTTCTCCTGGTGCGGTCCCAGCACACCTATTTATGAGTTCTTGTAACCCTTTCACAGCTTTACTGTCGCACTGTAACTTCATACAAGTGTCCAAGATAATTGTCAGCATGGATGGGTCCATTTCTGGCTCTAGGTTATCTTTGCTTCCTGAAGTGGAGGTATCAGCGAAGCTCTTCTTAGCTTCAATGAAGGTTTTCTGAGCACGCTCCAAATCAAACTTAGCTTCCTTCGCTGGAGCTTTGAGAACCCAAGTACTATCTTCTGGTTGTTTTCCCTTGTCATCTCCTATCACGATTCCACTTCGGAGCACAATGTTTACATTCGGGTCTTCCTCGTGCAATTCAATCCTCATTATCTGCAGGTTCTAAGTCGGGGGAGGTGGTAGCGCTCATTTTTCATGTATCCTAGCTATCAGCATAGGACAATCTTCTGTCTCATGATTAAACAGTGTGTAGTATTTGCATGATGGGCACGTTGGATTTGTGCAATCACGGGCATAGTGTCTTGGCCCTCTCCAATTGTAGCAAATCAACTATCTGCGACCTCTACTAGTTCCTCCTCTGCCTCGGCCTTGTCCGCACCCCTGAAATCTTATTCGCGCCATTCCTACATTCTGGTTAAGGGATCGCGTTTCGGCCTAAACTCTGTAGGTGGATGTTCTATCCATCATCAACTCATAACTTCTGCAAGTATGCTCATCATGTCCTACCAACCTACAAAATTTGCAGAACAACTGTTACGAAATTTGCGTATACTTTTGTAACAAATGACAATTGTTCATGGCATGTTTTCCAGTTATTTGACAAATCGTGCACCACAAAGTAGGCACTGCACTAGGTCCTGCTTGAGCTTTCAGCCTTAAAGGCATTGGCCCTCCTCCTATGAGGTAATTCGTAGAAATCGGGTAGTGGTCTTTGTCATGTCCCCAACCCTTGCATTTTACACACCATAATTATTCACGCACTTCTCGCTGAACCGTCCTGTCCTATTTCAGACTCTGAATCTCAAGGCACATATTCTTCAGCTGCACGTGGATCTGCTGATCCTAGGTTAGGATCTTGCATCGGGTCTCATGAAGCCTCATGGAAATCTCCAAAGCCTCTACATGAGTTGTTATCTTCTGTTGTGATAGCACACTCCTTAAATGTGGTAATAGTGAAGCTACAAACCACTTGCGATGTTGTCCATCTATCAAATTCATATTGGCTTCAGAAATCATACATTTCAGCCTCTAATCCATCTCCCAAGGAGTCTCACCTGTTAGCATCGTAATCTCTTTAAATCTAATGATCCACTGTGCTTCAGACTTAGGCCTGCTAAATTCTTTATGTAGTATTATTTGAATACCTGCGACCCTCAAATTTGGGTTATCATTAGAATACTTAATATACTAGGTTAGCACATGATCTTGCAGGGTGCTAACCAGCATTGCTCTCTTGATATGATCATTTATAACGCCTTATGCTTCCCATACAACCCTTACAATGAACCAGAATTGGTCCAGATCTGCATTTCACAAACCTTTGAACATAGGAAACTTCACTGTGCTGGCCATATTGAATCACGGTGGTGGTGAAGTCAGTACGGGTGAAGATGGAGGTGATGGCGATGAAGCCGATGGTGGTGTGGGTGGAGGTGGTATTCATAGAATTCTTTGTCTTATCAACTGAATAGCGCTTTTCAGAGAGACCTTCACGAGCTCTTCCTCATCCCCTCACGGAGGTGAAATCAAGGGGCTATTTTCTGGACCCTTATTTCCTTCATTCCTATAAACCTTTCCACTTTGCATAGCCCTAAACATCAAGGTAACTGCATAACCTACTTTTCGCACAACAACATTTTAATCCAAGCATTCAAAGACCTTACGTACTTACCTTGTGGTCCTTTTAGAAAGCGTCACTCTACCTCATTGTAGCTGACTAATGTGTCAATCGTGAACTTAGTAACAAATCCTCCTATAATATGATCGATCCAATGATCAACGGCGTGCACGA
>Ga0115851_100109_pt1 | contig 25656 bp, 18 predicted proteins | sample InSIn2gowninarea_FD_83865 | JGI IMG/M metagenome (GOLD analysis project Ga0115851, IMG submission 83865)
TGATGATATCAAGATAGTTTTCAAAAATCATTCCACTAGCCTCATCTAAGTCATCTCTACCTCTCGCCCAATCGTACCAACCACTAATTTAGATTTTTGTTCTGTAGCGACCATGACAACACTTGTATCATAATGCCAACACATGATACCCTCAATGTGTACATCTAACACAAGACTTCTAGTGTCTAGATACTTCAGCCAAACCACTCTCCCCAACATTAAGTCAGACATTATTCCAATGAAATTAATGGTAGGGGTGTCCTTCTTTCTCCTCCCATTTTTCCTTGATTAACTTGTTGTATATGGGGACATCCATGATAGATTGGAGGAGTGGGATTTTAACACACAAGTTTTTCAATTCACTCAGAATCTTAGTCTCTTTTGGGGTGTGTTGGCTAGGATGGATTAATCTCTCAGGAAAAGGAGGTGAATTGGATTGCGAAACACTATCTTCCTTTTCATATTCAAGCTCCTCAATTGGAGATGAAGGTTGATTATTTGGAAGGACTCTTCTAGACCTAAGGTTGATTTCTTTAATTTTCACAACATAAGTAGGGTAAGATGTCTCTCCACTATAGACCTGTTGTTCCTGCTTTTTGTTCGGGTTCAAATTTGGATAAGCAGGCATCTAAGGTTGCTTAGGTGGAGCAGGGTGAAGGAGTTGTGGTTGAGACAGAGGTGGAGGAAGTAAGACTATAGATTGGTTGTATGGGGGCCTCCACTCCTGTGATGGTGTGTTCCACTAAAGTTGTGGGGGAGCATATGAATGAAATGATTGATTGGTAGGTTAGGAATAGTATTGAGGTGCAAAATACGAGGGAGAAGGTGTGGACCATGAAGGATGAGAAGGAGGACACCAAGGGGGAATGGATGCATTTTGGTTAGGGTTGGAATATGAATAGGATGCCCCTTACATGCCTTGTTGGTATGGTTGGGGTCCTTGAGACCTCCTTTGGTTGATTTAGTAGAGTTATTCAGTCACACCATCAGTTCCTTGATACACAACTTTCAATCCAAGTAGAGAAGGGGACTTGTCTGTGGAGTGGTTCTCCTCACAGACCGAGCATATCTCTATAAGATTCATTGGAAAAACATTTCTAAGGGTTTTCCTAGTGAATCTAGGGAAAAAGACAGCTAAGGCTCTTTCCTCTTCCTCCTGCTTCCTCCTTATCTACATGGTGTCCATTTGCAGAGCAAGGGTATGAAAATTTTCACTCTTAAAGTCTTCCAACATGTTCCCAATTTCACTTTTGATGGATGTATTGGATGAGGATGAACTGCACAATGCTTGACTAGCCCTACCCTTTTTTCTGGCTGCCCTGGAATGATTTTTGAAAACTATCTTGATATCATCATCAGATAGCTGATAGATGTCCCCTCCCAATATCATGTTTAGGGTTTCTAGGAGATCTTCCCTGATCCCTCTAAGAAGGACTAAGTTGAGTGATTCAGTATTGACGGTGCATTTGGCCCTTTTTTAGCTGAGTTGGAACCTTTCTTGATAATCCTCAAAAGATTCATCATGTCACAAGGTCATTCTAAAGATTTCCTCTTTGGTGTCTTTGGACCTACAATAATCTCTATACTTGTTGTTGAGGGCTTGTTCCATTTGAGCCCACATAGTGATGTCGTCCCCAAGTAAACACATGAACTAGTGAAAGGCTCCATCCTTAAGGGTGGATGGGAATAACTTCAACCTCTGGTCATTAGAGGTATAATTATAAGTTCTGTAGATGACAACAAACTCAAACAAAAAGGTATCAGGGTCCTTCGAGGTTAAGCCATGGAAGTGAGGAAGGGTAGAGGGGCTTTTGTTTCTCATCCTAGAATCTCCATTAGTTTCCCTAATGGAAAAAGCACCCTCAACTCTTTTTTTGGCTCCATTTCTATTTTGAACCATGGTGTATGTTTCTTCTTCTTCTTCTCCAATAGGCTCTTCAAATATCTCTAGTTGTTCGCCTAATCGGTCCTTTAGCTCACAACCACCAAAGAAGAGGGAAGGTTGGTTGTTTGATGTGGTGGAGGTATTTGGAAAAGAAATTCCTAAGTTGTCTCTACTCCTACGAGGCATGAAAGAAATTTTCTTTTCTTTTCTTTTAGGATTTTTTCAGGATTACTTGCAGAATGGAAAAAAAGGTACAAATTGCAACTATTTGTTGAATCGAACTACTAGAAGAATGGGAAGAAATAAGAAATTGTAAATATTTATTGAATGAAAAACAAAATGAAAGAATGAATTGCATTTATTTACTAAATGTCAAATAGAAAGGCAAGCATAAATTACATCTACCTAGACACCTCCCCGAGAATGGCGCCAAAAAGCGATGATCCTCAGTATTGCAAGAAGGTCGATGCAACCTCTAGGGAAACCAATTTTAGCTTATCAACCCGAGGTTCCTTGTAGGATGTGACAGTGCTATATGCACAACAGATGAAACAGTCTACTCTTGTCAATTCTCAACAGGGGCGATAGACCACTAGAGTTTTTCAAACTAGTCTTCTCTTGACTAGAAGGAGGCTAACTACTGATAGTGAATGTAAAGCTATCTTTAATGCATAAAGTAAATGCTTTTCTATTTTAAGTAAATGAAAGTGTTGAATAGAAAGTGTTATGAAATGACATGGAACTACCTAGCTCAGAATTAGCACACATTAATTTGTAGAAGAGACCTAATTTAACCTTGCATTCTATCATCTATCTATCTGAACTAAGTAGGTATGGAAATTATCCTAACATTGCTATGAATGATGTATGAATGCACTAGCTAAATATTGCTAAAAAGAGTCTTTTGTTTTCCAATGTATAAATGTAAATTTTAATCTAAACAAGTTGATCTCTTGCACGGGAGGAAGGTATGGGAAAGATGGTACAAAATGGCATTGATTGGTATGGAGGTCAAGTTGATGGCCTACCCTACACTATGATCATCATTTCTTCCCAAAACAAGCTACTACTAGGTTTCCTATAGTTTCTACATGATTTTCTATACTTTCTATAAGATGTCCTCGTTTACTAAGGAAACTTAGCTAAAAGTTGTAGGAAGGTAGGGAAGGTGAAAAAAAGTGTTGGGAAGATGTATGATGGTGGAATAAGGTATGGAGAAGATGCATACTATTCAAGGATCAACCCAAATCTTCAAGATGGTTGGATTATCCCAAGGTGGTTGTCCATGGTCGCTACAGAACAAAAATCTAAATTAGTGGTTGGTACGATTGGGCGAGAGGTAGAGATGACTTAGATGAGGCTAGTGGAATGATTTCCTCCCTGTAGATCACAAACTCCTACAACAACACATATTATTTTCTTCATTCATGCACAAATTTATGTAGATGTGGAAAAGATGAGTTGAATTTGAGGAATTGGTTTATTGATGCCTAATTGCTTAAATCTATGAAATGGAATGCTTTCTAATCTACAACAAACTCAGGAAACCAAAATCACAATTGCAAATGATTCTAAGAAATCATCAACAATGGTCTACTCAACAAGAAATTCTAAGTTGTGTAATAACTAAAAGATAAATTTGTTTTTGAGGTTGTGAGAGTGGGGCCCTCAAACCATGATCTCATGAGGGAGATGAGGATGAGGCCACTGTCACAAGATTTTCTGAAGTCTTTTCTTTCACTACTATAACATTGATCTACTTCTCCAACTAATGGAAGCAAAACTAACCAATCATTCAAAGACTTCTAAATTAAACAAAACAAATATAACTTCAACAACTAATCTATGATTCTAATATAAGAATACATGTGTAAAAAGAGGAACCTATGATGCTAGTGTTGGGCCCTAACCCAATAGCTTCAGCCCTTTGAGTCAACTCAGTGATGGATCAAAGAAACCATTTTCATTATCATCAAAATGTCAAAAATAACATGAGAATAATAGTCACAATATCTTAGCTCAAAATTTCCTCTTGGCTACAATAAAAAGTTGAATCCTAATGAGGCCTTGGGCCTTATTATTTATACAAGTGAAGCTACCAACAAATTCCTTAAAATTAGGGAGGCTTGGATGCCAAACTTGAGATTGACTTGTCTTCAACTATCACTAGCTTGGTTGTTGATGAACTCAGTGGGCTTGGCTGCTTGTAACTGTGATCTAATGAGATATGGTGGAGGAATCTTCGAGTGATTGAGGAGTTTAAAACCCCTCTTACTTGTCTAATTCGATTTCCTCCACATAGATTAGCCCAAAACTACTCCAAATCCTGCAAGTAATGCTTACTAGGCCACATGACATAACATCTCACCTTTACCCTTCTCACTAAGAAAAATATAATAAAATATGTAAATAAATGTGAGAAAAAATGATTTTAATAAGTTGGAGAGTGGTATTAAGGCCCATATAATTTACCTATTGATGAGCCTCATCAATGGACAAGGTTGTGTAGGATTACAGGGACATATTCACCTCACCCACAAGGGTACCTCTATGTTGTCAGGTCAAGCACTCCATTGATATGACCTCAGGTGTGCTGCAACCAATGGACCAATCTATTGATGCTATGTTATGGAGAAAAATGAAATCAAGAGGAAGATTCAGGAGATGTTATAGAAAGGACACACTAGGCCAAATTCATCACCCTATGGGAGCCTCATTGTGTTGGTAGAGAAGAAGGATGGGACCTCGAGACTCTGTATTGACTATCGGGCCTTGAATAAGATCATTGTCTGGAACAAGTATCTAATCCCATGGATTGGTGACCTTCTGGACCATCTTATGGGGGCTGAATATTTTAGCAATATTGACTTGAAGTTCAATTATCACTAAGTACTCATCGAACCCTGTGATGTGTGGAAGACTACCATCAAATCCAAGGAGGGCCTTTTCAAATGGCTGATCATGCCTTTTGGGTTGACAAATGCCCCTACAAAATTCATGAGGCTGACGGAAAACATCTTGCAACCCTTCACTAACTCATTTGTGGTGGTGAATTTGGATGACATGCTAATATTCAGCCAAAGTTGGGAAGAACACCTCCACCATGTTTAGGTCCTCCAAACCCTACCACAACACAAGTTGTGTGCCAATTTGGAGAAATTCACTTTTGGTATGACCCAGGTTCAATATATGGGGTACATTATTGATGATATGGGTGTGCATGTTGATCCAACCAAGATATAATTCATTCGAGATTGGAAACCCCCAAACAATCTAATAGATCTCCCCAACTTTCTAGGCCTTGCCAACTTCTACCACAGGCTCCTGTTGGGGTTCAAAACGACTAGCCATGGCCTTTTTTAAACCTTCAATTTTTTATAGAAGCAATCAATATACTTCAAAGTTGAATTAATACCATTTATATCAATCATAGTTTCAATTTTACTGACACAATCTATGAAATGTTGAATATCATGTTCAACACATTGATAAAGCCTTTCTAAACTATTCTCATCCTCACCTTGAAGGAATTCGAAGAAATTTTTCTTTTGTTTAACACCATCACCATCAACTATCTGTAGCTATTCATTTACCACACATTTGATCCATATCCTGCAATATTGACTCATGCTCAACACACAACCATCAACTAATTCTTTTAGCTCCACCACTAGCGCCCATTGTAGTCAAGAGAATGCCTTTTTCTTAAGACTTCTCATTTGCCTTCCACCTTTCAAGATAAAATACAAATCTATCTGATGACATTTTCATAACATATTCGGAGATGGATTCATCCGATTTATCTCCCTTTGATGTTTCTCTTACACAACAACCCCATGTGATATATATCTGTAAAGAATAAATAGGGTGTCACAAGGGCATGTAAACTTCATTTATTCAAGGGGTTGTAGGGGGGTTTGTAAGGGGCTAACATTTTTTTGGGTCATTTTTTAGATTCATTTTTGGCAATTTTTAATGTTAGTTTTTTTTTAGAGCATGGTGGTTTCCTAGATCCAATCAAAGAAATTACAATTATATTTTAATACATGGATAATATAAAATCCTTCATTACTTCTGTTGATAAAAATTATATTTTTTATTATACTTCTTAATGATGTAAGGTTGTTAGTGCAATAATCTAATTTTGACCCTTTGATGTTTTAGTCCATATTATGTATAATTTTAAATAGATGGATTTGATAATTCGTAAAAGGAGCTAATTTGCAAATGATTTGAATACCTTGTAATAATTCCTAACATAAAAATCAATGCCATAATACCTTGTATGTATACTGATGATTTTAATAACATTCTCTTTGGATGGAACCGATTGGTACACTGAGTGTTGACGTGCAAAAGATTTGGTATAAAAAGAAAGATCACAATAGAAATCTCTAAAAGGAAGAAAATTTCAAAACTCAAAGGCCACTGAGTAACTGTATCAAATCAAGAGCATAGAAAAGCAAGTGAGAAAATGCAAGGCAAGGTATCAATAGAAATAAAAAACTAACTACCATAGAAAGAAAAAGAAGAAGTTAAGCAACCACAGGAATCCAAATACTGTTACGTTACTGACTTAAAAGTTACTGACTCTGAACTTCGCGAAAGTCCGTTTTCAAAGGCCCGAATCAGCTTTTCAGAATGGCCAGCTGTGGCCTTTGTTAGACCTTCCATTTTTGATAGAAGTAATCAAAATCCCTCAAAGTTGAATAGATATGGTTGGTCTCAATCTCAGCTTCAGCTTTACGGACACGCTTCATCTGCTGTTGGAGTTCATGTTCAGCACATTGATGAAGCCGTTCTAAACTATTCTCAGCCTCCCCTTGGAGGAATTCGAAGAAATTTTGCTTTCGTTTAAGCCGATCGGTGTCATTATCCAGCAACGGAAGATAATAGCCACGCATATGTCCATTTCAGCATTCGCCTACATTCAATTATTTGTAGCCATGCATCTACCACATATTTGAATCTTGCGATGCCAGATTGACTCGTGCCCAGCACACGACTATCAACCAATTCTTTTAGCTCCACCACTCGCACACGCTGTAGATCAGAGAATGCCTTTTCCTGAGACTTGTCATTTGCCTTCCATCTCTCAAGGAAAAATACAAATCTATCTGATGACATTTTAGCAGTCATTTTCATCACATCTTCTGAAACAGATTCATGGGGAGTTTCTGCTTTTGATGCTTCTCTTGCTTCCGATGGACGATACTGGTTGCGGGCAACCGAAGTGTCATAGCCATGCACGTTCCAATCACGAGGGCATATCTAGCAGAATTGAAACCCACGGGGCGGTAAACATGTCATACGCATGCACCCAAAATTCTTCTCAATTGCTCGTTTACACTTGGGACACGGCTTAGAGTTACCAATTATCCAATACAAGTTCTGTGATTCGCCTTCATTAATCATCGAAACCCACTTTTTCACTGTGTCATAGTCGATTGGACGATGACATTCCTGTAAACAGTTCCAGCAAAATTTATGCGAGCAATCGCAGACAACCTCCCGGCTTGCATCAACGTCAACAACATCAATCTACACAGCGTACTCACAACCTGGTGCCGGACACCATTTAACCGTAGTGTTTTGTTCAACATATGACCTCACAACATATGTTCTATACTTGATAACCCCAAAGAAAAAACCGTATCTCCACCCACAACAGCACCACATCTGGGATCTATATTTGGACACGGTAAGTTGAGGCATCCTGCACCGTAGTTATTTATTGTGGTATGAATATAAAGTCTCTTAACACTCTTCGCAAAAGTGATGCCCGCAATATTTGAGTTTCTTCATGTCTCCCATCTTGTAATCATCAAAACATATTGGACACCTGATTGACTCCTCACTTTCTCCTCGTTTGCAAACCATTGATCGTCCACATTATTGATATCCTAGTAGAAGTGACGCAAAATAATGCCTGCCTCACCTTCCGAGACAGAAAGTACATTACAAACGGTTGCTATAACGTTGCACTGACGCTCAGAAATGTCGTTCAAACTTAAAATGGTGTACTTCATGCATCTATCATTCGCGTCGCCGGCTGCTATGTTCACCTACAAATCGTAATTTTCTTCTGATTCCGATTCTTCTTTGTCAGAGGTGTCATATGCATCATAATCGTATACATTATCATCATCAAACTCCATTTTCTTGAATCACAGCGTGAGAATATGATAGACAAGAAGCTGAGCCTTCTCCTTTTAACCTACCTCTCTGAATCCACCAATAGTATGCGAAATATATTGAGAACACGTGCGTGTTTCACTTTTTTTGTACTAATCCAATGGTACCTTAGCTGCCATTTATACCAAAAGAAGCATTCACGAGTGGACTTTACATTGTCAACATGATGGCATTTCACAAAATTGGGACGGATTATGTGAAGAGGATATACTAACGTGATGGCATTTCACAAAATACACAATAATGTTACGTTGACACTTCTAATCTTAGAAATTTGTCAAATACTCTTTTCATTTATAAAAAAATTATCTAATAATTTTAACCTACTAGCTTTTACTTTGTGGAATGGTCAACTAGTTTATCATGAAGAAAGATGGCAATGTGTAATTAATGAGAAACGTGTACTGGTGTTTACGATTGCAATGTGTAATTGATCAGAAATGTACGGATTTATTTACAATGGAGATTTTAATGTAATGGTATTGATTATTTTAATATGTTTTTTGAGACACTGATTCTTTGATAGTGATGGGTTTTTTATTGGGAGCCTTGAAAGGAGGCTCAATTAGCTTTCAATCTTTGACTAGCTCATTTAGTATTATCAAGATCTCTTGACAAGCTTCTTTTTTTTGTTGAAAAGGACTCTTCCAAGCAACATTTTCACATGCCAATATATATTAGTAGTGTGCATATGCTGATTGAGTCTTCCCTTGGTAAGCCTGAAATGTGGTATCTATTCTAAAAGTCACCTCCAATCTCAATATCTAATAGAGATTCTCACTCCATAGTTATGTCATGCTCTGCCTCATCTATTTCTTAGGGGGTAGTCTCTAGAGTCTCTTTAGGAGGGCCTCCACTCTTTGCTAAGCTTGTGAATTTATCTCGGGATAGTAGGTGAAACCCTTGAATGACATGGCTCTCTATCATGACATGTTTGACTACATTGTAACTCTAGGCTCAAAACTTAGTCTTTCACATGCAAAGTTATAATGGAAATGAATGGTGTAAAGTTTAGGTGGAGAATTGGTGAGTGACAAGGAGTCCTAGTAATGTTTAGCTAGACCGACAAATGGGCTAGGCCTCAAGGGTATCAAGAAAATAGGCTAGATAAAACAAGGAGTGCTACTCCAAATATTCACCACCTCACCTATGCTAAGCATAGAGAAATACCACAAGTTAAGGAGAGGAGGTGGGGGGGAAGGTGAGAGAGCATACAAGGGAGGACACTAGATAAGGAGGGAACAACTAGAGTTTTGCAATGAAAATTTGAGTAGGATCGGAGAATGAGGGCTAGAGGAAAGATACTTTAAGAACAACGCGAAAGACATGGTGGAGTCATGCTCCAATTAGAAACAACTAATTAACAGAGAGATGCTCCTCCTAGATTCATAATATATAGCCAAAATTAGAGCTTCCCCATAGAAAAATCTAATCTAGGACACTGCAACCATAACCATCAATAATGGAGTATTGTAACAAAGAGAAAATTAATAATTCAAATTTGATGCATGCTAAATTTGATTGGATTTTAGGTTGTAGGATCACCACCTCCCTAAATGAAAAATTCACATGGTGCACCAAGCCTGCTATGATACACAAGGCTATGATGGACAAGATCTCATCTTGATCCCTCCAAGTTCATCTCCATGCATCCGCATGAATGCCATCATTTGCCACTCCAATGACACACTATCACAAGTTGAACACCCATTAACATTGTCCACCACCTTCCATACTTAAGCCTATGTTAATGACTTAGGGGAGGGTTGGCCATGTCTCCAACATTTATTCTCATTGGGACAATGCCCATGCCCTCCTGCACCCCTTCTCTCAATACTGGTAGCATGTGAGAGTTATTAATTAGTTCTAACTTTTTTTAGTTCACATTGTTTTAGGATATTTTGTTAATTTTAGGTCTCCAAGTCTAATTTTGACTTGTTTGCCAACTAGGAAAAGTATTTTTTAGTACATGCACATGGAATCCCAAACTAATTCGAATTCGTTGACCTCCTAGGGAGTCTACATATAGTATTCATGTTCATTAGTTAAGTCATCAACATTTTCTCAACAATTTCATGTTCATTATTAATGTTCATTAGTCAATTTCTCAACAATTTTACTCTCTCTTATTTTTTACAAGTAGTTAGTCTAGTATTTTATGCACACTTAGATCTTGTGATCATGCTTAAAATCCAACATGATATTATAGAATATTTGAGTTTACGAAAAATACTAATATTCATATATTTTAAAATACTAAAGCAACCCATAGAGAATGGACCAACTCACAATAGTCCTCACTCCTTTCAATTGTTTTGAATAGAAGCAAAAGATCTTTTTATTGCTGCATAGTAAAATAAAAATACTTCGATAAGATAGATGAAGCTTATGGGATACATTTTTTGTCACTCTCCCTTGATCTACTCTTGTTATGTTATGGTATGTTCTATGCTTATAACAGTTTACTTCTTTTTCTTATTATATTCCACATATTAGCAATCACATGTACATAAAGTAAAGTGCAGATAGAACATTAAAGATCGACAGAAAACAAGCCAAGACAAGAGACACAAGATGTGGCGGCTAGCCAGGGACAAACCCCACAATGTGTGGGGAAACCCTTTGATCAAATCTTCTTTTATCTTCAATAATTCAGCAGAGAAATAGTACAATAAATCTAATTCATATCAGCAGTAGCAAACCCTAGATCAGCAGCATCAGCATTAGCGGCTTCATTATTAAACTAGGGCAGACCATATCTCACAAACCGACCGTCGGATTGACTTCATTCCACCACCAAAAGTTTCGGCTTCCAGAGGAGGTTCAGATGAACCTACAGCGCAGTTCAGATGAGGGGATCTTCTAGGCCATGCAGGTCAATCTTTACTTCTGCAGTTACAGCTTCAATTTCAGCAGTTTTCGGCTTCATACTAGGGCAGTCGATATCTTACAAACCGCTCATCGGATTGACTTCATTCCACCACCAAAAGTTGCGGCTTTCCGAGGAGGTTCAGATGAACCTACAACGCAGTTCAGATGAGGAGATCTTCTAGGCCATGCAGGTCAATCTTTACTTCTGCAATTGTAGCTTCAGTTTCAGCAGTTTCCGGCTTCAAACTAAGGCAGTCGATATCTTGCAAACCATTCATCGGATTGACTTCATTCCACCACCAAAAGTTGTGGCTTTCAGAGGAGGTTCAGATGAACCTATAGCACAGTTCCAAAGAGGAGATCTTATAGGCCACACAAGTCAATCTTTACTTCTGCAGTTGCAGCTTCAAATTCAATAGCTTTCGGCTTCACATGTGTGAGAGAGAGAGACCCATTTCAGCGCAGTAGAGAAGAGACTCATATCTGTGTAGTAGAGAGAGAGAGATGTGATGAGTTGAGTGAGTCCAAATGAGGAAAAGTCCTATTATATTTATACACAACGTTGGTGGGTGAATAGATGCGACTGTTGGGCTTCTGAGCCTACATGAGTTGTAGGTCGGCTTGATAATAATTCCATAATCAAAATAAATTCATATCTCCATGAATACTTATCGGAATCGGATGATCTTTATATCAATCCTACACCTCTCGACGAGAGGAATCTAATAAAAATATTATCAGCCATGAATAAGATGACCCACATGAAGTTTTGCCCTGGTTGCCAATTTTAACACTCCCTCTCAACCATGGAGAACTTCATCTGCAATCTGTCTATCGATCGTTACTATTCATCCATCAAATGCACTGCCCTATATAGTCTGACCCTACCCTGCTCTGCTCAATTCTGCCTATCCTTCTTTGACTTGTTCTGCCCTGCACTGATTTGTACCGATTTTCTTTGTTATGCTCTGCTCTTGCGTTGTTCTGTTCTGCTCTGCTTTTGTCTGAATTATGAAGAAGAAGAAATGATCGAGGATGTATCATACTAACTCAAAAGTCAGTCTCAGAGTATGTACCACTGGTCCCAGACCAGTCTCAACCAACCCAAAGTTAGCATCATAGTGAGTACAACTCCAATGGTCCCAGACCACTATCATCCTCCACTGACTCAAAGTCAGTCTCAGAGTATGTACCACTGGTCCCAGACCAGTCTCAACCGACCCGAAGTCAGCGTCATAGTATGGTACAACTCCTACCACTGGTCCCAGACCAGTATCATTGATCCCAAATCAATGGAGGTCATCCTAGCGTATGGAGTACGGTAGATACAATGATGCGTCCATCGGTACTACTATGGTCCCTAACTTCATTTCCCTACTCATTGATCAGATGAGAGGTACTTCCTATGAGTCCCAGACTGCATGGGTAGGATGCCTCGACTGGAGAACTAATCAATCATGTCCTCACAGGAGAACACATCAATCCTGCTACAATCTCCATGGAGAACACATCAATCCAGGCTGCCATGGAGAACACATCAATCCAGGCCTCACACGAGAACACATCAATCCTGCTACAATCGCCGTGGAGAACACATCAATCCAGGCGTCACAGGAGAACACATCAATCCTGCTACAATCGCCATGGAGAACACATCAATCCAGGCCTCACAGGAGTACTAATCATCCTGCTACACAGGAGAGCGAATCATCCTGTTCCACAAGAGAGCGAATCATCTTGTCCCACAAGAGAGCGAATCATCTTGTTCCAGTGTGCACCACCAGGGGAGGGTGAGTCACCCTGTGGTCGTATGTTGCTCCAGTAATAACCGCAAGCCCTCAGAGCTCCCAGAGCTCAATGTATGCAACATGCAGGACCCTTGTACAAGGGTTTCTTACCGACTCCAAGTCGTTTGGGAAAATCACAGATTAGATCTTTCCTCGGGGCTTTGACAAGGTCTATCAACCTGTACATAATCTTAATGTGATGGAGCCTCCTTGCTCATCAACTTACCATATCCCAGATGATGTCTATCTGCTGGAGCAATTGATGAATACAGGATTCCTCAATAATCGAATCCCACCTCTGGTTGTTACAGAGAATCACAGTGGTATCCAATGTAAATCCAAACAGCTCACTGAAGAGCTTTCGCAACCAGACTGCCTCACACGAGGTTATGCTAGCAACAATATATCCTGTTTCGGTGGTGCTCAAAGCCACCAACTTCTGCTTCCTGCTCATCCAGGATATCGAAGCAGATCCCAAGGTGAAACAGTACCTGGAAGTGCTCTTACGGTCCACCACACTGCCTGCCCATTCAACAAGATATATCAGGGCCCCCCTCGTGTTTCTCAAAAGAGCTAAGCCAATCCCTCGATACTACTACCACAAATGGGGTGATTGGGGCCCATCACAAATTTCACATCACAAATAGTTGACAACTCACAAATGCCTTAGTGATCATGCATGTAGTCTACCACATTAAATAAGTGCCAAAAAGAGGAAACACCAAATGAATAAAAGATAGCCATAAAATTAAAGTCGGCCACATGTTTTCAGGTGGTTAAGTAGTTTCAAAATGGATTATCTGTCCTATTCTCATAGAATTTGGAGAATAAATTAGCATATTTTAGTTTATCTTCCACACACTTCAAGTTTAAAGTGGTTCTTTTATCTTGCACAGGTAGCAATGATCATATCAAGGTAACGTTTTTGGTGTTTTATTATTAATCTTATATACATAATGAAGATTACAGTTACAAAACCCTCAACAGCTGAAGCTTCTCACTCAGTTAACTTTGATGAAATGCCACTAATTGATTGAGAGGCTAATGCACATGAAACCAATTGTGAATTTTATCTCCACAAGCTCAACGAAGGGTATTTCCAACAATTTTAACACCACTAGATTATTTTTGTGGTTTGGGAATCATATTTCGTACAATCCACTATACTAACTTGATTGGTTGACTTGAGTTGCATGGTATACTAACTTATATTTGACTCAAAGATAAAAAAGGCCTAATATTCAAGTCTAGTTAATTGATTCAACTAACCCTTCCAACATACTTCAACCAAGTCTTTAAATTATCCCCTAAACCATTTCAATGCCTTAAGACCCTTAAGGCCAAAGATAACCTCAAGATATCTGTGGCCATTTCATGTGTCATTAATGTCTTTTAATCCATAAAACCTACCTAAAATATCTATATATTAGGTGTGGTGGTTCAAGGCATCATGTTTGGCCTTAGATTCATAGAATATTTTTTACTTTAGCTAAGGTTTGGGTTCGAACCCTCAACTATATCAAGGCACTCGACCTATATTGGTGCTACTCAGGGAATTTGAGCCTAAGAAGCTAGGTTCAAGGACCAAGAATATTATTTCCTTCCACTAATCAATGTCAAGTTCCCTAGGATGGTGTTTACCTAACACAACTATGGTTAAGGCCTTCATACCATATTGTTTTATGTTAATCATATCATTGTGTCTTATTATTGTTTCTAAGTTTATTCATGGACCTTAGATTCAAGAAGGTTAAAAAAGGATAGAGCACATTCTTATTAGACCAACCTCTAAACATGTCATTTATGGCCATATATACCTATAAAATTCCTTTTACAACCTATGGTCATTTAGAGTATCATTCATTATCCTTATACCCTATAAGCTACCTAAAACATAGATATATCAGGTGTAGTGGTCTGAGGCATCATGTTTGGACTTTGATGCCTAGAAGCTTTCTACATTAGCTAAGGATTGGGTTTCCCCTCTCAGCCATATTAAGGCATATGCCTTGTGTTGGTGTGACCCATGGCACTAAAGCTCGATAAGCTATGTTTAGCGCCTAAGGATATTTTTTCCTTCAACTGATTAATGACAAGTTCCTTAGTGTTGTGTTTCCCTACCATGATTATAGTTAAGGTCTCTATATCCCATTATTTTGTGTGAAGCATCTTAATGGTAGAGATATCTAGCTATAAGGTAAAAGACCCATAGTGAAGGCTCATATCATTGTCTCTAGGCTTATTCATGGCCCTCAAGTTCAAGAAGGTTCAAGAAGGATAGAACACATTCTCTTTAGACCTACTTATAAACACATTCACCTGTATGAATAGTCCTAGCAATGCATGTGTCTTTTAAGAACATGTGAGCACTCTATAATGAATGCATATTATTTCCATTAATTTTTTATTCGGTGAAAGTGAAAATTTCAATAGATATGTTTGATGATTTGGCTGCCTTAGATTTATCTTGAAATAACAAACCTAGTGGTTTGGGCTATAAATACATCAAACCCTCCATTTTGTAAAATTATTTCAATATCTCTATCTTTCATGTTACTATTATATAGGATACACAAACATATCATCAATGAAACTACACATACATACAGTTGAATGTGTAGATTTATAATATATAATTTTAAAATGTAATAATAATTTCTAGTATTTTTAATAATAATAAGCTACTCATTTACAACACCAAAAAAATAAAATCAATAAGTACCAACAATTTTCATCCATGCTAGATACTCATGAAATAATTTATTCAAGTGGAAAAATGAGAAGAATGAGATAAATAGGGAAAGCCTAGTGGTTTTGGATTCTGGCAAAGAAATATATTCAAATGTAAAATAGAATCAAATAGAAATTGTATCATCCATGGCGGAAAGTGGAAAAAAAGAAAAGCAGGAAAGAGTAGTATAGGGTAACTCTCTGATGAGTTTTTCTTGATCTTGGTCACCAAGATCTCTTATTATGCATATGATTTTTAGCATCCACAATATGTAATTTTGTTCAAAATGAATAAAATTCTTATTTTTCCTTGGGAAAAACAAAAAACCTAGTGGGAGGAAAACCCCCACCCAAAATAGAATGCATACTATGTCAATTATGTAGTTGCTACAAGGGAGGATGGTGTTGATGATAAACTACATCATGATTTTTTCTTCAGATCTATCCAATACCATCATATGGAAATACTTTCACTACTATTTCAGCCTTACGCTTGCTAAAAATAGCAACGAGATCTCATGGAGTACCAAAAATTTGAAAACTAGTTCCCTTTGACTTGGAAGTTTCACACACTGCATGATTAACTAACTATATAGTATGGTGTTCCCTTTTTTTCATGTGATATAGATCTATGTTGGGATGGCGGTGGACTTATAAATTATATATTTAAATCTAATCATAAATATGATCCAAAGAGTATACAAAATCATCTCGAAGATCTCCCTCAAATAGAGGCATTGGAGAAGTTGTCATAATAGAAATAGTGCAGTGTATCAAGAAAGAATGCTTTGTTGCCACTATATGATCATAGGAACTTAGTTCCAAAATCGATTCATTATATGATAAAGATATATCAATCAAATCATGGTCCATACTTGGATCCTCTCATGGATTTTCTTCATTCTCTAATGTAGTCATCTAGATTACGCTATTGAAGTACTCTTTAGATTAAATCAATTATCTTCACCATACAAAAACTCTTTGGATGTAGCCCCCTATTGTAGAAGTTTTGCTTTATTCTCTTCTCCTTATATTTTTCTATCTTTGGAATCTTAGTCCACCTATTAGATTGAGCTCTTTCTCAACCTATAATCCCTTGTTTTTCGCTTACCTTCCTTATTATCATTCTTCACTATAAGTGCATACGGCATGGAAGCCTTAAGAGTGTCATTGTGTATGTGCTTCTTCTACTCATGTATCAAGGAATCTATCAAATCATCCAAATATGGCATCTTCCAATTCTTACCCATGGAGAGTTTAGTAGTATGAAAATAAGTGACCAAGACAAAATATTGAGGACATAATTTAGGAAGTGAAAAAAGGAAAAGTTGTTCCTCCCTTCTATTTATCCCACAAGATTTGACTTGTGTCATAAGAATCTTGAGAAGAACTATTGTAATGTCTCGAAATGGTTGGGATCTAAAGAAATCAACTAATTATCTAGCTAAAGTCCTCTCAACTCATCTTGCTGGACAAACTATCCCTCAAGTTTTGACCATACTTCCTTAAGTGTTGAACATGACTCATCATGAAAGAGTTGTTAAAATTGGAAACCAGGGAAAAACTTCATGTGGGTCATCTTATTCATGGCTGATAATATTTTTATTAGATTCCTCTCGTCGAGAGGTGTAGGATTGATATAAATATCATCCGATTCCGATAAGTATTCATGGAGATATGAATTTATTTTGATTATGGAATTATTATCAAGCCGACCTACAACTCATGTAGGCTCAAAAGCCCAACAGTCGCATCTATTCACCCACCAACGTTGTGTATAAATATAAGAGGACTTTTCCTCATTTGGAATCACTCAACTCATCACATCTCTCTCTCTCTACTGCGCAGATATGAGTCTCTTCTCTACTGCGCTGAAATGGGTCTCTCTCTCTCACACATGTGAAGCCGGAAGCTGTTGAATTTGAAGCTGCAACTGCAGAAGTAAAGATTGACTTGCGTGGCCTAGAAGATCTCTTCTTTGGAACTACATTGTAGGTTCATCTGAACCTCCTCTAAAATCCGCAACTTTTGGTGGTGGAATGAAGTCAATCCGATGAACGGTTTGCAAGATATCGACTCCCTAGTTTGAAGCCAGAAACTGTTGAAACTGAAGCTACAACTGCAGAAGTAAAGATTGACTTGCGTGGCCTAGAAGATCTCCTCTTTGGAACTGTGTTGTAGGTTCATCTTAACCTTCTCTGAAAGCCACAACTTTTGGTGGTGGAATGAAGTCAATCCGATGAATGGTTTGCAAGATATCGACTGCCCTAGTTTGAAGCCGGAAACTGCTGAAACTGAAGCTGCAACTGCAGAAGTAAAGATTGACTTGCATGGCCTAGAAGATCTCCTCTTTGGAACTACGCTGTAGGTTCATTTGAACCTCCTCTGAAAGCTGCAACTTTTGGTGGTGGAATGAAGTCAATCCGACGAACGGTTTGCAAGATATCGACTGCCCTAGTTTGAAGCCGGAAACTGCTGAAATTGAAGCTGCAATTGCAGAAGTAAAGATTGACTTGCATGGCCTAGAAGATCTCCTCTTTGGAACTGCGCTATAGGTTCATTTGAACCTCCTCTGAAATTCGAAACTTTTTGTGGTGGAATGAAGTCAATCCGACGGTCGGTTTGTGAGATATTGTCTGCCCTAGTTTGGTAATGAAGTCGCTAATGTTGATGCTGCTGATCTAGGGTTTGCTACTGCTGATATGAATAAGATTTATTGTACTATTTCTCTCTGCTGAATTATTGAAGATAAAAGAAGATTTAATCAAAGAGTTTCCCCACACATTGTGGGGTTTGTCCCTGGCTAGCCGCCACATCTTGTGTCTCTTGTCTTGGCTTGTTTTCTGTCGATCGTATAATGTTCTATCTGCACTTTACTTTATGTATATGTGATTGCTAATCTGTGGAATATAATAAGGAAAAGAAGTAAACTGTTATAAGCATAGAACATACCATAACTTAACATTGTATAATTCCAACCTTCAGGTGAATCCATCACTATGTGATGTTTTAACGAGCCTAGCGAAGGTGAAACTCGGTCTTCTCATGATGGACAAGTTTGCCACTATTTGATGTTTTAACAAGTTTAACGACAATGATAACTCGGTCCTTTTCATGTTTAGAGAGTTTGAAAAGGGACAAAAAGAAAACTAGTTCTTTTTCGTAGATTGGTCTCTCAAGTCCGAAAAAGTGTAAAACAATACAAGGGAGAACCTATTGACCATGTTCGGTAAACGTATTCCCTTTTCGTAAATAATCTATCTCCGCTTGACAAAGGGTTAAACTTATACTGAGTAGATGTCATTTCCAATCCGTTAATGAGCTGAAAAGGACAAGCACTCAACAATTTTTTCATATTTCGAGTGTCTGAAAAGAGCTTAAAGATGACTCCACTTTGAGGAACAAGTGGTCTCTAGGATAGCAACTAGTTCCAGTGATATTAGAACTTCTCAAAACAGGTTGATTTATGTGAAGAGGCTGGCTAATAAGACCACTCATTGCAACTGTTCCTCAAAAAGGGTAAAACAACCAAGTGAAAGTGTATGTTCGGCCAAGCAGATAGTGACGATGGAAGGAGAAAAACCAAGGTTCATCTAATGGAAGAGGTTGATATAATGGTAATCACGAGGGTCAAAATGGAAATGGGTTCATTTTTACACAAGCTTGAAATGAAAATCTATGCTTGGATTCAGTTTCATGTTTACACAAGCTTAAAATGAAAAACTATGCTTGAGATTGGTTTACATGCCCCCAACATGATGATTAGATTCTAGGTGCATGCTCCCCAAGCTTCATTGCATTCACCTAAGTAGACTACTCGTGGCTATCAGGTGGATGGAATGAAGGTTCATTTACGAGATCAAGTGAAAGTCTTAACTGGGATTTTACGAGATCTACTCAAAGACTCGAATTGGAACTTTGCTCTAGGGGACCTTGTTTCATTTTTTAATGAGCCTGACAAAAGCCAAGGAACTTTGCTTAGATTCCTTATTTCATTTTTTAACGAGCTTGACACAAGACAAGGAACTCTGCTCTAATTCCTTGTTTCATTTTTTAACGAGCTTGACACAAGACAAGGAACTCTGCTCTAATTCCTTGTTTCATTTTTTAACGAGCTTGACACAAGACAAGGAACTCTGCTCTGATTCCTTGTTTAATTTTTTTACGAGCTTGACACAAGACGAGGAATTTTGCTCTGATTCATTGTTTCATCTTTTAACAAGCTTGACAGAAGACAAGGAACTCTGCTCTGATTCCTTGTTTCATTTTTTAACGAGCTTGACACAAGACAAGGAACTCTGCTTTGGGCCCTGTTTCATTTTTTAATGAGGTTGACACAGTAAAAGAACTATCCTCATATTCCTTGTTTCATTTTTTAATGAGCTTGATATAAGACAAGGAACTATGCTCATTTTCCTTGTTCACGACCCATAAGAGGTCATGACTTCCAAGAGGTTCTCATCAGATGGGAGAACAATGCTCTGGAGGGGATCCGTAACAAGAAATCCGAGATCTAGTTTCAATGCCCCCAGTACATAATGTACAACATCACGGAATTGATCATAAGTTGATGTAGGCATGGAACGAGTTGCCACATAATTGACCCGTGGCAGGGAAGATACCATTGGGACAAACGGATCATTTAGGGAAGATGGTTGACTGGAAGCCATATTTGGATTGAGAAATGAAAGCTAGTCAACGATGACAATTCTGCCTTCATGCAGGAAACACATCACTCGAAAGAGTGTTGAAACAATAGCTCCCATGTCATAAACATAGTCACGCCCAAGAAGTAAATTGTAATCTAAATAGCCTGGGACTTCCATCACATTGAGATAAACAATTTTTCCTCCCAAAGTAATAGGCAACTGAGGAAGGATCCATAATGGTTGACTAGTTCCTCTGTTAAAAGCCAACAGATTCTGGGTAATAGGCACAAGTGGCGGTGAACCAAGCGCTTGCCAAGAAGTGGACGAAAGGATACTCACTGATGCACCTTCATCTATAATAGTGCCAGGTACAATCATATTACAAACCTATACTATGATTTGGAAAGGCACATAATAAGGAAGACGACATCTTTCTAGTCGATTCCAATCAAAGGAAGTGACCAGACTACTTGGAGGGGGTACCGTAAGACTGGGAGAATTACCCCCTAAAGTTATGGGAGGATTTTCCTTTTGTCTTGATGGAACAGGAGGGTTGCCTCTAAGCTCATTTGAATATAAAGAAATGAAAAGAACCTGAGTGGTATCATATTCACTCTCTATGGGAAAGGTATGATTAACTGAAGGTGAAATCTGGTCAATTGTTTCCTCGACCTGTGATTGGTCAGGTATAGACTCATGGGATTCACATTCAGAGAGAGTGGGTTTGACCGATGGTTGATTTTGGTCAGTCAGTTTATCAACTAGTGAAAGATTAAGGGAGAGTCTCCTATAACCAGATGAAAGTCATTGTGGAGAAGTAGGACGGTTATCCAACACTTTTTTGGCTTCATCTAGGTAGGAACAAAGGTGAATGGGATGATTCCCTTCACATAACCTACATGGAAACTTAACTTTACCCTTCTTTCCATGAACTTTACTACCACTAGTTGATGGTGTGTCACCAGCATGATCTCTAGAAGTTGATGACACATGACAATGTAAACGAGAAGACCATTCTACTAAGATCTGAGGAATATCAGGAAAATTTTGAAGAAGATGGTCTCCCATACAAAGTTTGCATGGATATTGAGCTTTGTGAGGCTTATCGGTTGGTTTCTCATCAAAAGTTGCATTCAAAGCAATGGTTGCTTGGTTGCCCCTTTGCTAAATTTTCTTCTTCTTCTTATTCCCTTTCTTCTTCTTCTTTGCCACTTGGTTATTAGTGTCAATACTTTCACTAGGCGAAGAGGAAGAAGGGGAGGAAGAAAAAATAGAGGAAGAAGGCAAAGGGTTAACTTTAGGATCAACTGGAGGTTGATTTTGTCCAGTTGGAGGAGTACTCGATTGTAGAGAAATCACTACATTTCTTCTTCTTATTCCCTCGGTTGGTTGCTAAATTTTCTTCTTCTTCTTATTCCCTTTCTTATTCTTATTTGCCACCTGGTTACTAGTGTCAATACTTTCACCAGGCGAAGAGGAAGAAGGGGAGGAAGAAAAAATAGAGGAAGAAGGCAAAGGGTTAACTTTAGGATCAACTGGAGGTTGATTTTGTCCAGTTGGAGTACTCTATTGCGGAGAAATCACGACATTTTTAACCAAGGAGGTTGAAAACAACCATACTGGCAAGCCAATGGTAAATCCCGGAAGGGAAAATGTAGCCATATACGGAGCCCCAATATTTCCGAAAGGAGGAAAAGGACTAGGATTCCCATCAAAAGGAATTCCTTGATTGGTGGACTTCAGATTTGTTTCCATTTGTTTCAACCTAAGATCAACTAAGGAGTGACATGGAGGATGTTATCTGCGGTCAATTAATTTATTTTAATCAAAATAACATAACAAAACAAAAGAGGGATAATCTAGGCAAAAGGATTACCAAGTAACTGTAAACTGCAGAATACCTCCCAGCGAACTGAGAAGTATGGGCAGGAAATCTCCCGAATTCCATGTTTGGTGTATCACAGTGTACAAGGCGGTCGAATCGGTTACCTAAGGATGGATAGAAACCTAGTGTTTTCCTCCCATATATACCCGAAAGTATGTGGAGGCCCAATCTGTATTAGTGATGTCTAATGCGAAACCGCACAGTGAGAGCATTCCCATATACTTTACCTACAGTAACACCTCCATATATACCTAAAGGTATGTGGACGAGCTATGATATACTTACGTATGTGGAATGAGGTATCGCACTTGAAATGTATTGCAGACAAGTTAGCGACAATTGCTATGTTTTACGACGTCAGAACACGTATCTAGCCTAGACCTCTAAATGTTATGCATTATGTGACAATGCTCCATTAGGTTAATTGAGATAACTTTTAAGTTGATCTTCTTAAGGATTTTCCTTTCAAGGTTCACCATGCGATGTATATTTGCAATTCCTAGAATACAACTAACGTGAGAAACATTCTTTCATTCAAATGATAATGAAAACCGTAGCTAGTAAGGGATGGAGCAATCAGATCTTCGACAAAGAGAAAATAACACACCTAATGCAATTTCCCTCGCTATTCCTATCAAGCATTCACAAACTACAATATGAATGATGTAAGTTTTTCTTTTAAATTCCCTCAGTGTTACATATAATCAATCAATCTTTTTGCAAGAAACAAAAACTTTACGATAGTTCCTTTTTGAAAGAAAGGAAGACTTTATGACACTTCTTTTTCAGAAAATATTAATCGACTATAAACTAAATTTGACAATGAGTTGATAATGATAAAGAAATCATTTAAGAAACATTAAAAAATCAAGGTCAAAGTAGGGCTGGGAGAGGAAATACAAAATGATTTCAGAACCACAAGAAACAATGATCTTTTAGTAAACAACTTAAGAAGCAAATTTGGATAAATTCAAGCCAAACGTGAGATTTTTGACCTAAGGAGGATCAACGCAGGTCAAAGAGGGAGAGACTGTGCTGCGAACCACTGTCTCTAAGCCAAGGGTGCTCTGCAGAGCACTGTCCCCTGACCAAGCCTGCGCCGGTGCCAAAGAGCCAATTCAAGAGACATTCAAGCACAATTTTTGACCAAAAACACTTCAAAAACACTAAAATAAGATCAATGGATACAAGTAAAGTCTACTAGGGTGTACTTCTGATGAGGATAAACTACCAGGAACAACAATTCTTCCCCAGCGGAGTCGCCAATTTGTTATGTGGAATTTTACATCTATGTATAAATACTAATTCCCAAGGTAGGTAGCTATACCTAGAACAAAAAAGTTAAGGCACTTATCCTTTTTCTATAGATGATAAATAAGATAAGGGAATCAAAGGACCTACTTGTTCTTTCGCTTTCCTTTTGTCTCCTTTGTATGGCTCCTGTCGCTCCTCTTCGAACTTAACTCGCTCAAAAAGTACTTGCAAGCATAAACAGAAGACAGAGAATTAATCAAAGCAAGAGATCTATTGACTATAAGTAAATGGAATCAAATACATTCACACATATAAACATCATATATCAAAATAAGCATTTGGAAAATGGTTTAAATAAATTTATTAAGTAGAAGGAAGAATTACAACCATGAAGTCCGATCCATTGTCACTCTTCTAGCTTGGGTCCCAACCAACATCACATCAATAGCACAACACTTTGGTAGCATAACAATACTTGCTTACAATCTCAATCCTCACACCAACAATATCTCGTTATATTCTCAGAGTCCAGCCCCTGATCACTTAGATGAGTGCTCAATTTATAGGCAAATGGAGGAGGTTTGGTCATAAATGAGGGTATTGAATGGCCTTCCAAACTTAGAGTTAGTTTCCATGGAGGAAGGGATGAGAGGATAGGAGGTTACTTAACTCATTCCCTATCCAATTTCAAGCTCATAGGAGACGATAAGTGTGGGAATATTCTATATGGCTCTAGAAGATAAGAATATTCCCAGAACCCTATGTGAATTTCACTCAAACTCGCCCAGTGCAGGTCAAAGTGGGCCTAAGTGCTCTGGAAAGCACCCTGACATGGGCCTACCTACACTAAAGCACACTTACCCCTAACCAAGGCTGCGCTGGTCCCTCAAGGAGGCATTTTTGGAGGGATTCATGCCAAGAAACTCTCAGGGAAGGAGGAATTCAAAGTGATGACTTGTCTAGGGCAAGTAGCAAATAAATTAGGGTTTGATGAGCCCCAATAGTACCGATCTGAATGATGGGAGTGATGTGCCCAATGGATCTGTAACACTTAACCAAATTGTAAAAATGTCATCTTTGATGATGGTTAATGCCCATTACTATAAACAAACTCCATTATGTGTAAATCATCTAATGATGTATGATTTATATGTTATGTACATCTACAACTTATCTTCAACAATTTGGTTAACTCTCTCAGTTTGACCATATTTTCATGGTATGTTGTACTAAAATCTGATTCCATTCCTAGGTCTCAAAACAAGTTCTTCTACAATTTTGATGCCAACTTTGTATCTCTATTTCCCACATTATCCTTATATACACTAGAATTCCTTCATGAATATTTAACAAAAAATATGACCTTACGATTCGATTACATTGGAAAAAAGTGTGTTTCTTTTGTCATTGTTGTCCACCACCACCATGATAAAATTATGCTTCTTTATGCAAAAAAAAATAAAATTTATTACTTAAATCTCATTTCCACTTTGGAATAGATAGATACATCAACCACCATGTTGGATTTTGGTGTTTTACCTTCAATTGATGATTGCATAAGCACTTGAATACACACTCAAACATGTATTTTTTTCTTAGCTGACTATAAACATTATTTTTGCATCATGGCAACTATTTTAAAATATCCTAGATGTTAAACATATGGAACACTTTATGCATTTCTCTAAAAATCAATTTTCATAGCTCCAACAAATTGGCACTAACAATCTAAATTTATGAATTCACAAACCTTTTATTAGTAATATAATATCCTCATATATAGGTTATATTATATCCTTATGCAATTGTTCTTTTATTAAAAAGTAGTGTGTTGAATAAGGATTTTGACACTCATTAGTCTCCCAGGCTTACTAAGATTAAGGGTCCAGTTAGCGCTACCAAAATTGAAATGGCAAGCATAGATTCCCTGATCATAATATAATCTATAATGATCTATAACCTATATAATCTAATCCAAATTGGCTAAGGTAAAATTCAAGAATGTAAATTAATGTCAGGCGAATGTGGGAATGAAATATAACACATGCAATCTACAATATGTAACTAATTAAATCCTACTTAAAGGAGAAAATAACAATGTCTATAAATGCAATTGATAAAAAAGATAAATCCCACCGCTATAATTAAAAATGAACCCTAATCGAAACCTCCCAAATCCCTCTGAAATTGAAACAATCCAATTTTTATGAACACTTCCTTGTGACAAAACTAAAAACTCATCTCAATGGTATACACTTCTATCCCTCAAATATCCACTTTCTCATTTTTCTTCAAATTTTTTAGTGCTTTATTCCTATCATTCTGTGGAATTGAACTTGATTAGAAACTACATTATCTTCAAGGTCATCGCTTGGTTGGAATTATTATTCATCATCCTCT
>Ga0115851_100110_pt1 | contig 25647 bp, 26 predicted proteins | sample InSIn2gowninarea_FD_83865 | JGI IMG/M metagenome (GOLD analysis project Ga0115851, IMG submission 83865)
TAAGGACCTTTAGGTGCTCGACCATAAGGACCGGTAGGGGCTCGACTGTTAAGGCCGCCATCGATTTCTCGCTCGACCATAAGGGCCCTATATTCTTTAGGGGCGGAGCCACTCACTATTCCGATGGTGAGGGGTCACTCACTATTCATATGGTGAGGGATTTCTCGCTCGACTGTTAAGGCCGCCATCGCCGCCATCGCCGCCATCAGAGGATGCGTTAGCATGCTCGACTGTTAAGGCCGCCATCACCTTTAGGTGCTCGACTGTTAAGGCCGCCATCGAGACCCCCCCACCCAATAAGTAAATTGAATGCGTAAGCAGGCTCGACTGTTTTGGTTACTTATTTGAGAGGGGCAATAAGTAAACCCTAACCTTTAGGTGCTCGACTGATAAGGCCGCCATCGAGAGGAGAGGAGAGGGAAGAGCGCTGAAAATACGAAATTTGACTAAGAAAAACGAAGCTATTGACTGGATGAATGCCTCGGAACTCCTACAAACGGGGGTTGCTTTAGGTGCCGTAAGGCCTAAAGACTAATCAAAGCCAAAGGTTCGAGTTCGAGGTATATTTTAGGTCTATGGTTCCGTCGATTTCAAGGGTCGAGGTATATGTAAGTTCGCAAGCCATAAGCCTGTTTCTTCTCCAATCAAGTTTCTTGTCCCAGCCAGCAGTAATCAAATTCATAAAGTTGAAGCAAGTAACTAAGGCAGTACTAATCAAATTCTTGTCTTATATACGTAATTATACAACAATAAGTTCATCAACTTATCAAAACAGGTGCGTCGTAAGTAAGCATCGTCATAAGAAATGCTCCATCGGTTCCAAGACATCCAAGAAGACATCGATACCTGAAATGAGTGCATTGACAAGCGGCATTGACTTCTGGGGTCACCTCTCTCGTAAGATGGCTGTGATCATTGGGGACGCCTCTCTCGTAAGATGTATCAGTTGGAACTTGCCTCCCCAGAATACCCATCAGCTTTGGAAATCAAATCAATCAACTTGCCTCTCCAGAATACTCATCAATTTTGAGAATCCAATTAATCAACTTGCCTCCGCAGAATACTAATCAGTGGATAGAATCAAAAATCGAATCAATGCTTCCTCTGCCGTCAACATGTCTGTTGTCACCCGCTTGAGTTTCCCGGAGTTGGCAGGTGCGTCTGGTCTCTATCGGTTTGTTGTCCTGGTCTTTGTCCAGGATAGGGGGCCCTTGTGAGTTGTTTGGTGCGGGCTGACTGAATGCGTGAATATTGAATCAATCTCATCAGTGACTTGCGAAGCGGCCCACCTATAGTACGCGTTGTCTGTCGTGTCCCTAGTAGTGCCCCCCCGAATATGGCTGGTGCGTATTGACCGGTAATGCGGTAATGCGGACTCGTATTGAAAGCGGAGATAAAGAAAGCGGACTGATGCGGACCGGGGGTAATGCGTATTGAACGGAAAGCGTGGATGCGTGGATGTGGTAATGTGGGATGCGTACTGGGGAATGCGAACTGAATACATCCTGGGCCTTTGGTGCCGTGGCCAGGGCAGGCAGGTGGCGGTGGGCTGTGAATTGTCTGTCTGCCGGAACGCCTCTTTTGTAAGCTGCGATCAATTGAACCAAGTCCAATCAATCAATGGCAATCTGGACCTCTCCTCTCCACGCACCCACCCGTAATATAGTCCTTCCTTTTGCGCGCCCCTCTCGTAAGAATAATGAGTTTCCCCCCTTTGGCCTTCCGGCCAGCCTCATCAGAAGTGGAACCAGCCCGCCTTACTTATAAGAACGCATAATCTGTCCTCTCCTTATTAAGTAAATTGAAATTTATTGCTTGCTTGACGTTAGCTTTCATTGTCTGAAATGACGTATATAATGATGCTTGGAAATGACGTATATAATGAGATATCTCTTTGTATACGATATTCTTCTCCAGTTTCAATTTACTTATTGGGTGGGGGGGCTTTTGGTATTAGATTATTAGCTTGATTGCTTTTAGGCTGTGACAAAACAATGAAACAACCAACCGAACATAGCTTACTTTAGACCCACCACCTTACCTACCTCTGAATAACCTACCCTTCTTACCTTCTGACCGAACCTTTCCTTCCTACCTACATCCTTACCCTCTGAATGAACCTTCCCTTACTAACCTTTCCGTCCGCTTTCTGTTCGCAGCCACTGGACTAGTACCAGGATGCTGAACTTGATACTGACTTCAATTAGTGAGCCATAACTTAAGGAGTGGAAGTGAACTAGTGTGTGTGAGGTCACCGAGACTTATTTGATTCTGATGCTGAGGCTGGCCAGGAGGAGTGTTGGACCGAGAGCACGGAACTCAAGTCGTGTGAGTGAGGTGGGTGGATTGGTGCACTGATGAACCGAATCAACAATACTACCTGGCATGATGTGTTCCCACTGACCGGTAATGCCTGAACGGACCTGCACTGATACGACCTCGAGACCTCACCTCAATAATCATCCCTACGCCCTCCAGCCTATGCCCTACTCCTTGGGCCCTCCTGACACTCAGCCTTCCTTGGGTACCTCACCCCTACAGCCTTACACTCACCCATACTGCCCTGGTACGCATACTTTGAAAAACACTACTCCTTGGGACCATCCTTTGGAACCTCTGAATCTGGAGGATATGGAACTGAATAAAAAGACTCAACGGCTGCTTACTTTGCTCTGGTTGGGTCTTTATCTTGAACTGGTCGGGATGTTGAACGAAATGATGGTGGGTATACAACAAGCTCTATCTAAAGGTAAGGTCTCCCTCCTACTATCTCTCTATAAAAGGAAGGTGTGGGAAACTCATCCAACTCTAAAGAAAAGAAAGGGTCCTACTATAACTAGAAAGGTTGTGTCCAGCTGGCTGGTCCTTAAATAGGGGAGGGGTTCCATCAATTCCCACATTATCCGAGCTCTCACAAAAGGTCCAATAAGGAAGGTAGGAAAGAATCTCATGAAGGATAGGACCAGTTAGAACCAGTTCTGTAAGGATAGAACCTTATCTGTTGTGCAACCACATGCTCATATAATAATGCTCATATAATAATTTCAATTCTATAAAAAGATCTGATCTCAAGTACCTTCACCTATACCCATAAGTGTAGCTAGGTCTAATTGATGGCATTTCATTAGTTGGATAGGAGGGTGGAAGCTTTCAAGCAAATAGTCACGGCAAAGTCAAAGCTGTCTAACCCGAACCTTACCTATTGACTGATTCACTGTGACTGACCGGCCTAGGAGCTATAGAGGGATGATTGCCCTGATAACTACTTAAAGCTATAGGGGGGATGATCTAGTTATAGGGGTAGGACCACTCTGAGAGCTATGGAGATATGACCGTTTACTAGCTAGTTTCCTTGCACTCGGAAGCGCAAGACCCTCCGGACCTTTCCTTCCTTTCAAAGCCCGTATGAAGCAACCAAACCCCAGAAGCTCAAGCAAGAAGCTAAGCCCATAAGACGCGTGAAGTCCGACCAGAGATTCCGAGAAGCAAGCCCAAAGCCCTCAGCCCGCAGCCCTCAGACCTTGGATGAAGAATGAAGTCCCCCGGGAGAAGACCCCTTGATATCCGACCAAGCACTTTCGCCTGGCCTGGTAGCTCCGATCACTTTGATATCCATCAGAGCAAACGGGGACTTTGAGGAATGTGGCAATTTTGGGCCTCGACCAAGTTGTATGGGAAAAAATGTCGGCAACGGGACCCAAATGTGTCAACACTCCAACGCCAAAGTGGCGAGAAAACGCACGCAAATGCCCTCCGCACTGCGGCCTATCCCCGGCCGGGTTGGCTGCCTCTATCTCTTTTATAGAATCGATTATAAGTAGATATATATATAGATATATATTCTCTTATATTCTTATATATGTAATTATGCATGAATGTATGGGCATATTATTATGAATTATATATTATTATTTTCTTCTTATTTCGGTACTTTAATACAAATTTGCTTGAAACTACCGACAACCAATAGTAGGGTAGAAATCAATGGTAAGGTAAGGGCGAAGCCGCTTGTCCGCATCGGGCAAGGTAGTTGGAAGTTTCATACACCCTCTCATTCATCTAAGTAAGCTTAGAAAATAAGGTTGGGAATAGAAGCTAAGAAGCCTTACCCACTCCTTCATCCAGTCATAGAAAGCTTAATAAGGTAGAAGCCCCAGCCTTACCCGGACTCATTCAGTAAGACAGAATATAATAAAGGAGAGGAGAGGATGAGCAGAGATGAGGTGAGGCTTATGAGGGAAGCTTTTTGTGAGGCAGATCCAATTCGGGCACCTTGAGGCAGGAGCAGGAGAGAAGGAAGCAAAGGCGGCTAGAGAGCTAGGAGAGACAGATGCTAGTGGTATAGAGTCAGATGCTCGTGAGTCAGAGGATGGTGGTCGGGATGCAGAGCCTTACGCATACCTTCCATTTCGAGAACCATACCCGCGGGCAGCAGTTCCTTTTTACCCTGTTGACTCAGACCCCGATCAATAAGAACTGCCAGTCGAAAATCCAGCTTACCCGGTTAATGAATCGAGTTTACCCAGCATTCCTAGTGGTTTAAGCACCCGTACCATTGTGATCCCTATAGCCATCCCTCCCCTTTTCCTCATCGTAACCATCAGAGGCAAAAGTAGCTGGAGCCAAAATGAAGTTGCTCAAGCGGTTGATAAGGAACCACCAATAACCAAGGCATAGAAGGAAGTAAGCAACATCTGTTTAAGCATATTTTCGCTTAGGTTCAAATCGAGTTGCTTTCCCCCAGTCAATCGCTTCCGAGTCAACTTCCTTACACAGGTACAACTGCATTTTATGGCTATAAAACACCGGTGGATAGAGACAAAGATAGCTTCAGTAGCATGGTCCTTCATTCAATGGCTTATGTAATCATTTATATAAGATAGCAGCCCTTTTGCGGGAGTCAAAGCATAAGCAGCATACTATAGTAGGGGCTTCGGTAGCTTGGGATCCACCCGCACAGAGACATCCTATTAGTGGTTATGCTATGGGCCTGGTAACTTGGGAGCCAGAAAGAGGTCCATCTGTTGCATATAAAGAGTTATTCAATTACCCACCAGCAGAGTTGGCTAGAGCACAGGTGGCAGCAGTAGTTGCATTTGAGCCGATTGACCGAGTCTAAGAAGCACCTCGCCTTGATCCATAGCCACCAGTCGCAGATCCACTTGATCTAGTCGTTGATACTTAATCGGTTCACCCGGAACCAGAACGCTATAGTTGCGTATGTATGTATTGTTGCTTAGCGAGTCGAAGTCCCGGCTTTTCTGCCATCACCTTGTCCGGATCGAAACCCAGAGCCAGTACTGTAGCGGGGTAGTCATTCAAGGGTTTCACCTGGTATAGGTCATTTAGTTTCGGGTCTGCTCCAGTGAGCGGTTAAGGCTGCTAGTAGGGAGACTTGGACTGATTCAGACTTCCCCAAAAAGGACAAATCTTCACAAAACTGAGTCTGCAAAGTCTTCCAATCCCTGGTCTGCCTTCGGGTTTATTCATGTAAGTACCAATCTTGTGGAATAGGGCCTAGATTATGAATCAACTTGTTAACCCAGAGGTCAGATCGAAGTCCCTCTATCTCCCAATGTTGTGTACAGTGCTCCACATATACAAAAGGATCAGTGTCTCCATTATAGACTTCCACAGCCATAGATTTTAGGTACCTTTCCTGAAACATTTCAACATTCAAACATAGGCAAGTGAATACTCCTCCAACTTACTGAACCATCTGCTATGGGATTAATGTAATCATTCCTCTTTCCTGCAGTAAGATTGTCAATCTGATCTAGGACATCTCGTTCCATATTCTCATTGACAGGCTCTGTGTATCGTGGCCCTTTATATGGGTCTAAGGGCTGGGTGACTCTCATTCCTTCAGCTTTGAAAGTCATAGTCTCATTCTTCAAGTTGATGATGGCATAGTTCTCAAAAGCCCAATCTATTCCTAATAATGTGGGATAAGTATTAGTCTTATCCATTATTTAAGTCACCTCAAAGTCAGCTGATGTCCTTACTCCTGCCAGGTCAACCTCCACATTTTCTAGTCTTCCTATGGGTAAGATCCTATATTGATTGGCCATGCGTAATTGAATAGGATAATATACCAATGGCAGGCTACCCATAGCCTCCCATGATTTCTTGGGAATAATATGAACATAAGAACCAATATATAACATGACATCCTTAATATAATACACATCTACCTGAGCATCTAGCCTGAATCCCTCCTAGTTTGTTTCTTCTTTCGCCTTATTATGTGGGTCTTCCTTTCAGGGTGGTTAGCTTCGATTTCCAATTATAGAGGTTTTTTTTAGTGTATCTCTCCGGGTTTCGGGTGTGGGAAAGTATAACACCTTACATTTCATCTCTTTTCCCCCGTTACCCAATCCCGAAGTTCATTGACCTGGAGTTAGGGAAATAAAAAAATATATTGATTTCGCCCAGTAGAAGGTGAATTTGATCCGAAGAAGCCCCATACTCATGCAACCGGGGGAATTTCCCGTAGAGCAGCGGTACTAAATCTCTGTTGGACTCAGCGGGAGAACTTCCAGCTATTGGGTTGGTCTCACCCGAAGTAAGAATGCCGGGCGAAGGACCCATTTTATCCATTTGATTTGTTCGGGGGAAGATGAATAAAGTAGCTTCAAATCCCTACTTTTCTTCACTCACTTCCCTTTCCCCTGGTGGTTAGACCCCCAACCTTGACTTTATTCAATTACTGATATAAGTTTCATTAGCCTCTACCTCTATGAAAAAGGAGGGAAGGCATTGGGAGAAACTTCAATTGGTGCTTCTTCATGCCATTGTAGCGCCATGCATTCGGGATTTCAATCGTATCAATCAATAGCCTCGAGCAACGATTCATTCCTCATATTACATACCAAATAATTGGTGAGTGCTTACTTTGATTCTGCCGGGTCAACTGAAATGGTTTATAGGTAATCAACTGGCTATGGAACTGGAACAAATTATCAATCTCTATCGCGAAGTCCTGCTGCTTGGAAGCTGTCCATCCGTTATGCCCATGCTGTTTGCTTGGCTCTATATATATATATATGCATACTGGGCCTGGTGTGAATTGGTTCAATGAGCGAGCAGCTGGCCTTCTGTCTACTTCTGTCTTCACGGGCAGCAGGAGTAAGAGCAGGAGAGGAAGCACCCGATATCAATAAGCAGGACTATATACAGAGTCAAAAGCAGGAGCATCCCTTCCTGTTCGAGATGCTTTCAGTTCTTTCCGTTCGAATGCCAGCCAATAGTAGCAAGCAGTTTCGCTCGTTTACTTGCTCATAGTCCTTACTATACCATGCTCTTTACGATGATATTTGGAAAGGCTACTAGCTCCTAATTACTTGAAGCATCGGAACGGGTGGCCGCTTGTGTTCATGCCCACTACGCTATAGGTATCACGCGGGGTATCGTACCCAACCAATTGGGGCCCGGATAAGAGTTCGTTCCTGGACTTCATTGAATAAAAAGAATCTCCTCTTCAATTGACTTATTGGGCTCTCAAATAAGTAACTAAAAGGCGTTGGTCGAGCACCTCTCCTCTCGATGGCGGCCTTAACAGTCGAGCATGCTTACGCATCCTTTTGGTCGAGTCTGCTTACGCATCCTTATTAGTCGCTTACGCACCCTAAAGGTTCAATTGACTTATTGGGCTCTCAAATAAGTAACTAAAAGGCGTTGGTCGAGCCTGCTTACGCATCCTTATCAGTCGAGCCCCCTGTCGGGTTAGGGTTTACTTATTGGGTGCCCCCTCTCAAATAAGTAACCAAAGAGCAACTAAAGTTTAGGGTTTACTTATTGGGTGGGGGGGTTATCAGTCGAGCCCCCTGTCGGGTCCTTGCACTAGGAAGCGCAAGCCCCTCCGGGACCTTGTATGATGTGTGTGTATATCTGGGCCCTTCCTTTGGGCTCTACATCTTGTATGAGATACTTTCTTTTTCTAATGCGTAATGATGTTTCATTATGTACAGTGTCCTACCATAGACCACTGATATTGTAGCTCTCGAATGCTGGAGGTAGGCTAAGAATTGCTTCTGATGGTGTATGGGATGCACTATGCAATGAAAAAGCGGCAAAGGCCTGCAGAGAACTGCCAGTTGAACTTGCTGCAAGACAAGTTGTAAAGGTGCATGCCTACTTAGATCTGCATTCGCTGTAAATGGTTTCACATTGCTGTGATACTTCCATCATTTGCTTTATTTATTTCAATTGAAGGTGCGAAGCCGCCAGAGAATAAATAGGAGGGGCAAGGTTATCATTTCTGAGAAATATCTTATCTAGGCTTCCAGGCAATGATGTATGCTCATTTCAGGAAAAAGGAAGGTAGGGTCGATAAAAAGGAAGGTAGGTGAAGCTGGTCGTAATCCTCATCGGGTAAAGAGAGAGAGCCCAATCCCACCCAGCAAGCCAGCAAGGCAAGGCGCAAAGAATTGAAAGCCTTCCTGGCTTGCTGGTTGTTTCTCTCTCTCTCTTTCCTATGAAGACTAGATAGGAGACCTAACCAGGAGACCTAGACCCTTTACCTCGAACTAGAAACGTGGCCCTCGAAATAGACCCTATAACTTGTTGACCCTCGACCTCTCTCTTGAACCCGACCATCTACCTTGAAATAGCACTTAACAATACAGAACACACGTTCTTCAACTGCTGGATGCAATGACGAACCGTTACATATGATGATTCACCTTTTTAGGGAAGGTCAGACGCAATGGAAAGGAAAGGTCTTACCAGAAGGGCCAGATTGAGTCTTCTTGGAGGGGGAGGGAGGTTGCCCTTTGGACCAGATTCTTTCAAAACTTATCAGTCGCTGGTTTCGTCCAATCAATTCTCATCTTGGGGGTACAAAGCATAATGTCTCTAGGCAGTCCGGCTAGACAGTCAAGTGCATAAAGCTCTAGTCATTGCCAGTCAATTTTCGTCAGAAGGAGTCGATCATTTCCGGTTGTAAGAGCCACGTTCCCAATTTACAGTCATAGCTGGGCTGGGATACTCGGCTGGGATGGCTGCTGCGCTATGAAACTGCACTATTCAAATGAGCTAATCGGCTTGGCAAATCAGTTTAGATAACGGGCTGAGCTGGATACTGTCAGTGCCTAGAAGCTACGGTAAGTCTAGATAGCCTATAACGCGCCCAGGCGCCTGTACTCATCGAACCTATACTCAGGGCATGAAGTATAGTATGTGCCAAGTAAGTACTCAATCATAGTCGATGCCGCTAGTCAATGTTGATTGACGTTTACAATGGCAGAGAAGGAACCAACCCACAGTTGCTAACACTGCACGATACGGAACCGGAGTTACTACAGCGACACATAAATATAATCCAAGGGACCTAATCGAAGGGGCCTAAGACACAAGGAGGGAAATAATCAATGGGGACCACTCAATGGGGCAGGGTTAGCTATATCTCACAACAAGAGCAAGCCGTACGACAGCTTGTGTTATATATGATTCACCCAGGCGGGTAAGGTGCACCAATTCACTAATTCACCCAACAAGATAGGTCATAAAATACCCCTTACCACCAAATGAGAATGAGTGAGCGATGGATGAACTACCCGGTGCGGAGCAGGCAATAAGTTCACTTGGTACTGATTCTTTCAAAACTTATCATTTGCTAGTTTTGTCTAATCAATTCTCATCTTTATAGGGTACAATATAAAATACCTAATCGGGGTACTAAAAGTATATATATATATTATTAGATTCTCTATTTTAGATTTCTTTCATAAAAAAATCCTTTTTAGGGGGGGGGCCGAGATCTCGTTCGGGCACAGAAGTGTATTTTCTTTTTACTCAACTAGGATGCGACAGCAGGCTCGACCAAAAGCCCCCCCACCCAATAAGTCAAATGAACATTTCAGAACTTTTTACCTAGGATAGGTAGGATGCCGTCCCCCCCCCTAAAAAGTGATAAAAAAGGCCCACATCAATAGACGAGAGGATGGATAAGAGAAGTTCAACATCACGGGCCAACAGGGTAAAGAAAGAATGCATCACTGGCCGAGAGAAAGGAGAAAGACGAAATGATTGATTGAGTTCCATGGCCAGAGGGAACTGAATATTATGATGCTGACCTAAAGATGCGGACAGGGGGGACGGATTATCTACCGGTGTAAGGTGCACCCATTTCCCAAACTACACCACCCATTCCAAGTTCCCACCAGATGAGAGAAGGAAGGCCTTATCGCAGAGAAGTGAAACATGTTCTCAACAGACGAGGTGGTGTCAGCAAAGAAAGGTAGAGCAATAGAGCTAGGTTGACAACAGCTTGGTTATATACGAGTCGTCATACAGTAGGTTAGGTAGAGTCCATTCAACCAGGACAGGTTAAGAGGAGACGTTCAAATACCATCCCCGTTTACAACTGACGACGAGAGAAAGATCCTCCGTTACCCACCTTCCTGTCGGCCGAGACTCCCTAGTCACTGGAGAGGGGCACAGAGACACGATGGGGGAGCACTTTGATTGAGGGAGCAATTGATCGAGATACTCATTCACCAACGGAATAGGCATGGAGGCCGATAATCATTCAATTGAGTGGCACAGAGAATAGACACGAGGAAGGAGGAGCACTTGTAGGGAGGGAGGAAGGTTAGATTGAGGGGCACAGATATCTGATTGAGGAGCAATTGTTAGGAGCAATTGATGGGAGGAAGGAAGTCATCCCCAGGATGCAGGGAGGTTAGGCACCGATTTACCCATTGATGCCCATGGAGAACAATTCTAGTACCACATTGCCGAGACACAGGATGCACATTGAGGAGAGCGCTAGCCGATACACCGTATGGAGGGATGGATGGAGGGAATTCTCATGCAATTACATACGTTGCACCATTCAAAATCATTCGCCAGACATACATAGCTGGTCATTTCCCGTCATAGCAGCCATACCTCGACCTAGACGCAAGGGCTCTACACCTAGACCTCTACATCGCTACATAGCACCACCCTACCAGACACACATAGCCCCACATGAAGACACACATAGCTTAGTTCATACACTTACTAGTGATTATACTTCTTAATAGCGTATAAAATACAGTAATGAAAGTACAAGCGCATGGCGCATTATGGTGTAATCTCATATATAAGGCATTAGATGAAATTGAGGGAGATCTCCAAAGCAATATCTATTTTCCACAGCTATACCTTTGTGTCTATTTCGCACCATCGCCATTATATATGATATAATCCATTATTTCGCCCCCTACTTATTTAGTTAAGGGTGCCTGTCTTTCTTTTTTTGTGGCAGTATTTCCGTATAATAAAGAGAGAAGGTATAATCCAACAACTATTTCATAGCGCCAGCGTGCCTATTTTCATTGTTCCGTTAATAGAGCGCCAGCGTCCTTGTCTCTTGGTAACTCGTATTCTAACATCTAGACCCTGCCAGGTCTCCTCTTCTATCTGTGTTGCACCTAGTCCCGCCGTGCTGTTCACTGCACATAGAAGCCGTTCAAAGAATCAAAGAAGCCGTTCACTTAGAAGCCGTTGGGGAGGTAGGCACTTCAATTTTCGTACTTTTGAAGCCTACTTGATTAATCACGTGGTTCCTGTGCAACAGAAAGTAATCAAGTAGGCATAGAAAGAGAAATAGTCAAGGTTCTAAGTGCTTGCTGTACCCACAAAGCATTGCTCAAGCAAGTGGTGGTTTGGAAGCGCATACAATGCTCAAAGTTCAGGTCAGTGAGCCTGCCTATGCAAGGTTGGTAAAGAGAACAGGGTTGGTAGAGTAGAAAAACAAAAGGTAAAGCAAGTAAGCATCTAAAGTGCCTTTCCTTTCCTAGCAATGCTGTTTTGGCATATCCTGGCAATGAATGCTGGCTGTCTAAATTCATCACTAGTATCTGGGGTTTAAGTAGCACCAATTCGAGTAGCAGGATCATTTAGACCATTATAGTAATAAGCAAAGTTAGGTCTATTCGTGTTGCAGGAACAGGGCGTAATAGAGAACCTAAGACCCAGGTGAAACAACGTAATGCTATCATATCTATAGGGTCTATCTCGTAGATTGCCTTGCCCAACCAGGGGTAGCGCATTTCACTATCCGTGCTGTCCTTTGAGTAGGCAGGTGGGCTTACATAGCATTGAATCGGGGCGGGCAACCATTGGTCACGCCTAATTCTATTGGAAAGACTCTGAAGGTTTTCTGGGTATATTTTCACTTTGTTACGCCAATTTGATTGCTTTAGGCCCTTTGCTTTTGGATAGGAAGCCGACACCATGTGAAAAGAAGACCCTACACTGAAAGACAATATGCTCATAATCCACAATCTAAGTCCAACAACGCATATCTCAGGACTATTTGATTGGGAATCCCTTTACTTATATCTTCGCATATGCAGAGGCGAGCAAATGTAGTGGCCGCCTTGGCCCTGGTGGCATCACTAATACAGACGTACTCACCCAATACGTCTCTAATAGCTTCCAGAGATTGAGGACTCAATAACTCCAGGGGCAGTTTGACAATCTTACCCAAAGCGGAACCAGGGACAAGGCTAAGCCAGAAAACAGCAAGAATAAGAAGAAGGAGTATGAGAATAAGATTAATGCGAGTACGCCTTGACTAATGCCAGCTCGCTACGTAAAAGTTGATCTTGATCCAATCCCAGTAGTTTCATATCCTGATCCCACGCTTGTTTACCGGGGCGAACCATCACCAGCAGCAAAGGGAGCAAAGGCGAAGACATAGGCAACGGAGAAAGAAGCAGTGAAGGCGAAGGAAGAGATGGAGACAAAGGCAGAGCCCGTTCGAGAGGCCGATCCACTTGTTTATCCAGAAGCATAGGATGACCCAGTAGCAGATCCACCAGCATCACCTTGTCCAGTTCCAGTCATTGATCCAGTTAAGTATAGCGATCGAGAACCAGTCCCGGTAGTTTCAGATTCACCCATTGGTCAAAAACCACCACTAGCATCAGAGGCAAAGACAAGCATGGCCGGGGTGGATTCATAACCCGTTGAAGCAGCACCACTCGCAGTTTCTCTTGTTTACTAAGATCCATATGTAGATTCAGTTGCCCGAGTTTATGGACTTTACCCAGTTTCTTCGGTTGATCCATCAATTGAAGACCCAGTAGCGGGGGCAAAGGCAGAATAGGCATAGGCAATTCGTTCCCCTGTTAGATATCAAGATGCATAACCTGTTGGAGAGCCCATGGACTTAGTTTACTCGGAAGCGATTGATCTTGTTAAACTAGTTGAAGCTGCGGTTTACTAATAATCCATTGAACTAGAATCAGTGGATCTCGTAAAGGGAGCAAAGGCGGAGTTGGAGGTTCCATTTCCAGTCGAATAACCAATTGGAGTTTATCCCATTCCAAGGCCATATGCATATACGGATGGACCTACCTACTTAAGGTTCAGTTCTAAGGCCACCACCTCGTAAAGATCCAGATCCCTCTACGGATGATCCAGTTTCATAACCGGTTTACTCAGTAGTTGGCCCAGCCCAAACATCAATTGAAGCATATGGAGAGGCAGAAGCTGCAGGCGTGATCATGAGCACGCACACTACAGGTATAGGATAGACCGAGAATTCGTCGTTTACCAGGTTTAAGCAATTTTAGGTGAATCCGCTCCTACCTCTGTATCTGTCCCTGTCTCTGCGGTGGTGGGTTAACCGCCCCGCCCCTCCTTATGCCTTCACTCGGTAAACTGGATATGCAACCTCTCTAGCTTCGGCCTCTGTAGCCACCTCTTATGGTTATTAGGCGGGTGGTTTTGACTTCCCGATAGATAGGAACTGGGCCTTTGACTTACCATGGACGTGTGTTATTTGTACGGGTGGGCCCTGGGTTTGATCGGGGCAGAATGGCAGGTGGTGATGGATGGCAAGATGAGACTGACTGACGTATGTTTGGTATACGCTGATGGATACGTTTGGGGAGTTGTTAAAGATAGCTCCTATAAAGTACAGGCAATGGCAGAACACCACCACTTCTAGGAGGAGCTCTAGCTTATGCTGGAAAAAGGGTTCTCACTGGCCAAGGAGCTGGAACTGCAAATGGATCCGTTCGAACAATATTTGGATCTGCTTTCGCAACCGCCTCTGTTTATGCTTTCTTGACCTCTGTTCTTGCTGCTGCCTTCGGTACCAAAGGCAAAGGTCTACGGGGCAAGGACCGGCAGGGGCTTGCTTGACGTTAGGAAAGCAAGGGGTTCCCCCGTAGGGACAAAGGCTTCCCTTCGCTTGATTCCAAGACCATAGCCCGTTTCATAACCCGTTGAAGCATCCTTAGAACAATCCGTTCCAGGTTCCGTTAATGGTCGAGTGAAAGCATTTGACCATTACATATTTTTACCACCATATAGACTCTACTTATTAGGGGTTATGCCTTTACTTTGACCTCTGCCGATGGTAGCTTTGCCTCTTAAACGAGAGGATCTCAAACTGGCAATCGAACTTCAACCACACCTGGAACCGGGACAGGATATGTCCTTGTAGGATATGCATATGGATCTTTATCTGCGCCTGGATATGCTGTAAGTGATGGTGGTGAATCTGGAGCCGTACAAAGGGAAGTAGCGGGCTATGGGACCAGGGCAACCAGATCTGTTACTTGAACTTATAGGTACAGGGCAAGGGCTTTCAATCCGGGACTGGCTCGGATGGTGATAGTACTGTTCCTACCCTTGAGACTTATATATCCTGTAGGAAATGGCCCCACTTCGGGATGGATAATAATAACATAGGTAGGGAACTGGTCTTTTTCCTGTTACCTTTTCCCCCATCCCTGTCGTCTTCACTTATTCAATTCCTGTTTGAGAGTCATCGTCTCGCCCAGATCCTACTTTCTATTTGACTCAGTATTAGTTCGATGTGTGCTCCCTACGTCCTAAGTCTCTTTTATCCATGCTTTCTTTCTATGGTATGCCCTTTTATATGGCTAAAAGGCAACAGGGGCAAATGCTTCCTTCCCCACTATGATGGTAAAAAAGATGCTTATACCGAGGTAGGTTATTCTGTTCTTACTTCTCCACGCCCCCCATCCCTCCGGAAAGAGATTCCCCTATCCACCCCCACAAATAGTCCGGAGGCGGGTCAGGCTTTGGGGGAATCCATCAATAGCCAATATCGAAGAGATCTTGTCCATTCCACTCTGATGAATGAGGGAGATGAAAAGCATATATAATATCGGAACATTCATGACTGGAATCACTGGTCGAAATGAATGACTGGAATCACTGGTCGAAATGATTAGTTCGAGATCTCGATTGCATAATGACATATGCCCATAGATGCATGATCTGCTAAAGCGTAATTACGTATATAACGAATGAATGCATCGATATATGTGTCATACCAGATTCGATGTGAGTCATTCTTGAGATATTGAATGACGCTTTCTCATATACGTCATTACGGTTCATTCCTGATAGATTGAATGACGATTTCCCTCATTCGACTAATGAGATAGGTCATTCCGTGATCGATATTACCTCTCCCGTTGGTCGAGCCCCTGCCGGTCCTTATGGTCGAGCAACTAAAGTTTAGGGTTTACTTATTGGGTGGGGGGGTTATCAGTCGAGCCTGCTTGCGCATCCTCTCCTCTTCAATTTACTTATTTGCCCCTCAAATAAGTCAAAAAATGGTCGAGCCCCCTAAAGGGTGATGGCGGCCTTATCAGTCGAGCCTGCTTGCGCATCCTTATCAGTCGAGCCCCCTAAAGGGTCCTTATCAGTCGAGCGTGCTTCCTTGATGCTTATTGGGTCCCCTCTCAAATAAGTAACTAAAAAAGCGTGCTTCCTTGATGCTTATTGGGTGCCCCCTCTCAAATAAGTAACTAAAAAAGCCTGCTTACGCATCCTCCCCCCACCACACCCCACTCAGCCTGACAATCCACCTCAACGGCCTCCAATGGTAAAGGTCAAGGTCAAAGTAGTCTCCACAGAGCTCCTACTCATCCTACTACCAAAGGAATCAATAATTGGCCCACAATGAGGCCCCAATTTGAATTGTCCCAATCTTACTAAACGTACTAATTGTGGGGTAACGCTAAACGTACTAGTTGTGGGGTAATCGTTCAGGGAATGCCTATCTCTCCATCTAAGGTAGCATGCGTGTTTGGGACAACTAGCTAAGGTATTTTTGATTACCCAAATTGAAAAGTATAGGTACATTATCTCATTCAATCGCCAATTTGCGAAGGTATATCGTTCTGTCAAATTAGATTCTTTATAAATAAGGTTATCCCAATCTGGCCCAATCTGACCCAATCTGGACTTACAAAATGGAATGTGCCCCAGAGCTATTACTGACCGTTGACTAATAAAGTACTAGCTGCGGGGCTTACTAAAACGTACTTTTTATGGAGCTACTGATAGAGAGTTACTACGGGAATGGGGCTACCGATGTATAGAAATCTTCAGACCTACCAACCTTAGACTAGTAGACCTTCTGGAAAAAGAAACATGAAAATCTCATCGGAGCTACCGTAGAATGTCCATCCAAGCTCAGGTAGAACGCCTAACCGTATCAGAGAAAGCCTATCTATAGATCTGTCTAACCTATCAATGTTATGGTTTAACTCAAGTGCTGTAGGTCTCCCTAAGTGATTCTCTCTGTCTTACCCATAGCCTCTATAACACTATATAAACTCAATACTTGGGTCTAGCTATTCTCTCTCACCTGGCCTGGTCTGTAGCCTAAGAACTCAATATGGTAAATCGTAGTATCCCTATAGCCGTTAGGCACTTACCCCTAATCTGTTGGTTGAACTCTCTAACTAAGCTTCTCTGTACGTCTACAACTCTAAGTCTCCCTCCCGATTGGAAAAACCTCTCTCTTAGGTCTCTCTGCCGCCTTGATTGCCGGGTATTACTGCTATCCAATCTGTCCAATAGCCTATCTCTAATGCCCTAATATTTGGGCTAAACTATAACCTTTCATACACTTGGTCTAACTGATTGATTCTCTCTCTACAGCCTTTCTTATAGCGGTTTAACTCAGGCTTATGCCATCCGTCTTTATACCCAAACACTAGTTGTATAGTCTAACTTAAGTGCTTACCAACTGCATGGTGAAACTGCTAGCCTAAGAACCTCTGCCTTAGCTTTCCAGTTCTATCTATAACCCCATACTGTAGGGCTAATGTATGGCTTTCTAATCACCCCATTGCCGTTATAGAACCAATCTTCAGCCTACCGGTATTTCTTGCCAGCCTCCCTCTCATAGCCTATGCCTAACTCTACTCCTTTCCCCATTTGTTTATACCCAAACACTAGTACTTCCCGTCTATAGCACCTAATACTAGTTGTTGGATCTATCTTAAGTGTCTGGCTTTTGCCACTGCCTTTGTAGCGGTTAAATGAATGCTTGCCGCTTGCTCTGGCGCTCTTAAACAGGCTATGGCTACTTAACTATGAGGGGTGATGGCACTAGGATGGGTAGCTTCTTTTGAACTGGACTTAGGTCAACAACCAGTTCAAATCCATCTTCCCCGCTTGCCTTTACCTCTGCTCCCTGGTCAATCCTCTAGGCTAGATGGTGGTAGAGAAGCTGGGACTGTTCTCAAACTGCCTTTCTTCCTGCTGTCTCTGCTCCCTCCGCTTGAGCTATTGGTAGGTTATTCACTGGCTCCAGATCAATTGCAAATGGATTTGGATCTGTTACTTATGGATCAAATGAGTAAATCATATCAACTGAAACTGCGCCATTTGATGCTAGCGCTGCAATGAACTGGGGGCGATATGGAATCGAGCAAAGGCGGGGACTGGGCGGGCAAGGGTGGCAAGATGGTGGTGGGGCAGCGCCTGTGAAAGATTGGTCCACTCACACCGCAGCTAGATTCATCTTTGAGAACATTATGACTCGGTTTGGGTCTCAGCCTGACCAGTGAACAAGGTGCTCATTTCGTAAGTCAGGCTATAGCTACCTTTATATACTTCGAGCCTCTTCCTCCGAGCTACCGAGATAGTAGTTAGTTGCCATAAGCACGTATATAACGAAGCTCGGACATTGAGTTTTCTTTGTTCCACACTCTTCCCGGTATATATTTACGGAAGGCTGCGAAAAGCCTTCCGGGATCTCTTTTTATCTTAAACATGACTCCTTTCCTTGTTCCCCCATTTTCACCTTTCTCCATAATGAATCACAATTTGAAGTGACTATCTGGATATTTTCTTTATACCGTCTCGATACGCTTCCTACCCCACTTTTTCCCTAATTCCACCCGGAAGACATCTTTTATATTGCATTTACCTTCTGTTAGAAGCTCTTCCTTGCTTTCCTAGCGTCAAGCAAGCCCCTACGGGTCCTTGCCCGATGGGGACAAGCGACTACGTTTCATTTTACTTATTGGGTGGCCCCTCTCAAATAAGTAACTAAAAAGAGTTCGGCAGGCTCACCCTTCTCTTTTTTCCATTTTTGCTACCTGGCTATTCAATTCACCTTTTCGCCTCTTTAGCTACCCACTCTTCCCAATATTGTGTCTTAATTCAAAATTTTGTTATATCCGGGCTTTCACCGCAGCTGCTAGTTGACGTTGCTTGCGTTTAGTTTCACCGGTCAGTTCCTTTCGTACACGCCTGCCTCCATGTTGACCCATCCCATCTAGCTAGTGAAAGATACATTGTGCTTGCGATCATGCCCTGACCACCCACCCAGGTCCCGCCTATCTCCATTCTGGAAGATATAGAAAGGCTTACCCGCATTCGTTAGTTCCCATCCATATATAAGGGTCGAGCGAGCTACTCATCAGCGAGATAGGGCGTTTTCGTTAGATATATATATAGGGGGCCTCCCAAGCAGAGCATATGGATCAAGCAGTATAGATCAAGCAGTATAGATCGAACAGAGCATATAGCCTATAGAGAGATAGGGATATAGGGGGTCGGCGCGAGCCCTCCTCGTCCTGCCCCATATATGGATAGGTATCCCACTAGAAATTCCTATATAGCTGGGCCCCTATGAATCTAATTCAAGGGGCTGTCGGTCAAGAGCAGAGCATATAGTAGATAGCCGCTCTCGACCCTGAATACCCTCTTTGATCCCATCCCGGCTGTTCTCGCTTTGATCCTTTATATGTATTGTCTAAAATACATATAATAGTAAGATGGAGGATAGATAGGTTGGATGGCTAGATTGATGGGTATGGGTATGGGTATGGGGGTAACTAGCTTGGATGTATGGCTTGGTTTTGTTTGGGTTGGCTTGGTGGACGGTTGTCTCTGGCTTTGTTTCGTGAACCCAACGCTTGGCTTTGCTCGTGTATCGCTTGGCTTGTTGACCCCACCCTTGGCTTTGGTCTCAATGAATGGATCAAATTGTCGTAATATAATAAGGTGCGAAGCCGCTTGTCCCTCCGGGGGCAAGGTCAATCAAATTTTCCGCATATGCATCTCTGTATCTGTCCCCATATAAAGAAAAAGTAAAGACTGAGGAGATGCGTAAGATCTATGTTAGCCTAGCTGGGGGATCTCTGTCTTCCCCCAATTCGTATTCCTTCCTCTTCGTGAATGCGTAAGATATAAGTGAGCCACACCTCTGACGAAATATACCGGTCAGCAGAGAAACCGGGAGCAGATCATATACCTCTCTTTCGGGTATCGTGAGATGAGGAACCTGGGTATGTTAGCTTTGGATGTCAGCTTTGGATGTCAGCCAGCAACCGACCAGCAAGCAATCCCCGTCAAGTTCATTGTTTTCAGTTAGCAAGAAGAGATCGACGGGTCTCAATTGAGGTCGATATCAGGTCTTCGGTCGATGAAGGCAGGTTGAGGGTGAACCCACTTCACTTTGAAAGTGATGTTTTATTTACTGAAGATTGGTACTTCACAACGTTTCGAACGGATAGGGGAATGGCACAGCTAGGATTCTGGGATTGCTGCTTGCTTGCTAGACGAACCCGGATGCTCGGGCTGGCAGAAGATACGAAACGGGCGGGCCCAAGAAACCACGGGCTGGGATAAGAACCGGCTGGGATAATAAATAATGAAACGGCGGGCGCGCTTGCGATTGATTAATTGATGGCGGGCTGGTCGAAGAAACGGCATGGATGGCCGGATTGCTGGCTTGCTAGAGGAGCGATCGAACCCGGATGCTTTATGCTTGCTGGCTTGACGAACGAATCCGGATGCTTTATGCTTCTTTGAGGCTTGAGGAAATGCTTGCCGTTTGCTTTTAGGCTTTAGGGAACCGGCTTGATCCCCCCGGATGCTTGCTTTTAGTTTGGCAGAGAAAGGGAGAGAGAGAACCTGCCTGAAGCTAGGACATTCTTTACTATGCGTGGTTGCCGCAACCCAACAGGCAGGCGATCTTGTTTTCTTACTTGCTTTTATTCTGGATTAGTTTGACTTGCCGGGAGGGAGGCGTCGACCAACACACCCCACCCTAGGCCTGGACAACACTATTATACTTCGGAGGTGACATGCCTGGACACCACGCTAGACACCGTCGAGAGATAGATTATGCTTCGAGATAAGAGAGAGAAGAAACCGACCAACGAAACCACCGAAGGAAGACCACTCATTTCCCACCGATTAGCCACACACGACAGACACTGCGGGCGGCCATCTGACCGGATGGCACAGAATGAACGAGACAGAGCGGACAGAAAAGAACACACACTGCGGGAACACGCTTACTGACCTTCCCAACCACACTAACAAGAGCCACACGAACCATTCACCATAAGCCTTGAGCCTTTTCCTCTGGATCATATCTATCAGGCTAGGAAGAATCTGAATCACCAATTGATTTCGGCTGGTTAACACCTTTCTCAGGTAGAGCCCGCGCTTGGAATGGTAAATTCAGTAAGCAATGGTGGCGTCGCGAAATGATATAGAGAAGAGAGTGCGAATGAACGCGTCCTATCGATATGGTAATTTCAGTACAGAAAGTGGGCGTATAAAGATGATAGAGAGAGAACGCGAACCTGGCCTTCTTTCCTGCTTCTCTCTTGACTGCATTATCGCCGAGGAGTGAAGGACCCGGAGGGCGCTTTCCTGTAATCAGGGAAGGATTACTTTTTATTACTGAAAAAAGTTCATTTGACTTATTGGGTGGCCCCTCTCAAATAAGTAACTAAAGGGTGGTCGAGCCTGCTTACGCATGATGGCGGCCTTTTAGTCGAGCCTGCTTACGCATCCTTATCGCCGAAACCTTTATTAGTGATTTCAGAAAGACTTAGGCTCAACGGACACTACATTTTGTACTGCTAAAAAAGTTTTCAGGGCACTAAAAGTATTATCGCTGATAAGCAGACTTAGTCCCCGCCATCTAGTCATCCATCCTCGTTTTCAACTAGCTCTTGGGTTCTTTCATAAAGGCCGCCCAGCAAGGATCAAGGCTCTCAAGCTCAAAGCCAATGATTGCATCCCGCCAACCATGGAGAAACGTTATAAAAAGGTCCGGAGGTCTTTCGCTTCTGAGGGCAAGGAGTGGTTCATGAAAAAGAAAATATACTTTTAGTATCGCGATGAGCAATGACCTTCTACCCCCTAAAAAACACTTTTGATTATATCAAATCATTTTATAAGTTTTTCTCTACTATTTTATACCGAGACTTTGTGCCTGCTCCAAACGAGGTAGTCGATCTATAAAGAAATCAATTGGTGCTCTGCTCTTTCTTGTCGATCTGAGCATAGTCATCATCGGGTGTAACTTGTATAGCCAAGCGTTCTAGCGTAAGTTCTTGCCTCACGTATTCAAGCAGCCCTCGGTGAGTCAACCGGCAAGCAGCTGTGTTCAACCAGCCTCAGATTAGATCGACCAGCCTCGGTTAGGTCTAGCAAGCAAGCTCCCCAACGAGCTAACCAGCAAGGTCCCCAACGAGCTAACCAGCTGCAGCAAGCTAGCAGAAAGCCAAGCCTATCCCGTTTGTTTTATTTCCTCTCCCAGCCCTCGATTTCTCTCGACCAGCCCACCCGCCCGCCAGCAAGCAAGCAATAACCAGGATTGTGGAGTGAAGGGTGCCAGCCCCTCCACCCGATGCCTTAATATCGAGGGCTCCGCTCCTGTATACTTTCACTTTGAATATAGCTATTTTATACGTTATATCTTGCATCAACGTGATATCGATTAATGGATTGGGATCTCGCTACGCTCCTTCTTTTTGAACTTCTTTAGGTGCCGTAAGGCCGCTCGACCAAGGGGAGAGGAATCCACTTTTCATTTTTCCATATCTTCTTTATACACTCATTACTGCTATTATTTATCCCCCTCCCTTTGGACGACATCGAATGAAAGTTCCAACAAGCTTGAGATCATCCAGACGCGTTACTTGAAGTTTGAATCTAGCCATTACCCCATTAGGGATATTCTATACGAGGAGCCTCATCTTTAGTTTCTTCTTATTGAGTACTTACTCCGTAGCTTCAGTGGAATATGCAAAGGCGAAGGGACTTGTCTTAAGACACTTATTATAGGTATGATTCAGACTCCATGTTCTCTTTAGACTACCTGAAAACTAACTATACCTGGTCTCCTTATACCACGAACTTCATGAATAGCTTAGGAGGTCAAGCTATTTACCTTTCGTACCTTGCTCCCCCCGATTCTGGATTACATTTCGGGGTGGCTGGATGGAGGTCGGTCGATTAGAAAAGGACTTTTAGCAGCGTGCTCCTGCGGGGATGATGGTCCCGAAAGGGAGGGTTTCCCTTTAGCAGATCTCATTTCACTGCCGGCCGGATGACTTGGGATTGATGGATTGGGTGGGGGATTATGGTTCATCAGAGAATAGAAGAGCCGGACGGGCTTCAGACTATAAGGAAATAAGAAAATGCTCTTATAACAAACACTTGCCTTTAGGAATATTAGGAGGGACATCTATATGAATAATGCACTTAGTGAAGTACGTCGGGACTGCTATTTACCTTTAGAAGCACCGGATGAATTGTTCCAATAGAGAGGGTTTTCCTTTAGCATATATCGTTGAACGGATGGCTTTCTTTTGGTCCATCAGAGAATAGAGCCTCATTGGATGGACGGGCTTCACATAGAGGAGCTTTTGGACTGGTGGGCATACAGCTTTCAAACTTGCTTCAAGATCTGGCAGTATTCTTGGTCCGGCCGAGCCTTGCTAATACAATATTATTCAGGAATCAGACAGACCCCTACCTGCCTTTCAGTTAATGCCTTAACCTGCATAATGACCCATCTATACCTGTTAGCTCTATACCACTTACTTCAGGAATCTTGGGAGGTACAGCTATAGACAGACCCCAGATGGGATGGCATGGATGGAATGATGGATCAAACTGACTATTAACTTATTACTCTTACTACTGCCTGAAACCTATAGGAATATGGAGTTAGCCCTAACCCATTGGATGAAGCCAGGATAATCTATGTAGGGTACGGCACTATGAGAAGAGAAAATACCCTTTAGCGATGGCGGCCTTTAGTCGAGAGTTCGGCAAGCTCACCCTAGACCAGAAATGCACGTAGTGAGTTGGTACTTTTACTTACCTTCGATTATAAGCACCGGATTGGACTGGACGGGATGGATTGGTTGGTTTGCCCTTTTAGATATAGACCCGTCAGGCACTTACATCTGACATATATTGCCCTTATTGGTGGGGTATTTACCTTACTGCCCTTCAACCTAGGACGATGAACTGATGATGCCCCGGGCACCACCCATTACCTTTTAAGCAGCACCAGATGAGATGGATGATGGTCAATTAGCCGAGAGGGTTTCCCTTTCCTAACAATTAGAATGCTGGATGGCACGGCACGGATTCTTATTCCCCCATACTGCAGTTGGACAGCTCTGTTGTGGTTATATGGGATCGTTTGAACTGCCTTATTATCTACGGTTACAAACTTTAGCTTAGATCATTTCACTGCCCCGGATTGAGGAACTAAAGCCAGAACCTTTAGGCAGAGATCGTACAGAACTTAAGCAGAGATCCTTAGAACTTCCGGATTGAATTGAAGAACTAGAGAGATAAATAAGTTACTTAGAGTGGGAAGGAAGTCAACTTATTTCATATTAATGAATCTATCCGTTCGATATCCCGTGGGTAGGCAGGCGTAAGAGGCGAGATCAAATCCTTCCTTCTCCCACCCAGCCCTTGATACAGAGTCTCGGAAAGAGTAGGAACGATACACATCTATGGAAGGAACGAAATCACTACAGAGGAAGGCTGGCCTTAGAGCGAAGGTCGGTTCATCAAGTCTCTACCGGTTTTGTCAGGTAAGAACGTTATAACAAAAGAAGGGGCCTGTGCCGACCAATTCAACCATTAACTTCGCCCTACTTTTCTTATTCGGGGTGGCGGTGTGGGCAGGAGGTTTTAGTATATAGTTCTCTTATCCCTTTATACCCTAACACCTTCAAGTCCCAAGCTCAAGTTCAAGCTCCTGGAAAGAAGTCCCGGGGAGAAGGAGAAAGGGGCGGATTTCAATTAATGGCCGGCCCTATTTCCCCGGTCAATATAGCCATTATGACACGCTTCTGTTTCTAAGGTTGCATATAGCGGACTGAGCGCAAGCAAACCTAGCATTAAGCTATGTAGGTATATAATACAGCTATTTTGATTGGTTGGTCGAGGACGAGGGGTTATTGAGGAAGGCAGAGGACGGCCTGGGGGTGGGAACCGCGGTAGTAAGCCGATCCGATTGAAACACTTACTTGATCCAATCTGATCAATTTTCCAGCATGTAAGGGTTATCATAGAAGGAAGGTGGGATCTCGGGTGCTACACCATCATATCTAATAAGGCGATTCACTGAATTGGGCATTAGGGGTATATCAAACTCTATGTAGCTATACTTACCAACAAGTTTGTTTGGAGTGGGCGGGGTAGATGGCGACTAAAGAAAAACCTGTTAGTTACAGGGTCCACAGTAGACAGCAGACCGAGCTACTTCTTGAACATGTTTCAGGCTTCCCCACTACCTGTATCGAATTAAGTGGTCATATTCGGCAGTCCATAGCTATTACGTATAAAATACTCTACAGATGTAGCTTCGGGTCAATAAGCTGCTTCTAATAGTTGGACTTTTTCTATATAAGAAGGTTGAGTTGCTTCTAGTTCTTTTTATAGTATAGTTACCGTAGTAGCGGCTTCGATCAATCGACCGTAGTAGTGCACCCGGCTCTATTCCCGCCCACCTACCAACCTTGACTCTCATTCTTTCTATTGGCTGAGATATGGTGACATTCAAGTACTATAGATGGTTACAGAGCTGGTAGGGCGAATTGTTCGGTAGGGGCACATCTCCATTTGAAAGCTTCATAGAGGTCCCACCCAAACCTTATTGCTACCGAAACACCCCCGTGAACAAACAGATCTATTATCTAGAAAAGGGTGGGCCCCCTCATTCGAATGAATCAATAATGTATGGGGTCCTGATACAGAAGATCGAGCTAAAGGTGACACGTCAGCGATGCCAGGTGGCCTCAGTGATAAGACGGATATCCACTCAGAGGTTCTCAAGAGCGAATAACCACAAAGGGATCATGAACTCGAAGTAATCCTCTCCTCTCCTCTCGATGGCGGCCTTATCAGTCGAGCACCTAAAGGTGATGGCGGCCTTAACAGTCGAGCATGCTAACGCATCCTCTGATGGCGGCGATGGCGGCGATGGCGGCGATGGCGGCCTTAACAGTCGAGCGAGAAATCCCTCACCATATGAATAGTGAGTGACCCCTCACCATCGGAATAGTGAGTGGCTCCGCCCCTAAAGAATAT
>Ga0115851_100061_pt1 | contig 25635 bp, 19 predicted proteins | sample InSIn2gowninarea_FD_83865 | JGI IMG/M metagenome (GOLD analysis project Ga0115851, IMG submission 83865)
GGTTATTTTTTAATTGAGGCCAGAGGTAAAAAAAAAAAAAAATTGTTTGGTTTGACTAATTAAAAGTATAATAAAAAATTAATGATTTTATTTTAATGTCTACACTAAAAAATATGGTAAAAATATTTTATTCACAATTAACTATAAATAAAATATTTCAATGTTTATATGAAACAACATAATCTTATATAACTTTGTAGAGAAATATAGTAGTTAAAATGTAACATTGAAATATTCCAGTGTGGTTGGGACGGCTGGCCCCACCCAGGTTCAACTCTCGCTGCATGATGGCTCTGCTCTGCAGCGATTGTAATCAATTTTGCTTCTCTATATATGTAAATAATTGATTTCGGGTTAATATAAAGCTATATATAACTTCTACAGAGGGACTTACCCCCAAGTCCCCACCAATGATCAAATTTGAAGGGTTGGTCTTAATTTTATTTGGAAGGGCATGTATTTATCTAACCCTTCAAAGATGAAGAGCTATAAAAAAAAATTGTACTTCTATTAACAAGTGTATATGAATTAAACTCTTTATTAAAAAAAAATGCCAAAATGAAATGGTGTCCTTCTAAATCTTTAAAATTTAAAATGTGGCTACATTAAAGCACTATAAAATCTCAATAGAATTTAGTAAATAACATTTTTCTCAAATTCTATTAGAAAAAGGTAAACATATGTTTCTTCTATTCATTAGATAATCTTCAAAAGTATTTGAATTATTTTCATTGAAAATATAAATCTATTTGCACAATGGAAAAAGGTTTTTTAGTTTTGATTTGTTTCTAATTTATACTATATGTTTTGTTCAGCGTGAAACAATTTAAAGCAAACCAAAAAAATAAATATATACCTTCAACAGCCAAGGGATTTGAACTTTTCTCTTAACATTGCTCAATCAAAGAACACTATCAATAGACTTTCATCTCCATTAAAAACTTCAAGCTTTATAGATTCAAAAATTTATGCAATGAAAAACAAATTTTTCCATAACTAATAGGGAAATATTGTAATATGTAATACACATCTCCAGTGTTGTTGTTGTATGGCTTGGTTGGTCGTTTTTTGTTTTGTTTAAGAATGGTTTTCAAATTTGGTCCTTACAATGAATTCAAGTTTGGTTGATATCTTTTTCTAATAATGCGGTTTTTTTTCGTTGATGTCTTTTTCTAATAATATGGTTTCTTTTCATTAACAATGTCATTTAATTTTTCTATGATTTCAACATCTCCTAAAAACCCTTTTTCCTATGATTTCAACATCTCCTTAAAAACCCTTCATAGCAGTAGCTACTTGGATACCCACCCACACACACAACTTATTTCCTAGATGTCGAATGGATATGGAGAGAATGAAGCCGGAGACACAATAGTAGTTGTATGGATAGCTATTGGCATTCTATATCTTTTGGGAAGACCAACCGGAAAAAGAAATTAAGTTGTATCCCTCTAGGCAGACTAATCTTTAGTTTTGTGGTTATTAATAAAGCCTTGGATTTTCATTTTAACACTTCTCCTTGGTTCAAAACTCTACATAATTTTATGGGAAGCACACTTATTATTTATCAATTTTTTTTTATAGCATTAATTTCTATGTTTTCAAAAACTGGAGAGTTAATAAAGAAAAAGGCTTTTTAAGATAACAGAAGAAATATGGGGTTTTAAATAAAGTTTGATCTTACAAATGTTAGGCTTAATAGTAAGCTTGATTACAGTAAGTTCAAATAACAACAATGCTAGGATTTTGTAAGCATTATGGTTGTCACTCACGGAATAATCTAAAAATAGAAAAGAGATGGTAGTAGTTATTTACAAGAATATAAAAAATGTTAGAATCACTCAATGTAATTGCCACCATCTAATGGGTAATTTCATAATTGAACAATCTTGTCTGAATGGTTGGTTGAAAAGAAAGAAATAAAATTTTGCAAATTAGGAAAGAAAATGAAGATACAATAGAAAACGTGGTTATGATGTAAAACCATCAATATTATCACTTTAATCTATTTTTAAACATGATAAAATTACATCTTTAACTAATTTATTTCATTTATTATTATAAAATGAAAAATTATTCATTTATTACTATAAAACGAGAATGTATTAATTTATTACAATAAAATAAGAATTCAAATTGATAAAGAGATTACTCTGTGTATACACCGATGTTTTCTAAAAAGAAACCCTAAATAAAGAACACTATCGGTCTTATTATGTTATCTCAAGATTTCCCTGTGGAACAGGAGAGTTTCAAAGTAATGATGTCTTCATGGAAAATGTGAGGAACCCTATCGACCTTATTATACTATGTCAAGATATCTATGTGGAACATCAAAGTAATGTCATGAATATGTCCTCATAAAGGTAGGATGGAAAGTTGTTTTCATAGGGCTAGATGATCAGTACTCGAATATATATATTTGGCATGATCACTACTCAAATATATTCAACATCCTCAAAGATGTAGTAGATGGTGGTAGTTATTTACAAGATCAAAAAAAGAGGTTTGTGAATCATTATGTGTAGTTATCACCATCTAATGGGGTTATCTCATAATTGAACAATCTTGTGTTAATAGTGGGTTGACAATAAAGAATAAAATTTTACAAATTAAGGAAAATGGAGATACCACAGAGAATGTAGTATGTGGTTATGATGTAAAAATGTCAATATTGTCACTTTAATCTATTTTTAAGCGCTGGACAAATATGAAAAATATCGTTTCAAATGTTGCTGTTTGAACTGCATCCTTGTTAAAGGCCATTGATTGGGACCGTGAAATCGCTTTCCTTCCATTGATTGGGACCGTGAAATCGCTTTCCTTTATCGACGCTTAAGAAGCTTCATAACTCCCTTTCCAATCCCCTGAAAAAACGAATATATGAAAAAATGAAAAAATATGAAGTGAAATACTTCAATGGATTGATTTTTCAAAGTTGAGCAGAGAAAGATGTAATTACAAGCAGAAGTAAATATAAGGAGATAGAAATCCACATCAAACCTTCTGGTTGAATGGAAATATTAAGAGATTATGCTTGATATGGAGTGTAACCTGGATGGTTCTCATTTCACACCAATTTCATTGTTTCCTCAAGAAGGGCAAAAAGCCTTTGACTTTGTTCAAAGAATTATTCCAAAAAATCTTCATCGATGACATGATGGATGATATAAAAACAAATCCAGAGTCTACACATGACTATATGAAAATCAATCAACCATTCCATATATAATAATTTTAATGGGTTCCACCTAAATCAATGAACTGAATGAAAGGCCAGGGAAATGAAAGTTGAAAATTAAAACTGAGAGTCAAAAATACTTTGCAAACTTGTGCTGCATTGGCGGTAAGGTTGGGATTGGAAAAATCAATGCATGCAAGATTCACAGGCTCAGAATAATCTACCTCAGTCATCGTTAATTCTATATTTTGTCTTTTGCCTCTTCTAAATCTCCAATACCTTCAAAATATGCCCTATTCATGGATACCAATACATAGATACTTCTCATATGCTATCAATGAATGCGAAAAGAAACCTTTGTTATCAATGAATGGGAACATAAACCTCATATCATGACTGCTAACTCTATCAATGCTGCCATTATGACTAATGACCTAGGAATGGATGAACAACCTCCACTACATCCCATTACAATTTCTAGAGTGTTGGCAGAACCTCTTGCAGACTTTAGAGTGTTACATCAGTCACAGAATTGGAATTTTTTGAAATGTCCTACGGACAGGCAGCCTTTCATACGACATTTTATAATATTATTTTAATTTTTTTTAAAACTTGTAAAAATCAAAATTTAAATTTCTTTTGACTAGTAAATTTCGCTGAGCACTTCTCTGACGTGATAGAGGGCTTGGGAAAGGTTGTGATGTGTTCAAATTTGAACACTGCTCCCCACCATCATTTAAAAATAGTAGTTAAAATATAACTATATACATTATATAAAGAAATTGAAAACAAATAGTCTTTCCATATTCAGAAGATAAAATCGGTCTAGAAAAAACATTTTCTTTAAATTTTAATCTATAAATAAATTTTCACTTTAAAAAAATTAATTATTCTAAACTCTGGCTAGAATCGCTCTGACGTTATGAATTGTTTACCGGTGGCAAGAGAAATGGTTTTGCTATGATGACTGCAGATTTGCACTAGCCGATAAACTTGGATATTTGAGGTTTCTGTTTTTCTCACGGCACTACAATTTGAGGATAAGTTTTGCTTCAGGAACTCGCTAGACTTAGTTTGTGGGGCCATACCAGCTCAACGCGCTAACACTCTTCAGGGGCCAAGCATAGCGTGCTTTTGATATGTATACAACCGTTGCACTTTTGTTATATATAGCTTAACGCATTCACACTCTTCACGGGCGAATCTTAGCGTCCGCCGTCATTGCAGTTTGGTTTTTGTTGTGACCATTCTTATCTCTGGGATTAGTGGGGCCTAGACTTCTTGTAAGATCATCTATTTTGTTAATAGATAAAAAAACATTTAATAAGAAATCATTCAGTATTTAGAGTGGGGCCTAGACTTCTGGTAAGCTAATCTACTTTGTTAATAGATAAAAAAAACGTTTAATAAAAAATTATTTAGGATTTTAAACGTAGTTGTTTTGAGTGTGATTTTTTGGAATTCTCTATGCTTAAATTTGGTGGAAAAATTGAGGTGAAATCTTGATTTGTGTTATTTAAATTGGTTTTTTTGATTGTATATATGGATCGAACACCTATAAGTGCAGAGTTACCCATCAAACTTGTGATTTCTCTAAATTCTTACGACATTTTAGAGAAGTTAGACAAAAAACAACTCTATTTTAAACACCCGCCCGATTTTTTCTTGTGCTTTTATGATTTTTTTTTTTCAAAATTAAAAATATGGTATTGAATTAACCAAAGATAACAATATACAGCAGCTTTATGGTTCCGCACACAGGATTGGGCTTTTATGATCCAGGTGAATAAGGATATCGATAAGATCATAACGATTTTAGTAAGTACACAAGTTTAAACGTATTTATATAGCATAATTAAATGTTTTTATGGTATGGTTTATGATTTTTTTTTTTTTAATTGAATTTGTATATTTAAATGTGCATATTTGAGTGGTTAAATACTTGTAATTTTAATAATATAATTTGAAATAGAGTTTTGAGTATTTTAATTTAATTTTTAATTATTAGTAAGAAAATGATAAGATTTAACCTCCAAAAAATATTTTAGAATATATTTTTACAGTAGTCACAAATCAAAGTTGAGATTTATCTAAAAAATGCTCACTTTCAATATTATCATAAGGATGTTAAGTCTTATTAGCACAACCAGTTGAGAATGGGACTCCTTAGCAATACCACCCAGGATCAAACTTCAAGGAGGTTGTTGTGCCCGTGGTAGGGAGAGGAGACATGTTAAAATCCAGTGAGCTTTGTGGTGGTGTGGCCAAGGCCACGTGTGGTCCCCGAGTGACTTTGACAGTTTAGATGCCCCTCGTAGTGCTTTCTCAAGCCATAGATCTAACCGAAGAACACAAATGACTTAACAAACAAAAAATATTATCATAAGGATAACAAATACTTGGTTTAAATGTATTTATATGGTATTTTTTTATTTAATATAATTTTCTAATCAATTTTATTGGAATTGTATATTTAAATTGTTAAATATGTATAATTTAAATGGATTATTTTGAATAAAGTTCTAATCTTTTTAATTTAATTATCAACAATTATGAGTGACACCATTGATTTAACCTCCGCTAAATATTTTAGAACATTTTTAATAGTAGAAGTATGGTCTTTTGGGCATGTCGTATTAATAAGTCATGGAATTGGGTCATAATATTGTAACAAAATATTTTTTATAGATTAAAAGTTTATCTCATTAAGGGGAGTGAATCTTCAAGGTTAAGAATCTTGTTACATGTTTTTTTTTTTAAATTTGTTACATGTTTTATTAATAATGTAACTGTGTACCTTAGAAAAAATATGAAAAACTATACGGAATCCATCTTCCGGTAACTAAATCAACCTTAGCCACTGTCAAACCCTGTTGCGTATAGATTTTGTGGTTAGACAACATCGGCATATTAAATGTGAAGCTGAATTCAAAGATGACAACGTCAACTTCTCACCCACTTCGCCATCCACAACCGACAACCAACGACGTTGTCTATAGTCGAACCTACCACACCACCCATTTGAATATATGGAAATCACATGAATTTAACATGTAGATAATTCGAGATCAGTTATGTCCTCATCTATAAATTTGTATCTGTCTCTGCCTGAGTAATCTAAGCAAGAAAAGGCCCTCTCGTCTAATAAAAGTTTGTGATTTCTTCTAGTTTTTATGATTAGTTTGTCTTGTCTCTAAATTTGTGAAGTCTTGTGTTCTTTTTGTGCTCCTCTACGCTCCTCTGATCCCATCAACTAGTATCAGAGCCTGGTTTCTGAGGCCTGCATTGATTTATGTTTTTCTGTAAGCATTTTTGGAGCTTTTTATGTGTAAGTGATGGCGAAATTGAGTAACCAGCAAAGAATTGAGGGAGCCTGTAGGATGTTCGTTCTAAAGTTTGTGGAAGAATGTTGAGTAGCAAAGCTGTCATAGCATAATGGAAGGCGTGGCTTTGGTGATTGAGTTCTTGATAAGAGTAGCAGTACAAAAGTCAGAAAAATACCCAGAGTGAAGGTCATGAAAAATGCCCGAAGTGGAGGTCCTTCTGTCACACACAAGAAAATGGAAGCTGGATAGTTAATTTTTCAACGACAATGGTTTTGAATTCCAACTTAGTGACTTTCATGCTTTTGACTTTGTCATCAGTTCTCTTTTCACATTTTGATAAGGAGGTGGATACATTTTATTAAAAAGTGAAATCCATTCTTTATATGTTTTATAATTAAATATTATGAAACATATATAATCATATATATGGTCGACTTGTTAAGTTTGGATATTAAATTTTTAAAGGAGATTCATTTTGGCTTCTCAACTTAAAACTTGGTAAAGTTGTAATAATTAAACTTTTACTTTGAAAGTGGATACTTTATCTTTTGGGGTTTGAATTTTATTGGGAATGGAGACAACAAAAGTAACTAACATGGAGAAGTTGAGCAAGGCTAATTTTTCCCTATGGTAATCATAGATGGAGGATATAATGATTTTAACTGATCAATATTTACTGATTAAGGGAACAACAAAGAAATCCTCATCGATGAAAGGTGAAGAGTGGAATCAGGTAGATAGAAAGGTGACTACAACAATCTGCCAATATCTAGCAAAGATTGTGTATTTCAATGTGTCCGGGGAAAAGATGACAGAAGGATTATGGAAGAAGCTCCATGATCTATATGAGAAGAACATAACATTAATCAAAGTGTTCTTGATGAAGAAGCTTTATAATCTCAAGATGAAGGAGGGTGCTTCAATTGTTGATTACTTCAATGAATTCAATATTATTACTAGCTAGCTTGCCTCTATAAGAATAATTCTACAAGATGAAATTAGAGTTATCTTATTAATGTGTTTTATGCCAGACAGCTCGAAAAATTTAATTTTGGCTATGAGAACCTCAACACCCATAGGAACCCTAAAGTTTGATAATGTTAGTAGTAGTTTAATGAATGAGGATCTACGATGCAAGTCAATTGCATAAAACTAGGGAGGAGAAGCTCTAGCTCTTGTCGATCGTGGTAGGAGAATTGATCGAGGTTGGCAAGGGAATTTAAGATCGATAGGTTGATCGAAATCAACGAGGGGTTAGATCATCTACTTTCATTATGGAAAAGCGGGCACATGAAGAAAGAATGTTGAGTCTGGAAGAAAGGACAAAAGGATCATAAACTGGCCAATACAAATCACAAGTCATCTAGCACAAATGAAGGTGAGACTACTATTGTAGTCACAAATAGCGATGTGTTGTGTACTCTTTGAATAGAGGATGTATGTTTGTATACATCTATCAGTAGCTTTGATTGGATTCTTGAATCTGGGATATCTCATCATGTAACCCCATCCAAAGATAGTTTTGTTTCATATAATCCTAGTGAGTATGGTAGAGTGCATTTGGGGAATAATTATTTTTGTAGTATTGTGGGAGTGCGAGGTGTCAAGATCAAGATGAAGGATGGACAAGATATATATTGTTAAAATAGGTTAGGCATGTACCGGAAACATGCGCGACTTCTATCTCTATGGGATAGTTGAATGATGAAGGTTAACCATAAGATTTGGAAAAGGAGGCTGGAAAAATAGCAAAGGATCATTTCTCGTGGCCAGAGGACCCAAGATAGGAACATTATATGCATTGAAAAAAATGATAGGAAAATCAAATTTTGCTTCTATCACAAAATAAGAAAATTTAGTAGATCTGTGGCATAGGTGCTTGGGTCACATGAGCAAGAAAGTCTTAAAAATCCTTGTTCGTAAAAATTTATTATCAAGTTTGAAATCCTATAATCTTGATCTTTGTGAGCACTATATACATGGTAGACAAAGAAGGGTTTTATTCCTTAGAGGTGTCCATGATAGAAAGAAAAATTTGTTAGAATTGATACACTCATATGTGTTTAGTCTTGTTAACATCAATTCATTAGGAGGAGCATCATATTTTATAACATTTATAGGTGATGCATCAAAGAAGGTTTGGGCCTACCCTATGAAGAGTAAAAGTGAACTGTTTGAAATATTTAAAAAATTCCATGTTGTTGTTGAAAGAGAGACTACCAAATTGTTCATGTGTCTAATAATACATAATGGTGGAGAACATTGCTTAAAACCATTCAAGGAATATTCTAATAAGTTTGGCATAAAGAATGAGAATATTGTGCCTAGTACTCCTCAACATAATGCTGTTGAAGAAAGGACAAATCACAAAATTATGGAGAAAGTGAGGAGTATGTTGTCAAATTCTAGTTTGGAAAATCATTTTTGGGCAGAGGTTGTAAGGACAATTCCTATATTATAAATTGATCTCCAAATACAACCTTCAATGGCGACATCCTTGAATAACTTTGGACTGCTAAGAAGTTGAATTATTCTCATTTGAAAATCTTTGGACGTGAAGAATTTATATATATTCCCAAATAAAATAGAGCTAAGCTAGATGAGAAATATATGAAATACATTTTTCTCGGATATGCGGATGAAGAATTTGGTTATTGTCTATGGGATCTAGTCAAACATAATATTATTAGAAGAAAGGTTGTTATATTTAATGAGTTAGAGATGTTTAAGAGGTCTGTAGGTGAGGTGGGGGTCAAGGAAGTTATTGAAAAGTTTGAAGAGCAGAAGGAAAACATCCCACCAATGCAAGAAGATGGAAAAAAAATTCAAGAGGAGGAAGGAAGACAAGTGGAAAGTGATGAACATCAAGAAGAAGGAACCTTGTAGGAACCTTTATAGGAGATACAACTTGATATTGCACCACCGCGGTTGGTTCGCAAATCTTCTAGGCCTCATAAGCATTCACAAAAGTATCTTCCTTCAAACTATATACTATTGACTAATGAAGGTGGGCCTAATTATTTTCAAGAGGCTTGTAAAGTTGAGCATAGTAAAGAATGGAAGAAAGCAATGGAGGAAGAAATGAACTCGTTGCTAGAAAATAAAATGTGGGAGTTGGTAAATCTCCCAAAGGGTAGAAGGGCTCTACAAAACAAATGGGTGTACAGGATTAAGCATGAATGTGACGAAAACAAGGAGAGGTATAAAGTAAGGCTGCTAGTGAAAGGATTTTCCCAAAAAGAAGGTATTGACTTCACTAAAATTGTTTCACCTATTGTCAAAATCTCATCCATCAGAGTCATTCTTGGTCTTGTTGTTGCTTTAGACTTAGAATTTGAACAGTTAGATGTAAAAGAAGCTTTCCTTCATGGTGAATTGGAGGAAGAAATTTATATGGATCAACCAGAAGGCTTCATAGAAAAATGAAAAGAAGACCTAGTTTGTAAGTTGAAGAAGAGTCTCTATGGGTTGAAATAGGCACCTTGACAATGGTACATGAAATTTGATTCATTCATGTTGGAACATGGTTTTCATAGGTTGGAAGCTGACCATTGTGTCTATATAAACATGTGTGTTCAAGGAAAATATATCATATTATTGTTATATGTTGATGAAATGTTAATTTTTGGACATGATAAGAATATGATCAATAGGTTGAAGAAAGCTTTGGGCAGAAAATTTGCAATGGTTTAGGTCCAGCACAACAGATATTGGGCATGAGGATCATGTGTGATAGGAAAAACAAAAGGTTATGGTTTTCACAAGAAAAATATATCAAGAAGGTGCTTGAGAGTTTTAACATGAAGGATTCCAAGCCAGTTGGTACACCCCTTGTAGCCCACTTCAAGCTGAGCACTAAGTTATGGCCTAGTGATGACAAGGAGAAGGAATAAATGAGCAATATTCCTTATGCATCTACAATTGGCAACTTGATGTATGCCATGGTATGCACACAACCAAACATTGCATATTCAGTAGGAGTAGTGAGCATGTTCCTTGCCAATCCAGGAAAGGAACATTGAATAAAATGGATTTTGAGGTATCTCAAGGGTACTGGTTATTACTGTTTATCTTTTGGTCATAATAATATTGTGCTTGAAGTATTTACAAATGCAGATATGGATAGATATATGGACACTAGAAAGTCCACTATAAGTTATTTGTATACATTTGCAAGAGTAGTAATATCTTGGGTGTCAAGGCTACAAAGAGTAATAGCTCTCTCTAAAACAGACGCAGAGTACATAGCTGCAACAGAGGCTTTTAAAGAGATGTTATGGATGCAACAATTCCTAGGAGAGATAGAAATAAAGAAGGACAAGTATGTGCTATATTGTGATAGTCAGAGTGCCATTGACATGCCGAAAAACTCAAAATTTCACAAAAAAATCCAAGCACATTGCCTTAAGATACCATTCCATTTGACATGTGTTGGAGGAAGGACAATTATCCTTGGAAATGATCCATACATATAGGAACCTTTCTAATATGCTCACTAAGATTCTACCAAGAAATAAACATGATTCATGTAGAGGCATGCTAGGCCTCGATGTGACATATTCAATATTCTTCATTCAAGTTCAAGTGGGAGAATGTTAAATGTGAAGCTGAATTCAAATATGATGACTTCAACTTCTCACCCACTTCTTCATCCACAACTGACAGATGACTGACGCCATCTATAGTCGAACCTACCACACCACCCATTTGAATTCTTGGAAATCACATGAATTTCACATGTAGATAATTGTAGATTAGGAAAGGCCCACTCATCTAATAAAGTTTTTATATTTCTTCCAGCTTTTATGATCAATTTGTCTTATCTCTGAATTTGTGAAGTCCTATGTTTTGCTTGTGCTCCTCTACGCTCCTCTTATCACGTCATGGCATCATCCCTGTTGTAGTGGCTTTCTATGAAGTGGCTTCTTGCTCATGGATTAGCCTTCGCTGGCCTACCTGCTCATGGTTGTTGCTAGGGTTTTGCAAGAGTCTTGATCTATTGTGTTGAAGCGTGATCTACAAACCTCTCCTCGAAGATGTTTTTTCTCATCTCCGGGTGACATCATTAGCTGTGTTAAATGTAGTTTGTGCACATGTTTACTTGGTAATTCCATTTTGTTTCCATCATATGGTCTAATGGTGTTTTTTCAGATCCTAATGGGTTGAGAATATTTATTGTTCAATGGATAATTTCCCAAACAAATTTGTGAAAACGCTGAGTCAATTCTCTCTCTTGTTCTGGGATTTTAGTCCTCTGCAAAAAGGAATGTGACTTCATTAATGATTTAAAATATTTCTTAAATTCATATAATTAGTATAATATTGTGTATGACATATTCATTATGAATAAAAACGCTTTCTCAATCATTTGTAATAATAAAAAGAAATAATTAAACAATTTAAAATTAAAAATGCATTTTTACGCATATTAATCAATTATATAAAAATAAAAATTCAAACACTAATTAAATTTGAACTTAACATATAGGGATCATTTCAACTACAATTTTTCTAATTCTAATAAGAGAAATGAAAACCCTAATACTATATATTTTACATCATACATTTTATTTGTTTTAAAAATTCACCCCTTCCATATTTTGTATTTGGATCTCTTTGTAATAAATACATGGTAAGTTTTGCACTCCATCTCCGCATCCCACTCCACTTAATTTTGAAGGTGCTCACAATGCAACTTGCTAACATACCAGAGTCTCTCACATATTATTATGTAATCTATTTTAACATTCATCATAAGAAAATGGGCTATCTCTCATCTGGAGGTCGATTCCTATAATGAAATCCCATCCTTCAATGCTGAGAAAAACACCATCCATTTACTTAAGGGTTCCTTATAGGTTTTCATCATATGAAGTGGAACTATCTTGTAATTAATGATATGAGTGAGTTGAAGTGTTGAGTCTGGTTAACCAATCTTCATCAGATACTACTAACTCATCATTATATACTGTAATTTCATCGTGTCCAAATCTCACTTCACGAAACATATATAATTGATATTGTGGCTCCTTGAAACTATAAATGGATTATTTATCCAATTAATGCATCATTATGGTCATCTAATAAAAAAAGAAAATGAAATATGCATAACTTAGAAGGTGAGAATGTTGGAAATAATACTGGGGGGGGGGGGGGGGGAAATTGGTGTGTGAAGAAAAAAAAAAAATTTGGTTTGAAATATAAAATTCTAATTTGGATGTAACAAGTATATATCCCGTAAACATATGATTCAGTTAGTTGATCTCTAATGAGTGCATCAGAACATTATTAACCATATGAGTAGTAAATCAAAGCAGTAAAATAGAACAAATCATCACACACAAGAAGCACATATGAACACCATGATGTAAGGTGGAAACCCAATGTGGGTAAAAACCACTTGCTGCAAGTCGTCTCAATCTTCTTTAACAAGAAATACCTTTTAAAATAGTTCTGTACTGGTGCAGACTTATACCAGTACAGAGGCTTCTACCTGTAGAAGGCTACAACCTTCTCTTGTTCTCCAGACTCTCCTAGAAGGGAGCTACAACCCCCTTTGCTCTTGTACTAGCCGATCCATTTACTAGTACGCAGGCTGCTACCTTCTGAAATGCTCCAACCTTTACTTGTTTTCCAGCTGCTACTAGAAGGGAGCTACCACCCCCTTGGCTCTTGTACTAGCTAATGTACTAGTACGTAGGTGCTGACCTACCGTATGCTCCAACCTTCACTTTCTTCCTCCAGGTACCACGTTTCATCGATTTTTAGACTGGATACACTGAAGCACAACATCATAATCTGAAATGCCACGTTTCATCCATTTTTCATACTGGACCCAACAACAACATTGAAGCACAGGAACAATCACTATTGCAGAATCCATCAACTACACTTGCATCATCAATCTCTGATTTATCCAATACTGTAACACTGTCAATCAACACAGTCACATAACAGAAAACAGAACTCTGCAATAATAACCAGATCCAACTGTATCATCAAAAGCATGCATCAGAGTGTATATGCTACTTGGAAGTGCTGAACCCACGTGTATACGCAACTTCACCAAAGTGAACCATCGTATATGTCATCAATTACTTACTTATAACTTGATGCACTTCCTGACTTCAGACATATCCATATTATTACTTGTACAAGGATAATATGTGTGTTAGCAACCCAATCTAGTCCATTAGATCACATAAATATGAGTCATTATGATCCTGATCCATTATTAGATCTCATCCATCAACATTGAGGCTAAACACAATCAATCAAACTGAATATGTAGAATACTGACACCATTAAACAGTCATCAGAACACATCAACAACTAGAACCACCTGTAACTTTAAACATCATAGCTCAAATGGTATACACTACTACAATGACCCAAACCTATGTACATATGCGCTTTCACCAAAGCCAACCCGCGTATAGATCTATTAATATTCAATCATGACTTGCAACAATTTCAAACTTAAGTTATACCTAGTTCATATCATTACAAGCGTCAGTATACAGATCTAGAATAAGCATAATCAACTATATAGAGATAGTTCATTTCAAACCATTTGATCCTGATCTATCCTTAGATCTTGTTCTCCATCAACCGGTGAGATCCCTCTTTAGCTCAGATCCAGATTTGCACCATAACCCAATCACAGTATTCCAGATCTAGCACGTTATCAAATATTCAATAATTCGGAAGATACTTTTCCAAATGACCTCCTTCCTCTTTTATAGTCTCAAGCTTTCCACAATACCATGGTCCAAAATCATAGGATCAAAAACTCTCGGACTAATACCATGAACCAACCATGAAAGTGCGTGAGATCAACACTTTTGGATGCAATACCACGGACCAAAACCATAGGATCAAAAACTGTCTGACTAATACCATGAACCAACCATGAAAGTGCGTGAGATCAACACTTTTGGATGCAATACCATGGACCAAAACCATAGAATCAAAAACTGTCAGACCAATACCATGAACCAACCATGAAAGTGCATGAACTTTTCTCTGCATGAAAGGAAATTTTCTCTGCATGAAAGTGCGTGAACTTTTCTCTTCATGAAAGGAAATTTTCTCTGCATGAAAGTGCGTGAACTTTTCTCTACATGAAAGAAACTTTTCTGTGCATGAAAGTGCATGAACTTTTCTCTACATGAAATAAACTTTTCTGTGCATGAAAGTGCGTGAAATTTTCTCTACATGAAAGAAACTTTTCTCTGCATGAAAGTGCGTGAACTTTTCTCTACATGAAAGAAACTTTTATCTTCATGAAAGTGCGTGAACTTTGCTGCACTATAATATATCATCTGAGATGAGTGGGTTGCCATCAGGTACAACATATGTATCATAATGCCAACAATCTCCCCCTTTGTACTTGATGACAACAATACCAAATCACTCTTCCCCTTTGACATCAAGGGCAAAGGGCGGACCAAGGTATTCTCTTCCTTTGTTGTCCATACTCCCCCTGAGTGCCTGCTGAAATTTCTGAATGAGCTCCCCCTTTGTATATGCCAAGGTGTACCAATCTGTCCATGCTCCCCTTGAGTACATGCTGAAATCTCTGCTCTGCTGAAGTGTGCTGTTCATGCTCCCCCTGACTGTAAACAAGGCCTGCAAAAAGATGTTCTACAAGAAGAACATGACTTTATCATAAGTGACCTTCCTATCACCAAAGACTCATACAGATTTATTTTACTACATGATGTCCGATCGGGCAATCGGTGCCACCCCATCACCCCACCTTCCGACCAAACATCCCAAACATCCCTCCAAGAACCTTATTTTTTTTTAGACTTCAGCACAGAACATTCCTTCTTCAAGCCAGGAGTTCCACCTTCTGTTCCCGATGTCTCTAACCTGACATCATATAACAAAATTTTGTACTGACTAGATAGCTGACCTTCCATCAACCTTCCGTTGATTTTTTTTTATATGACTCTTCCACCCAACCAAGTGGGGATACATCAAATGCCAATTGTTCATACATGACTGAAATATTACATCATCCTTCCCATCAATATTGGGAGAACAAATGACCAACAAGGGATTCATCAAATGACAACAATAGATAGAGAAAAAATATTACATCATGAGTCTTGATATGACCATCACATGATATTTATAACAGAGACCAAAACATCTAAATAAGACCAAGATAGTCATCAACAACTATATTACACAATATATGAACTGCTCCATCTATTTATCAGCATCTAGATTAGCAATCTGTTCTCCTTTTGCACTTGTTCCACTTGAAACCAAAAACAACTGAGATCTTCTGAGATAATGCCAAGAATATATGCTCCCCCTGCATCTGTACCAGATGGTCTTTGTCAGACCCATATCAGACTCTTTTCATTTGGAGCCTGGCCCACAGAATATCTTCAAATCAAAAATATACACGCATGTATCTTCATAAAAAAGCGTATGTACGCGGATACCCTTCATTAAAATCGCGTACAACCACATTTCTCTTAAATAGGCAAGATTCAACAGTAAACTTCTGCATAGAAACATTCACATTATATCATATAGCCATCAAGATCTGCGTGAACCAAGTATCATCAATTGGGAACATCTGCATCAATCAACATATGTAAGCAACAACCTATCATCACATAGGTAAGAAACCATCATCATAATGTCTCCAACAATGCAACTTTGAATGATCATCCATGTATCCAGTACTATGTATCAAGATCATTTGTCAAAACTTCTTGATATCATCAGCAGCAACAATCCTCATTCATGCGAGCACCAAGAACTATAGGAATCCTGCACCATAACTGTAATGTATGATCTTTATGCATATGACAACAGCAACATATGAGTGACTCATCATCAAGTAAAGAAGATGTGAATTCAAGCTTTGTACTTTTCCTTATCCTTATAAAGATCACCATGTATTCACTATATCAGAGAATCAACCACAAATCTAATTTGATCATCAACTATGTAACCCCAAACATCATATGAGATTTTGTCATGGACAACTCATAATAATATCATAGCAAGATGTATCCTAAGCATCATCACCAAGGACTACTAACCATAATGCCAACAATGCATTATTAAAAGTATCTACTCCCCCTGAACCTGTGCCATCTGTTTACTGTCAAATCTGATCATGCATATATCAAAAAGAAGTATCAAGACATCATCATCATCAAGTTAGGATCGAAACACTTCTAAACATCTTACAAGTATCAAGACATTTCCACACATCCTCATCAGACTGTAACTATTAACCAATAGAGCAAATAATGGACTGAATCATATCAGACCCTTTCTCTGAGCCTGTCCCCACTGCATTTCTTCAGACAATCATATACGCAACTGTACAGTATCCAACTCGCGTATATACGTGACTTCCCTTTAAGAAACTAGCATATGGGATTCAAGACATTGAAGTTTTACACTTTCAGCTCCCCCTGAGTCTATTATGTCTGTGTTGTGCTGTGTCTAAGTATTTTGTGCTGTACCACATCTTTTTGACTGTACTTCCTTCTTCTTCCATATCTTCAAGTGTGATGATGATTTCTTCTTTTGGTATGGTCCCTGTACTTTGTTCCTGCATTCCTTTGCTCTATGTCCAAGCTTGTTACATGCATAGCATCTTACATGTTTCATATTCCTTCTGTAGCAATCAATAACTTTGTGACCAAACATATTGCAAGCAAAGTAATATCCATTAAAGTACCTGGAATGTGATGATATTTCTGTGTGATGATCTTGAACCATTCTTCTTCTGCATCTAGCTGCAACATGTCCAAGATTATGACATTCATTACATTCAATATTATTCATCTGAGTAAATGGGCGACTATTACTTCCATAGTTAGGAGTAAAATATTTTCTTTGAAGAATCTCTTTCCTTGATTGTTGATGGGGTTGACCTCTCATCTCCTTGTTGATAATTTTAGATTTCTCTTTAGAGTTCCTCGCCTCTCCTTGTGAACTAGATTCGCCTTCAATAGATTCATGAAAACCAAGACCAGTCTTGATAGCAGGAGACCTTTGACTACTAAGAATATCATCCAAGGCTTTAGTACTATCTTGAAATCGTAACAGTTTATCCTCTTCTTCTAATTTTCCTTTTAAGATATTTACCACAATCTAAAGTTGTTCTTCCTTTTCCAGACATTACTTCTTCAAAATTTCTTCAGAATTTCTTCCTTCTTCTATTTGTTGCCTTAGTTTGAGTATCTCCTTTTCTTGTTCTTCATTCAGATCCTGCTGCATTTGACGAATTCTGAAGGCACATTCCAGCTGAGATTTTAAGCTGATGACTTCGTTTTCCTATTTTTCAATAGCTTGGAGTAGATATTTATTCTGCTTCTTTGATTCTTCAAGATCTTCTTTTAGTGAGAGGATTGAAGCTTCAAGACTTTCATAATAACTGGATCTATCTCTGAGTTTCTTGATTGTTGTGTTCTTTTCATTGACTTCATTTCTTAGAGATGTTGCTTCATCCTGCAACTTTTGATAGTTGTCCTTGAATAACTTCCTTGCTTCTTGTTGAGCTTTTAGTCTGGTAGCAACTTCTTTGAATGCACCAGCCTTTATGTTCAATAGATCTTCTTGATCTCTAATTTTGTCTGTCAGCCTTTTAAATTTTATCTCTATTTGATATCTTTCTTGTTCACCCATAAGAGAAAATTCAGTTGTTTTGCCATCACTTTCATCTTTTCCAAATGGATAGATACCTGTACCAGAGGATAAAAAATTCATACCTGATAGATCTTGTTCATCTTCATTCTGAAGTGATTCTGAATCTGAAGTGCTTCTGCATAATCCCCAATCGATTCTCCCACTGTCATAGTTTTTCTGAGATGTCTTCTTCTGCTTAGGAACTTTCTTCTTAAGCTTCTTTCCCATTGTTCCACGGATCTCCTTCAAGCGATCAAGCTTCTACCGAAGAACCTGCTCTGATACCAATTGTTGGAAATAATACTGAGAGGGAGGGGTGAATCAATATTATTAGATCAATATAACTTTTCACTTTCCATATTAAGATTCATATGTGATGCAACAAATATATATCTAGTAAACATATGATTCAGTTAGTCGATCTCTAATGAGTGCATCAGAACATTATTAACCATATGAGTAGTAAACCAGAGCAATAAAATAGAATAGATCATCACACAAAGAATCACACATGAACACCATGATGTAAGGTGGAAACCCAATGTGTGTGAAAACCACCTGCTGCAAGTCGTCTCAATCTTCTTTAATAATAAATACCTTTTACAATAGTTCTATAATGGTGCAGACTTATACTAGTACAGAGGCTTCTACCTGCAGAAGGCTACAACCTTCTCTTGTTCTCCAGACTCTCCTGGAAGGGAGCTACAACCCCCTTTGCTCTTGTACTAGCCAATCCATTTACTAGTACGCAAGTTGCTACCTGCTGAAATGCTCCAACCTTTACCTGTTTTCCAGCTGCTACTAGAAGGGAGCTACCACCCCCTTAGCTCTTGTACTAGCTGATGTACTAGTACGTAGGGGCCGACCTACCGAAGGCTACAACCTTCTCTTTCTTCCTCCAGGTACCACGTTTCATCAACTTTCAGACTGGATACACTGAAGCACAACATCATAATCTGAAAGGCCATGTCTCATCCAATTTTCATATTAGTCCCAACAACAACATTGAAGCATAGGAAAAATCACTATTGCAAAACCCATCAACTACACTTGCATCATCAATCTCTGATTTATCCAATATTGTAACACTGTCAATCAACACAGTCACATAACAGACAACAGAACTCTGCAATAATAACCAGATCCAACTGTATCATCAAAAACATGCATCAGAGTGTATACGCTACTTGGAAGTTCTGAACCTGCGTGTATACGCAACTTCAGCAAAGTGAACCAGCGTATATGTCATCAATTACTTACTTATAACTTGATGCACTTCCTGACTTCAGACATATCCAGATTATTACTTATACAAGGATAATATGTGTGTTAGAAACCCGATCTAGTCCATTAGATCACATAAATATGAGTCATTATGATCCTGATCCATTAGTAGATCTCATCCATCAACACTGAGGCTAAACACAATCAATCAAACTGAATATGTAGAATACTGACACCATTAAACAATCATCAGAACACATCAACAACCAAAACTAGCTGTAACTTTAAACATCATAGCTCAAATGGTATACGCTACTACAATGACCCAAACCTGCGTACATATGTGCTTTCACCAAAGCCAACCCACGTACAGATCTATAAATATTCAATCATGACCTGCAGCGATTTCAAAATTAAGTTATACCCAGTTCATATCATTACAAGCATCAATATATAGATCTAGAATAAGCATAATCAACTATATAGAGATAGTTCATTTCAAACCATTTGATCCTGATCTATCCTTAGATCTTGTTCTCCATCAACCGTAGAGATCCCTCTTTAGCTCAAATCTAGATCTGCACCATAACCCAATCACAGTATTCCAGATCTAGCACTTTATCAGATATTCAATAATTCAGAAGATACTTTGCCAAATGATCTCCTTCCCCCTTTATAGTCTTAGGCCTTCCACAATACCACGGTCCAAAACCATAGGATAAAAAACTCTCAGACTAATACCATGAACCAACCATGAAAGTGCGTGAGATCAACACTTTTGGATGCAATACCACGGACCAAAACCATAGGATCAAAAACTGTCTGACTAATACCATGAACCAACCATGAAAGTGCATGAGATCAACACTTTTGGATGCAATACCATGGACCAAAACCATAGGATCAAAAACTGTTAGACTAATACCATGAACCAACCATGAAATTGCGTGAACTTTTCTATGCATGAAAGTGCATGAACTTTTCTCTTCATGAAAGGAACTTTTCTCTGCATGAAAGTGCGTGAACTTTTCTCTACATGAAAGAAAATTTTCTCTGCATGAAAGTGCGTGAACTTTTCTCTACATGAAAGAAACTTTTCTCTGCATGAAAGTGCGTGAACTTTTCTCTACATGAAAGAAACTTTTCTGTGCATGAAAGTGCGTGAACTTTTCTCTACATGAAAGAAAATTTTATCTTCATGAAAGTGCGTGAACTTTGCTGCACTATAATTTATCATCTGAGATGAGTGGGTTGCCATCAAGTACAACATATGTATCATAATGCCAATAGAGAATGGTGATTACTAGACATGCTATAAAGCAAGCCCTTCACAGTTTCCTCCATCTCCAATGGTAATGTAAATTAGTCCACAAGGATCAGCTGTGTTATTGTACACACGAGTATGCAACATTAAGAGGTTATGGAAAAGATCAGACAAACAGAGTGAAAACCTTTATTTCCCAGCAAAGAGTGAAAACCTTTCTTTCCTAGAATCTAAAAAATACATTTAACTAGATTTCATTTTGGAAACTATTGAATAAGAGTTAAGTAAATAAATTATTTGACCTTATTCCTATATATCAATATTCACAAAATCTGCAATCGAAATAAATAGGACAATGGAGCAAGTCAATCACCAAAGAAACTATGTTATGTAGCTCAAAGAAGACCACAGTAGCCTAGTCAACCTGATATGTTGCAAGAACCTAATTCACAATTTCAAGGTTATGCACATCCATCTCAAAGTAATTGGAACACACCCTTCCTTGGCAACCTTAGCCATCTCAACCCCAAAACCAATCTTGGCAACAAGGTTGGAAAGAACCTTATGGGAGAAATCCACAATATCCTCAATATTTTCCTCAATATCCTCCTCCATACCATCCACCTCCACCACAACCACAACCTCAAACACATCCATCTCAAATATCCACTCACAGTTAACTACCCGTACAACCATTTTCGCACCCAAACGATCTACTATCTCAACCCATTAACAATGTTGAGGACAATATTTCGAAACAATTCCTCTTGATCTAAATGGTATTCATCTTAGTTCAGGAATAGTATTGCAAAAAAGATATTATCTTGATGTCATTGAAGAACAACATCTAGAAGAAGAATATCCAAAAGAATCATGTATCACATTTTATGGAGAGCAATCATTAGAGTCTAAGATTGAAGAGTTGTTTAGATGCTTACCATCATATCCTTTATGTGTGCAATGGACTAATTTTCAAAATCTAGAAGATTTGAATGGAATAGAAAAAGAAGACATGAAGAATAAGTCAGATGAGAAGGAGAACCAAGGGAATCAAAACTATATTGATTTATGGTTCTAGAAAATCAACAAGATGGAGCATCACTCTCTTCTTCAACAGTTCTTGATATCATCAAAGTCAAAGAATTTTGTCTCTAATATTCGGGTACATGTCGAAGCATATGTTTTGAACCTACACATGAGTTTATCTGTCATCCTGTTATGCACATGGATCCATTGGAAGTATTCCTACACTTGAAAGAGATTTTTTTTTTTTGAAGTAGGGTAGGATAGAGGAATAGAAAGAAAAAAATGAAAAATAGGAAAATAAAATAATGGAAACATTAAAATCTCACGTGAAAACCTCTTTTGAGGCATTTGAGATTGACACATTGATTGAAAACATCCTTGAGGCAGTTAGTGGGTTGGAAAGAAAAGAAAATGAAAATGTCATATGTGAAAATCTCCTTTGAGGCGCCTAGGTAGACCTACTAGTTGAAAACCTCATTGAGGTAGCTAATAGGCCTAAAAAAAAAAGGGGAAAAAATGGAAAAAAACAATCAAATAATTTATTTTTTTTAGTTGCATATATTTTTGCATGCATGTACTGTCAGTCCAGTAGGTAACTCCTCAAATGTAATTGAATTATTCATTTAGGTTGTTCATTATTATATACAAGTGGGAGTGACTGTTCAGTTCATCTCCTGGTGAATCTCCATTTCCTCTATTATTTATTTACACTAATTACAACTGTTCAACCAATCTCTATGATTAGGTGTCAACATTCCCACCCTTAATCTGAAGGGATGTTGGTGAGTCCAAGCATCGTTCTAAATATTTCAATATTTTCTCTTCTAAGCACTTTGGTGAAGGTGCCTGCAATTTGTTCATTAATGAAACAATGACAAAGATGGAGTGTTTTGGCCTCAACATGATGTTGAATCAAATGATATTTTGTATTGATGTTCTTCATTCGATCATGGAACTTTGGTTTCTTGGCCAAGTTTATTGCTGAGGTATTGTTAATCATGAGTGGAGTCGATCGTACTTGTTTTACCTGCAAATCTTCAAGAATTTTCCTGAGTCACACAATTTCTTTTGTTGCCTCAGCTGCTACCACATATTCTTCCTTTGTTGTGGAATTTGTTGGAATTTATTTTTTGCATGATCTCCAGGAGACAGCTCTTGATCCAAGACTCATAGCATAACCCAAGGTAGATACCCCAGTTTCTTTGTCTCCATCAAAGTCTAAATCAGAGTATCTAATCAAGTTGAAGTCACCCACCTATGTATACTTGATTCCATAGTCTTGAGTTCCATTCAAGTACTTTAGAACTCTTTTTGCAACAAACCAATGTCCATCACAAGGTTTTTGCATAAACCTAGAGAGGATTCAAATGAAATGTCTGGTCTGGTAGTATTTAGGTAGTTGAGACTTCCTACAAGTTGTCTATACTTTGCTGCATCCTGAAATTCTTTTCCTTCAATGGATGTGAGCTTTAAGTTTTGTTCCATTGGAGTAGTCAAAGGATTGCATTCAGTCATGCCAATTCTGTTCAACATATCTCCAATGTACTTCTTTTCAGAATGAATATGGACTTTGGATGTTGAGTTACTTCAATACCAAGATAGTAATGAACATAGCCCAATCAGTCATTTCAAAACCTTTCCTCAATTCCTTCTTTCTGGATGCAATGTAGCTCTCATTGTTCCCTGTCATCAAAATATCATCTACATATACCACAGGATATACAACTGTTTTTCCAACCTTCTTGACAAACAAAGTTGCATCATCAAGACCATAATGTTTGAGATTGATTTTCAGAAGATGCTCAATTATTTTTTCATACAAGGCTCACGGTGCTTGTTTGAGACCATACAAGGATTTCACAAGTTTTAATACTTTATGTTCATGTCCTTTTATAGCAAATCCTTCAGGCTAGGACATAAAAACATTCTCTTTTAGATCTCCATTCAAGAAAGAAGTTTTTACATCCATTTGATGGACTTTCCAACCGTTGTGAGCTGTTACGGAAAAGAGTGTCCAGATGGTAGCCCATTTTGTTGTGGGGGAAAAAGTATCCTCATAATCGACCTCTTCCTTCTGTGCAAAAACTTTTGCCACAAGCTTGGCTTTGTGCTTGTCAAGTGAGCCATTGGCTTTATACTTGTTCTCATAGACCCACTTGCAACTAATTGGTTTGGTTCCCAATGGAGGATCAACCAGCTTCCAAGTGCCATTCTTTATTAAGGCATCATACTCCTTTTTCATTGCTTCTTTCCATTCATAATGAGAAGCAACTTCTTTGAAGGAAGTTGGTTCAAAATATGTAGACAAATTCAATTCACAATCATAAGAAACATCCATATCAATAAGTGAATCAGAGTCATCTACATCACCTCCATTTGGCCGGTTTAAATTTCTAGTTCCTGTCTTTCCAACCTCATCAGGATGAACACTTTCAAGTGTCTTTGTCAGCCACTTTGGGGGACCTTTCTTGGATGGTCCGGGCTACTCCGTTGATTGAGTCGGGACTGAATCAAGATTGAGTCTCCCAATTATGTCAATCACATCACCCAAAGTATCATCCATTGTTGGAGTTTCATTCGGGGGAGAGAGTTCTTCAGAAGAAGATTCCATAGGTTGGTCTAGTATAAGAATCCCCCCTTCAAGATGTGGAATCTAATTATCAAATTCTTGAAATGATTTTGCATTTGTGAATCTATCCAAGCGATCAAGTTGTTGCTCAATAACATTGTCAGTTTTGGATGATTCAAGAAAGATTACATCTCTAGATACAACAAACTTTTTATTGATTTCATCATAGAGACAATATGCTTTGGAGGTGTTTACATACCCTAGGAAGATACACTTATGACTTCTTGCACCAAGTTTGTTTCTATGTACCTTTGGTATCAAGGCATAAAATGTGGAACCAAAGACCCTGAGATGCTTTACCGAAGGAATGTGCCCATACCACATTTCATAAGGAGTCTTGTTTCTAATAGTATTAGATGGACATCTATTCTTTACATATACAACACATAGAACTGCATCAGCCCAAAACATCAATTTTACATTTTTGAAAAACATCATGGAGCACACCATATTTAAGATTGTCCTATTCATTCTTTCAGCTACTCCGTTCTATTGGGGATTATAAGGCACAGTTTTTTTATTTTGATCCCATGTTGGCGAAGATAGTTTTCAAATTCATTTGAAGTGTATTCTTTTCCATTATCAATGAAAATAGAGCCAATATGAGATTGTGCATAATTTTTAATCCATGTACGAAAGTTCTTGAATGTTTGAAAAGCATCAGATTTGTTCTTCAATAAATAAACCCAACACATTCTTATGTAGTCATCAATAAATGTCATCAGATATTTATCTCCATTTGCAGAAGGAACAGGCATTGGACCACATAAATCTGAAAGAATGTGTTCAAGTTTTCTATGCGCTCTGGAATGTGAATCATGAAAAGACTCTTTGCTATGCTTTCCTAGAATTCAAGCATCACGTTGCTTAAGTTTCTTAGGAATTGCATGCAAACCAGTAACACCAATTTTCTTTAACAAGCGGAGGTTGTCATAGTTCAAGTATCAAAATCTAGCATGCCATAATAAACATGATTGAAATGTACCTTCTTCATAATGAGAATTGTATGAGAGATTTTGTGCACAAACAGAGGTACCCTGCAGCTTGAGAAGCCTTTCTTCTTCTATCCCCATCATGACAAGTGAGTCGTCTGATGCTTTTCTCACTTCAATCTTGCCATCAAACATATGAATGGGGTGTACTTGCTGGCAGATATGGATCAAGGACAACAAGTTTCTCGTCAGCTATGGGAGATATAGAACATGATGCAGAAGAAAGTCTGGAAGACCAGGAAATTTAAGCCTGATTGTGCCAAGCCCTGATGGCTTGAGTTTTGATTTGTTTGCAAAGTATACTATTCCATCAATGTTGTCAG
>Ga0115851_100090_pt1 | contig 25586 bp, 15 predicted proteins | sample InSIn2gowninarea_FD_83865 | JGI IMG/M metagenome (GOLD analysis project Ga0115851, IMG submission 83865)
GCATCCTCGGTGATGTCATTCTTTTTGTGCCTCAATGGAGCCTATACCCCTCGCCGAAGCTCGTTACTCTCAAATGAACAAGGGTGATAGGGGTAAGAAACACAATGCATCCACTTCCTGACCCTGGCCTTATAGGAACCTGTGTTCCATAGAGGTGAGCGAGGCTGCTGTAGGAACTCTGTGTTCCGCATATGTAAGTGAGGTAGGGATGAAAGTTTCACTTTCACTTTGTATGATGAAACGGGCGGGTATGATTGAACGGGTTCCTTGCCAATTGCATAGTCAAACTCTCTATAGCGTATGGCGGGTATACTCACTTCTTGGTGGACCTTGGCAGGTATCTTGACTTAGTGGACTTGGGCTTGTATTTTGTGACTGGTGATGGCTGAAGGTGAAAGGCTAAGGCCCTAGGTGAAAGGCCCTCGGTGGACTTGATGTTGAAGGCAGAAGGTTGGGTTTTTCTGGGCTGGTGGTCTAGGCTTCTGGCTTAAGGCTCCTTACTCGTGTGGCTCTTGGTTGTTCGATAAAGACCTAGGGACGTTCACCTCAAGCACACAGTGGAACCTGAAGAGAGAGGTTCGTAACACAGCGAATCCACGGTTAGTTACACCTGATTCAGTTCCACACCTAACTGCTTGCTGATCGATATCTCTTGTGCCTTACTGATATATCGATTGATACCCGCCGGATCTCTCTTTCGACCTTACAACGATGAACTTAATGGGGCTGGCTTCCTTCCTTGTCTTAAGCAGGGGAGAAATTAGCAGGGGAGAAATCGTTTCAATTGGCAGTAAGTGAAACTCCTATTATCTACTGAGCTAAGTCAGGTAAGCTAAGTCTAGAAGTATAAGTGGATATTTTATACCCCAGCCACTACTACTTAAGACTAATAGGAAAGGGAGCAGACAGGGGCTCAGAACACTGATGGAAGTCCAGGGAGGGTAAGTCGGTTCATTCTCTCTCGTCTGGTGGGAACGATGGGAAACATAGAAGCCATTCACTGCATGCCCCTAGCCCCACCACCACGATCTAGTAAACTCACTCTAGCAACACACGACTAGTAAACTCACTCTAGCAACACGTCTAGCCATCCTATTGTAGGTGGCGCATGGGGGAAAATATCCTATATCGGGTATGATAATTTCCTCTCCTTATCAGTCGAGCCCCCTGTCGGGTCCTTGCACTAGGAAGCGCAAGACCCTCCGGACCTTCTCTTTCGCGTATGGCGCCAACTTGGTCACAATCGATATTATAATATCTACTAGCTATGATCGGCTATGCTCGGGGCTACGATCTATGGATCGCTATGTGAGGTGCTCTATGTGCAGGCGCTGTAGCCCCTAATGTTGCATATACGTAAGTGAGGTAGGACGTAGAGGGTAGAGGTGTCTATTATGTCCGCTGTAGGCAATGACCTCCTGGCTCTGATCAGCTAGGCCTCCTGGCAATGACTTCTGGCTAGGCCTCTTGGAATGATCGGCTATTACATCCTCCTGTCTATGATCGGCTGATAGGACCTTCTGGCAAAGACCGCGCCTTGAGGCAATGACAACCGGTTACTAGCGGCTATAATCAAGGAGAACCGGCTATCAGCTATGACGCCTGGCTATTGACCGGCTGGCTGACCACAGGCTGCTCTCGGCTGACCTTCTGTAAATGATTGGCTATCGGAGACCCCCATCTATCTTAGGGGCTGTGACTCACTAACTAACTAACTCACTCACTCGGCCCCGTACCGCACCATGTCGCGTGAATGTGGACTTGCACGTGGACTTGGCAGCTTCCTTACAATGAAACGAAGCTAGCTAGGGGCATGCTTTGATTGAATGAATGGGATTATGTTAGTGGCGTATTCTCACATCCAGCACGGGACAGGACAACACACGGTACGGGGAAAGTACCAGGGGCAGAAGGAATTTGATTGAATCAAAGGGGAAATAAAGACACTGGCGGGTTTTCACCAACAGAAATCTTAGTTTGGTGGAAGCTGCTGGATATATAGAGATAGAAAGAGATTGGATTGCCAACATCTTCAGAATAAAGAGTGGGGTGAGCCACGAAATGAAAGGGGAAAAGTGATTACCCTTACAACCCTACCAGGCATGACGTGTTACCACTGACCGGACCTGGACGTATACACTCTCGATTTCAACTCATCCTTGGAACCCTCATCAAACTCAGCCTTGGGAACATACTTATCAGCCTTACTTGGGTCATACATACAGCCTTGCGCGGGACTTGCCTTGGTAACACCCTATGCCCTCATCCCTGGAAACTTTCACTCAGCCTTTGGAACAGCCTTTGGAAATGCCTTAAACTCCGCCTTTGGAACCTCTGCCTATTACCTATGCCTTGGGTGGAATATGGTAACCTAATACCTACTGCCTTTTGTGGTGGTGGACTAGCCCTGGTAACGCATCAGAACTACTCCTTGGGAAACATCCCTATCTATCTTGGGACCCTCTGCCTCATACCTACGGGGCCGCCTCATATAACTACTCCTTGGGATCCTGACACTCAGCCTTTGGAACAGCCTTTGGAACCTATCATCAGACGCCTTGGGAACTGAAACTCTGCCTTACTGATTCAGCCTTGGGATACCTTCCTGAAACTCTTCTTGGTTAACTCCCTACAGCCTTGGGGAAATAGCCTTTGGAATTACTCCTTGGGACCTGACTTACACTACTCTTACATAATGCCTCTGCCCTAGGACCTATGAACGAGCCTTGCCTTAGGACCCTTGCCTTACGCTTGAAGTCCGCTTTCCGCCATAGGAAGCTCAGCCAGAACCCGAGTGTGTCAGTGAGGGTGAGCTTGCCGAACTCTCGACAACAGGCCCGTAGGGTGAGCTTGCCGAACTCTCGACATAAGGCCGCCATCGACTCGGCCGAGGTTACGAGCCCCCCCACCCAATAAGTAAATTGAAACTTTAGTTGCTCTTTGGTTACTTATTTGCCCCTCAAATAAGTAAAAAAAAAAGAAGTAAATTGAAGAGGTACAACAATTATGATTCGATTCTTACACTTATGCTGCTCGCTGGACGGGATGGAGCCGACAAAGGAAAGGAATGGGGACCGAAGCCCAGTTGTTTGAGGTAGGTCACCGAGGACACGAAAAAACACCCTTACCCTTCTCTCCCTCGTACGTAAGACATAGATTGCTGGGGGAGGGATCCAGACAGCGATAGCCATAATCGATGAGGCATTATGTTACTCTATCGGGGAGGATGGGACTCGGCCGGTATGAGATACAAGTTGTTATACCCCAGCTTGCGAGGTTGCTCCTTATTTTGGCTATCCCTCCTTGATAGTATGCCCCCCCTTATATATGAGATTATTGCTAGCGCTTTCCAAACTAAATCGCTTGAGCTCTCTATCAATATCCCGCGAGCTGATTCGAATCTAGGCAGAAGCGAGAGGCAGATAGGCCTGGGACCAGAGAGATGCTGCCCGGCCCACCCACGAAGCTTCCTGTCTCTTTCTTGTGCCCGCTCTTTCTTCTGCCCGCACCCTGCACCATCTTATGCTGGAGAGAGAGAGTTTCATTCTTTCTCTACGTCCACTACGTTGCCTGAGCGAGAGGTTGCCTGAGCAACGATAGAGCCACTAGCCGAGAGTAGGTAGGATCGATTGGAGAGAGGCGGCTGGAATATAGTCAATAAAGAGAATTAGCAATGGGTTCGGCCCCTCGATGCGTCCTGATCGATGCGGTAATCGATGCGGTCTTCCCGGCCCACCCACAAATGAGACTCTAGATCGATTCATGGCTCACCCACGAATGAGACGTCTGTGTAGCCTCCCACGGTTCACGGATCACACGACTTAAGCAAGCCTTCCCGCAAACGTGCTGCGGGTGATGCACCCTTACATCGGTGGAAAGCCTCTCACAACATCGTAAGCAAGCCTCCTCACCTCGCACCCATAACCAAGTTGGCAAGCCTTCTCGATGGATAGTTCAATCCCGTCCCAAGTAGTTGGAGGAGAGATACTATTGTAAACAAATCCATTACTATAGAACGAACTCTATCTACAAGGAACAAGAGTAAGCTTCTATTATATTATTCACGTACGGTTATGAAGCCGAGCCTTTCCAGCAATGGAGCTTAGGGACCGATATGATGATCGGTAAGAAGATGATTCTAAAAGGCACGCACCTAGTTGGTAGCTACAAGGTCTCGGTTCAGTTGAATCCGAAAAAGCTGATAAGATGCGTCTTACCTCCAAACAGCAATATTTTAGGAATCTATTCGAACTCAATCACAGGCGGGGCATCTTGTCTCGCGAGTGGACCCGAATAGATCTTTGCCTGTCGATCCATCAGATACATATTCACAACCGACGACCTTTTTCTTGTAGAGAGAGAGAATATTCTCTTCCATGCTTTTCTCATGACCCACTATTATGCTACCATTGGCCAGTCGACCCGCATAACCACCAGGTTGTTTTTATAAGCCCCACCTTAGATATAGAACTAGGCTGCGCGCCCACCCGCCTGAATAATCAGAATTGGGGGCACCGGTTCAACTGTTTCTGACGGTTCCCACTCCGATCCAAGCAACGAGAGGATAATATGCTAACGGAGATTCCAGAGATGCTACTGATAAATAAGTCAGTGCCGTGATGACCAAGTCCTTTCCAAGAGCGATGAAGTTACGATGAAGTAACGATAGGGATGCGAGTACGGAAAGATATGCTGTCCCGCTCATGCTCTCTATAGGGCTCACCACCATTCCTATTCCATATGATTCAGATGATTTCGAACTGGGAATACTGCAACTGGGGAACGGGATGATTGGAATGATTGGAAATGAGAAAGCTGCTGATCTTAGGGATGGCAAACTAATGGAATTGGATAAAAGATGGTTATATGCTTGGTCCTCGGAGCTACTGCTGCTAGCGATCGCACCTGAGCCTTCTCTATCGTCCCCCGAAAAATTTGTAATCCAATCACAAATTTCTGCTTCTCGACCCTTCCCAAAGCTACAAATCCTACGATACCATCCTTCTTTGGCAGTAGGGGCTTTGGAGCAGCTGACAAACCGAAAAAGACTAGCTTCCTCGCTTATCAAAACAAATAGGGCTCGGAAATCCTCCGATCTCGGGGCGGCAACTTCTTTTCATCCTTCTCCACCGGCATGCATGGGAGCATAAAAACTATATATATCGTGGCTATGGGGGAACGCGAATCCTTCTCTGAACCTCCTTTAAAGCATCTAATTTCGGTGGGGTCGGCGGCACTTATTAATTAATCAGTAATGGCTGGTACTACTGGCGATGGAGATAACACCGCTTAATCAGTAGGAGATAAAGAGGCTTAGGTGTAACGTTCTGAGGCTCGACGGCACTTCCTAACCGTTCCAGGCTTAGGTGCGACTAAGGATATACGAAAGATCTGGATGTTGAAACGTATACAAAAATCCCGATCCAATGCTTGTTCCACTACCAAATGGTTATGCTTTTTCACGCTCATGCGAGATAATAGTACGGTGCGATGGGTACTGCTGATCCCAGGGGTGACACTATAAATGAGACTGCTGAGATTCCAGGATTTGCAACGGAGATAGATGCAACTGAGGTAAAGGAGGGTGGTACGGATGGCCAAGTGGGAGCAAGTTCCAGGAGCTATTCATCCACTTTTTCTCTCCACGTCTGCCGAAGAAGGGGTTTCGTCGGGAGGGAATGTGTTGTCAATTGCAACGGTTGGAGTATCGATTGGTTCATATCTGTAGGCGGGTGGTAAGAATATGTGGGTTCAGGGGCTTGGTCAATCGTATTATTCGAACTAATATTTTGGTCCTACCCATACCCACGGGCACTAATCTCTCGTAGCAGCGGAGCAACAAGGGGTATCGGAGATACATAGCTATCAATAGGCGTAGCGCGGCATACTCCCCAAATTGCATGTTGCGCCCATCTCATCCAGCTGGATCGAAGGGATCAACTATAGCTTTTGGGGAAGGGATAGATGCAGATCGGGCCATAGATGCTAGGTAGATGTATGCAGGCCATAGAGAATATCTAATAGATAGATCTATGCGAATCGAGCACATTCTTCACCAGTCATCGCTTCACTTGATCGAAGCGCTCCCACCTTCATAATAATAAGAATAGGTTCCACCCGGCAAGGTAGGTGTAGCGAGATTCCCTGTGCTTGGTTTAGCAAGCTCGGTTAGGTAAAGAAGTCGAAGTTTTATTCATTTGCCGGGAGAAGGAGATTTATGCACTAGACCCGAAAGGCTTTCCCTGGACGATCCGTAGGTGAATGATTGTTTCTCCATCGTTGCCCGGCTCTGTGAAATGCACATTAATGATAGATAGGGCAGTGAAACACCTTTAAGAATAGGGAAGGGGGTTCGATGTCAGAAACAAAACAACCGGCTGCCCCCTAATGAAATGGAATGCCCGCCTTAGAAGCATGGAATGCTTACCCTAGCATATTACTTACGAGCATGCCATCCTCAAACAGCACCTTACCTTACTTTTCTCCTCTTTCGATGCCCACCGATCAAATCGAGGCTTGTAACAGTTACCCATGCGGGTTACTCCTTACCTTATTTTACCTTTGTTGCAACCAACCCAGGCGCCTTACCTTTGGCAACGCTTTCGTGGAGCGGTAGCGAGTCATCAATGGCAGGGAAGAGAATAAGCCCCAGGTTGGTCAAATAGGGGGAACAACAGGCCCGGTAGGGGCTCACTATTCATATGGTGAGGTTTTCCCTAAGCATTTAGATCTATTTATTTGGTCGAAGACTGTAGTCTATTTCATAGTTCAGAGCAGGAATTCCACTATCTTACAGTCGGAAATCATTGCTCATCCGATAGGCAGATAACCCCATTCTGAAAGGTGCTTACGTATAGGGACACTCGGACCTCGAAAAGCAAGGGTTGCTGTTACTGCCGAAGCACTTATCATAGCGGTTTAGGAACCATAAACCAAGATCATCTTTCAAGATTGAGGAATGATTTCAAGGTTGAGGAATAGGAATAGGTAATATAGCCCCTTTCCGGTATTAGTAGCTTGAACCATACCTATTGATTGGGACCTATCTTAATAGGAACCCATAACCAGTAGCTAGAACTAGGAGCCAAGGAAGAGGCTAGGACCGGGTTATTCAGAATACACCATCTATGAAATACACACATTTGCCTCCCACCTATCCCACCTTTTTCCGTCACTAAAAGGCTGCTGGTGGAGATTCTCAGGTAGAAGATCGGCAGATCTACGCCTCCCCATCTCCACTTAGACCTATATTGACGAATCTTCATATTCTTCCTCCCTAAGGTTTCTGGTGCGTACGGTAGACATGTGATCGCATCTGTTTGACCTTTCAAGTTAGGATCTGCCTCCTGATCGTCCTTCTTGCTATGCCTCCCTGCTGGGACTTGAACTGCTAACGGTGCTGCTTAAACCGCCTCTGCCTGTGCCGGTGGTGATTCCACTGCCACTACTACTACTGGGTCTTAAACCGTATAAACTCCAGCTCGATCTGCTTCTGGTAGCGGCTTTGCTCCTGTCTCTACTACAGCTGGAACATCATAAGACATATAATCGCTTAGTTGCTAGTCCTGGCTCTGATGCCCTTGCCTCTATGGCTTCTGCCTCTCCTATTGGGATCTCTAACCTAACCTGTAAAAGGAAAGCAGAGGAGCTCTGTAATAGGTACATCAAATAGTTCACTCTACCTTTTCCTCTTCCATCCACCGGTGCTGGGTCTTGTTCTCGATCAACTGAATCAATAGCTTAAACCGCTGGTAATACAGCTACTGGATATGGATATTCACCTTGACCATCTCTAGTTCTCAGGCATCAGGGACTAGTGGATAAGCAGGATTTATACCTAGTCGATAAGCAGAGGGTTTATACCTGGTGAAAAAAACCAGTCTACCTGGTCAAGGAAACAAGGTGACTAGGACTAAGGAACCTAACTATCAAGGCTAATACAAGGATACCCTAATCCCAACTATCGACATATCAACTTTCTCTATCTCTAGCTAGCGGGAAAACAACCAACAACTATAGCAGCAGGTACACTGGGAACAGGAGAGACTACCTCTTTGCTAGCTGGTGAAATTCACAAGGTTACATAGCTATCGAAAGCAAGGATCAGCGGGGACGAAACAGAGGAGAAGCAAAGTAACCCATAGCGCATGTTGAGCTAACAAAGCAGGAACAAAGGAGAACTATATATATAACGGCATCAAAGCTCTACTCCTCGCTATCAAGGCATCACGAAAGCAATGGAGCATCTCTAGTTCTAAGACATCAGCAACTAATTCGACTAAGAAGCAAGGAGCGGAACCAATTGACTAAGCATGTCTAACTGAACTAAGCGATGAAGGCTAGAGGAACCCATAATCAAATCCATGCATCGTAATAGCAAGTCACGTAATCTACCTAGCGTTTTCACCTCAGTGCATCTCTAAGAAATGGATAGGAAGAAGGATAATAAAAACAATTCATATTCATAGTAATATCCCTAAACATCTGTGTCGTAGGTGTGGCAAGGGTGCAGCTCCAGCCCTCATAGGCTTCATGTCACCTCCGTCGTAAGCATCAGGAATAAGGTTGTATACCCGGAATAGGCATCAGTCATCTCTATAACAGGTCATCCATTCAAAGGCTACAGAGGGTCATCAATCTATCTTTTTTCACTTTTAGGGACTCGGCCGAGGTTACGAGGTCGAGGAGAGGGCATATAGTTATATTGATTCAGGTAGATAAAGAGGTGGTGTGGAATCAAGGGAATATAGGGGATTCTAATAGTGCTGTACCCTACTTCGATTCCTGGCTGAATGAATGGGTTGGTAAGGGCGCACTCCATTAACAAAGGTTGGATAAAGCGGTAAGTCTGGTAACCAAAATAGGTGGATAGCATGCACGTAAGTAAAGGTAGGCTGAGTAAGAGAGTACTAGTGCTGATACTGCTACCACTAAGAATCTTAAAGCAAGTGTTATTTATTGAAGCCTGCCTGTGAATGCTGTATTTGAAGCCCGTGACCAATGCTCTATGTTTAAGTCCAGCTCTCTCTGCTCTATGTGAAGCCCTTCCATCCATCTTATCAAATGCTTGCTGTAAGTCGTCTAAGTAAGGCAGGCAAGTATCTATCTATCTCTAGGTGGGTAAATCTAAAAGTAAAGGCACTAACGTTATTCAAGCATATCCTAGCAATGCTGGCTGTCTAAATCAATCAATTGTATCTGTAAGCTCGTCCCCCGAAAGCTCAATAGCGGTACCACTAACTAACTAAGATTCCTGGCTGAAGCAAGTGGTTAGGGCAGGTAGCACTCCATGCATTAACAAGGGTGGTTAAAGCAGTAAGTAAAGGTCCGGTAAACAGGTGGATAGAGATCGGGCAGCAGGAACCCGGATCAATCACCAATATGAAGGCAGGTAAGAAGGTTCGATGGGTGGCTAAGAAAGCTGGTGTGTTAAGAAGGACTGAAGTACTGATTATGAGGAAGGCAGGTGTGACTGGATCATAAGGCAGGTTGTTCTACTGAATAACCACCCTAGTCTGTTTGCTTGACTGATGGCTATAGACCCTCTGGTACCTATCCTTGATTCCTTGATTGAGTGAGCTTGGTTGGAAGGAGGAGTCTACTGAGTGTAGGTAGGTCAAGGTAAGGTGGGTTGGGTAGGCAGGTAGGGTAGGTTAGGCAGTATAGGCATCTAAGTAGATAGATAGAGCTAGCTGGGGATATAGATGTGTATAGCTATATAGAAGGTAGGATGGGTATGGAGATAGAGTGAGTATAAGGGTCTGAGTATAGGTGGTATAAGCGGTATAAAGTGTCTTAGTATGATAGTTTTATGGAGGGTTAGTATGCTTCCTTGATTGAATGAAGTGTGGAAGGCTAATTTGTATTATGTTTCAATGGGTAAAACCCCGTTTGAAGGGTGTAAAGGTGGTTATGAATAACCCATCCCAGTTAGTAAGCCGACCAGCTAGCTTTCTGTCAAATGTGATTCTCAATGCGTGGATTCAGCAGTTGAGTACATGAATGAATGTTCTCTATCCCATTCGATGGAATTTCTTTGCCTCGTCTACAGCTTGAAACACCTACCTTTCATTGCGTTGAGAGGGAGATTTAGATTCAGTTCCACAGCCGAAAGAAGTTTGGGAATGATGTGTACGCCGGCGGGAGCTCGGACTAGCTTATTCACACAGAAAGGGGTTTCTTTCTTTCTGCCCAGATCCCAATTCTGTGCTAGGGCCAGATGCAGTTATATACGTAATAAGGCGGATGTATAGGATGGATGATATGGCTGGTATTATTGGTCTTGCTGGATGGTACGACTAGGTGGGGCGGATGGTAAATGAAATACAGAAAGATAGCGTTGTGAGAATGCTTGATTCGTTGAACTTAGCAATTGAAACTGGTCAATTCACGAGTGAGAAGGTGGCGTCTCCAGATGATAGAGAGTGCGGACCTATCGACGAGTTCTCCTCTGTTTACCTGGCCTTGATTGAAGTGGTAAATTAAGGAAGCAAAGGTGACGTATCCAGATGAGAGAGAATGCGAACGTAGCCTATCAAGTTATCCTTCCTATGTGAACCTGGTCCATCCAGATGGTGGGAAATTCACGAGTGAGAACCTGGCGTTGCGAATGCTTAATGGATCGTTGAACTGAGCAATCGAAACTGGTCAATTCACGAGTGAGAGGGTGGAAGCGACGATAGGCCCGGAGGGACTCGACTGAGGTTACGAGGTCGAGGCCCGGAGGGACTCACTATTCATATGGTGAGGAGCTTGCTCTCTGGGGGAGGGGCCCCAATAACAGAGAGGGGGGAGATTCCTAAATTCATTCATTAGAGAATTCTTCAAGTTGGGAGCCACCAGCTACTTAGAAATAGGGGGATGTGAGTGGTGGGACTGCACAGCAGCAGACGTGATAGCACCAGTGGTGTAAACGTCTTCAAATGCCCTTCTTATTCAATATAACGTAACCTTTCGTCAATTTGTGACGGGAGTAAATTGAACGAATCTGAATACAAAAGGTGGGTTGTTCCCGTTCGGAAACGGTTCCACAACGTATATACGAGATGCCGATAGCTGGCCGAAAAAGAGCCCTTGTACCAACCGATCGATCAAGGATGGGTGAACTGGGAGGTGGAAAAGCAGAGAATCGGGGCTGCGGTAGGAGGGAAAACACGCTTTTGAAGCTATGCAGTCGGGGTGGGAGGGACGAAACGTTACATACGATGCACCAGAGGATCATACTACATTTATAGCCAATAGACGCTAGTAACTGCTGGTTAACATTGCCAGTTCTCATCGCTGATAGCCAGGAGGTCATTGCCTTTCATAACAGTCAGAGCCATAAGGTGGTCATAGTATGCCAGTCATTGACGATAGTTGATCAGCGCCAGAAGGTAATTGCCAGTTTTCATTCCCAGGAGGTGCCGATTACCACATAGCTTTTACCCCGAAGAGAGACCATGCCGATACCCAAGAGCCATGGATAACCACCCGTTAATGATACCCGGAAGAGAGATCCTCATTCCCAATCATAGCCCATAGCAGCCATTGCCCTCGAGCCCTCGACCTCAACCTCACTTACGCATATGAAACACCAGGTTCCTACATCGAATGGATTGAAGGTCCCGGAGGGGCTTGCGCTTCCTAGTGCAAGGAATTAATAGCAATGCGTTACATACAATGCACCTGTCGAGGATCATGCGCCAGACACATTGTGCCAGTAAGGGAGGTGGGTTATGTGCTTGCCGGATAGTGATTGATCGATAGCCCACATCCTTCGAGAAGGGTGCCAGATTACAACTGCCCAATCTACCGAGATAGGCGATCCCACGGGTGGACAACAGGCAACATCTACCGAGAGGGGCAAAAGGACGGACGAATGCTTGAGCGTTGGTTACCGATTGATACAGAAAACTATGGGCCTACAGGGGCCTACTCCTACAGCTACACATAGTGTACACATAATGCCTACACACACAGATAGTTATATAAAAATATTTACAGATATAGCATAGAAAAGAAAATATCTAAAGTACAGGCACGCTACGCATTATTGGAACTGATTCTTTCAAACCTTCTCATTCACTGGCTGGCCTCACTAGTCTTGCTTGTTAGCTTGTTAGCTCTTGATGGTTAGCTTGATGGCTTATTGAGCTTGCTGCTTGCTGGCTGGGAGGGGATATGAACCGAGAGCTGGTCGAACCCATCGGCTGGTTGTTGAACCCCGGGCTGGGATAAAGAAGAAACCCGGGCTGGGATAAGAACCGAGGGCTTGCTCGCTATACGAACACGGCTGCTTGCTGCTTGCTCGCTGATCGAAGAACTGCTTCTCATCCAAGAAAACAACGGGCTGACTAGTTGAAGAAACAACGAACGGCTGGGAGAAAAAAGAAAGAAACGTAATTGCTTTGAGGCTAGAACCGTGATGCTACACGAACTAACCCGACGAGTAGGCTTCGCTTTACTTATGAGATTATGCTTTGCTCGATGAAACCTAACACCCTACGAATAACTTGACATATTAGCGCATGGGTGAGGAGGGAGCGGGGCCTCCATGGCCGAACTACACACTCCACTGGCCCAACAAAAGACCAGAGACTTTGAACCTCAAAATACACCACCCTGGTTGGTTCTTGCTTACTTGCTCGCTTTATTACTTGCCCTCCCACCTTTGGCCACCAAACTCCAACTTGTTGCGATTGCTTGCTTTCTTACTTGCCTGGAACCCCCAACAACTCCACCAAACAAAAAATACAACACCCAACATGGACCACCAAATGAAAATACTAACAAAACTACCAGGGCCAAACTCCACCTTGCTTACCGCTGGTACAGGTTTTGCTTGCAATGAGGAGATATCAATTTCATAGGCCTCGGATTATCAGTGCTTAGGGATTCTCATCAGTGCTTAGTGCTCAAATTCATGATTTCGTGACGGCCTAAATCTGATTTTCTCTTAGGTCAATTTTGTCAAACAAGAGCTAGAAGAAGCAGTTCGATATGCAGAAGTAGTGAAAGATGATGAAGGAGCAGCACCATATTAATAACCTATAGATCCAGGAGCATGGACACAAGAAGCGAAGTAATAAGCTTAAGTAAGTGGCGAAGGCAGCAGTGGGTGAAGCTGTAGATTCATAAGATGTTGACTCAGCCGATCCAGCAGAAGCAAAGGCGGGGGTAGCACCATAAGTCGAAGCGAAGGAAGGAGCATCACCAATAGCAAGAAAGAGAAAGAGAAATAGGAGCAGCAGCCGGATCAAGTTGTAGTAGTTGTAATAGTTGATTCAGTCGACTCTGTTAATCCATCGGTTGAACCAGTAGATGAAGGAAAGCTAGCAGGAAAGCCACCAGCGGGGAAGGATAGAGAAAGAAAAGAGATTATGGAGTCGAGGTTGCAAGCTCACCCCTGTTGATCCGGGGGAGGGAGAGCCGCATGCGATGGTCATGAATGAAAGCCCTGAGCGAATGAAGAGAGGTAGGGCAGACGATGCACCCATGGAAGGACAGGACGTCCAAAGAAGACAATCGCTATAGAGCTGGGGAGCGATTTCTAGTGATATAGATCGAGTAGTTGGGTAATCGCTAACGTGCCTTCATTCGATTGGGATTACGAAGTGTTTCTCTTTTGAGAATATTGGATTGGTTCGAAAAGAGAGAAAGGACCCGTTCAATCCAGACCCAAGAGAGAGGCCATACCCCTAACGAAACTTACATCTACGAAACACACGTTCCTACCTCGACTGGATGGAAGGAGGAATGAATTACGAAGCTTACATACGTTGATTCATCATTACAACAAGGCCACATACAAGAGAATGCTTACACATGTTGCTAGCGTTAGTTGCCTAGCTTTTGGTCTTGCTAGAGCTAGTCCATTCGAAATGCAATTCCATATTTAGTGGTTGAGTCTTGAACGATTATGAATATTGGCAGATTCACCAGGCGCGGAAGCAAAGATAGCATCTGAGCCAGGCAGCCTTGAGCAATATAGAAGTGATTAAGGCATCGCTCATTTCGGATCCTCCAGTGCCAGTAGCAGTAGTTCCAGCAGCTACAATAGCAGGAATAAAGACAAAGGCAGATCCAATTGATTCGGGAGAAAAAGTCACTTTTGATTTTTGAAGAATGGCAGTTTAACACGTTTACATAGCTAGGGGAATGGACTCGATAGGATTGGATAGTCTTGCTTCTTGAAACCTACGACTTCCCCCTTTTAGGCTTCGCTCAAATAGACCCAACGATCCTGCCTGAGACTTGATACCTTGCCGCCTGCTGATCCCGCCTACTGCTTGACCGCATGCCTTATCGATATTACTCCTGATATCGACCTTGCGACCTTCTTACTTTTCAACGGCGAGAAAGCAACGGCAACTTCCATTACTTCAGTTCCTTGGTCCTTTATGAAGTCAGGTTCATTAGCACTTAGTTTTATTGATCGGTACTTTATGGTTGAGGAGGATACATCGTTAAGGTGGTGAAACAGGCGAGACATGGAACGGAAATGCCATTTGAGGAAGGTTTTGCTAGGGATGGAATTCACCTCTGCTGATACTGGTGCAGCGTTGGATGCTTGGGAATACTATGGGGGAACATTTCATAAATAGGCCTACGCATTAAGGGAGCATAGCGGGCAGTTCAAAGAAAGCATAACGGGAAAATAAGACAGAGCGTAGCGGGCAATAATGAAAAAGCGTAATGGGCAGAGGAGACAGAACATAGCGGGCAGTAATGAAAGAGCATAACGGGCAGAGGAGATTTAGCGTAGCGGGCAGTTCAGAGAGAGCGTAACGGGCAGTTCAGATTGATCAGATTGGGCAGAGGAAACAGAGCGTAGTGGGCAGACCAGGCAGAGAACGTAGCGGGCAGTCAAGATTTAGCGTAGCGGGCAGCTTCGTAACGGGCAGCTTAGATACTGGCGGATCAGAGTATGAGGCAGAAGACCCAGGGGGATGCAGAGGACCAGGCGTAGGCTCCAGCATCCGGGTTGGGCAGCAGAGACATCACACGGGGTTCGGATCCAGCATTCGGGGCTAGCGAGCCAGCATACAGGCAACCGATACATCATCCTGGGCGAGGGTTCATCATCCTGCAAATCACCTCCATCTTCTCACCGTTCCAGCAACCTGAAAATACATCATCCTGGGCGAGGCTACGGGAAATGCTTCCTGGGGCTCCATCATCCCCGGATACCGCTCCCTCAGACATGGCGGCAGAATCCTAAACTAAGGCTACGCATCAAGCATCTAGCTCAGACCTAGCCTCCTGATTCTACGACTTTTCCCATTTCCCTTTCTATCCATGTGTGATGAGCCCTGATTCTACTCTCTTTGATACTTTTCCACCTCTAGCAGAGGAGAGGGAGGTTCACTCATTTAGGCTGATTTGGGACACACCTTTCCCAGAAACAACGCATCTCCCATTTACAACCTTACCCCACTTGGCTTTCATGAGTGAGCACTGATTCCAAAACTGAAGCATGAAGGAAGTATGGAACCGCACACCGCATTTGATTTGGAACACTTTGCCGAAACCTACTACTGCCTCAGCCCTCACTGGGATTGAATGAAACCCCGCATGGGACTCCAGAAAGCCCAGAAACTAGCCGAATGAAACACTCCCGCCAGGGTATTACCCTCGATCCAGCCTACCTGCCTACCCCCAATGAACTGGACCTGGAAACTCCGATTTGAAACAACTTATCACCTAGGCAACTGCGGAACTGCCTTAGCTTACTCCCCTGCTACTTACCCAATGAAGCACCCTCCACACCTCCAAACCGCTAAATCCACAAGCTACACTCCCAATGCTGAGACAACACACATTTCCGCAAGCACACCCAGCATTCTACACTTCCTCCAGATTACACCAAGCATGCTTGATAACATGAATACAAACATGCTTCCAGAACCAAGCATCCTATCGAAGTACTTCAAGGTCCAAAAGTGATGTTTGAATGCCTGAAACATGCCCGTATCATTTCTTTGTGATAAACTCTTCATGGTGGCTTTCTTTCTTGCTTGCTAGCTTTGTCTGGCTGGCTGAATGGGCTTTGTCCGGTTGGCGGCGGCTCCCCAATGAATGAGTAAGTAGCGGCTGACTTTACGTATCCCCAGAAGTAGCTCGCTCATCCACTCACCCAACCTGAAACGGCTACAGCAGTATGGCTTTTCACTCGTCCAGGTAAGTACAGTCTTGCGCTTATCCAAAGAAAGTCTGGTGCTTAAAAGTCAATGTTTAAGCATCAAAGACATCATTCGATGTGTCTCACAAAGACACGAACAAGATGCCTCTTCCAATCCACCATCCAGTAGAAGCGTTAGTAGAGCTGCTGCCTATCCCTTGTTGCCAAACAAACCAACTACTTTACAAGATGCCTTTCGGAAATCCATCAACCAGAAGGGCGTGTCTGACAGACAGAAGTGGTTGTCCTGCATAAGTTTACGTGTAGAGCTGCTTCCTCTTCCCCATTAGGGAGTTACCCATAAGTTAGTAGTTTTTTGCTTTATTACGTATCCCCCAGATATATTGAACCTGATTTACTGACCCAGATGTATGGAGTCACAAAGTGTCTGTCGAAGATCCTAAGGTGCATAGCAAGTAACGCATTATCTATCAAATTGAGTCACATAAGTTCCGTAGGGTGAGTTCGAGGGCTCTGTTTCCTCCGTCTAGGTTCTATTTCGAGGAATAGATCGAGGGTCGAGGGATATGGTTAGGTATAGGTATAGGTCGAGGGAGAGTTCGAGGGCTATGGTTTCAAGAGTTATGGCAACTATGGGGCCAACCTCCTGACAATGAGAGTCAATACCGGAAATAAGGACTGAAAAAGGGGATTGAATATAATGGGCTATCAGCATTGGGCTATCAACAATGACACCACCTTCTGTAAATGAGACTGGCTACCGTCGGTGACCACCTCCTTTCCTTATCGGTGACCACTGTCTATTGGCTTATCGACTGGCACTTGACGCCTCCTTGCAATTGACTTGACCTCCTGTCAAAGACTACCGCAAAGATGACCGGAAATTTGCAATGACCCTATAGCGATGCCCTTCTGGCACTGACCACTGTCTCCAGCCCAGCCAAGTAGCCTGGGAGCCCGGGTATAGCTATTGTTCCGTTCATTGATGTACTCGCTGTTTCACGTTCCTCGCTCCTCTCAAATGCAAATTCAATCAAGATTGTTTTTTTCGGGAGTCCAAGTCATATTATCCATATAAGGATAATGAACAAAATTTGTGCAATAGCGCCGCCACTCAATCAATTTGTAATGTTTCCTTTGCCCCCACTCAATTCAATCAGGGGCCTGGGCGCATTAATACCATAAGAAAGGAGCGAGGAAACTGCTTTCCTGAAGCACGAGGGATAGGAGTGTTAAGCCAAATGGGTGGAGGGCGAGGGGGAAAATAGATATTCATGCAGTGTTTCATTCCTGCGATACCGGTCTGAACCCTTCTAAAGCGTATCATTTCCTTTGTAGGTTATACCAGAGTGAAAAGCTTTCGCACTTTCAAAATGACCCGCTCATTTTTCTCTAAGGAGACCGCCGGGTTATCCCAACCCTATCATTTGACCCAGTAAGTAAGTCAAGTAAAGAAACCACCCAACGAGTCGGAAGTACACGAGGAATCCCTCAGGCACTTAAAGCAATGGTTTGATTCCGGAATATTGCCATTTAAGGATGTTTATTCTCTAGTATAGCCGGCGGGATTTCCGGCTGGCTGGCTTTGAGGCTTTACAAACAGGTGGGGAGTGGCTTCTGTAAGGCTTCTAATTAATGGCTGCTAAAGTTTCAAGGTTAGAGGCTTCTGATGAATGGTCGGTATGAGCGGAGGGCGGCACCACGGATGAAGTAGTCCCAGTGTGAGGTTCACCGATAGATAGAGGGTTATGATCCTGCTTTCTGGTATAAGTCCGGTATAATTGACCAGAGGTGTTGCAAAGGTGGTGGATTGATAGAGTGAGGTTTACAACAGCTTGGTTACTATTACACTGGTGGCTTAGGTGCGCATCAATTGATTCAATTCGCCCAGGACATGTTGATGAGGAAGAGAGGTGAAAATGACCCCTGTTACTGATGACAACGAGAGAACAAACCAACCCTGGAATAGACAGCCCAGCTTGCATGAGGAAGGATCACTACCGCTCAATTGATTATACGCCCATTACGCCTTCTGGAACCAATAGAGAGAGAGGCCTTGAATAGAGGCCTGGACGCTACCGCGGGAGGACTGATCGCTAACGCTTGCCCCTTGATTTGCTTGGTTTGATCGAGCCCGAGACCCGGGAGCACACAACCGCATAGCCGAGAGAGACAGTGTGTGAGCTGCCGCTAGTCAAGACACTGGATCATTCACCCAACAAGAATCCCTTCATGAGAGGCCCTGACTAGAGGCCACGATAGAGGTCTGGACTCACGTACGCTTTAAGTTACATCCATTCAATTCAATCCATGAAAGAAAGACGTTTAGTTCAGTACAGATATGGCAAGTATATATACGTGAAAGCCATTCCCCATCCCGAGAGTGTGAGTGTGAGTGTGAGTGTGAGTGTGAGTGTGAGTGTGAGGTGTATAGGTCAAGGAGGTTCTAGGGACTAGAGGGTGAAGTGGAGGGCCATGGAGCGGGTATAGGTGGAGGTATAGACCGAGGGTCGAGCACAGGCCTTATCCTTTCAAAAAGTAGATTTGAAACCCCGCCTAACCCATTCATTCATTCGTTAGCCAGGACCAGGAACCAGGACTCTTTAGGTATAATAAGTAAGTTGCCAATAGTTGACTTTGTTGCCCGAGCAAAAGCATCAGTAGCATAAGTACGGTTAGTATAGGCATAGGCAATTGAATTTCTAGGACCATACGCAAAGCAAGCAGCATAGGCAGCAGCATCTTAGCTAGTAGATCCAGCAGTAGATTCTTTTTATCCAGTTGATGAGCTTGACCTAGTTGCTTAGGTAGCAGCAGCGGATACTTACCCGCATGAAATGCAGTATTTTCGGGGTTCACCTGCAGAGACAAAGCTAAGAGCAGAGGTAGCTATGAATCATTCTCTTATACTTGATATTACATCATGGTGACTGAATGGAATCACTACATCTTGCTTCTAGAATCGAGATTGCATTATCTATTTGATTCTTGTTTCAATAGGGATGAACAGGGAGAAAGACCTATCAATTCAAGGCACATTGAATAACATAATTTCACATTCATTGCTGAGTCAGTCAACCCTTTTCTTTCTTGTGTTCGTGTAAAGGGGCAGATCCCTTCACTCCGGTATTTGGAACAACATTTGGGTCACTGCATCGTGGTTTTTCTATTGGAAAAAGCACGGTTTCCATCATATACATCGACAAGAGTGCATTGTCTAATCACACGAATGTGTGCTTTCCCTTCGGCAGGTTCGTTTCCTCACCCGTTAGGGTGATTTCAATTTCTAATTTGTTCCATTTTGAAATGCGAAGAACTCACACGTCAGGCTATACGGAAATGGTGTCGCGCTTGCTATTTACTAGTGGGACTTCACCGACGATATACTGTGACCGACCAACGGGGGTTATGGTTGTAGGGGAACACTCCAGTCATTCATTCGTTCATCGGCTTGACTCGGATTGGCTTTCATTCACCCCACCAATTCAATCAAGGGGGCTTGCCCTTGCCTTTGATTGACTTGACTGACCCAATTCAATTAAAGGGGCTTGCTCTTGCTTGCTTGCATTTGCTAGCTTGATAAACTCAACTCTAGCCTGATAAACTCAACTCTGGCTAAACCCAACTATGCTCAACTATAGCTCTTGATGGATCGATCAACTACAGCTCTTGATAAAGGCTTAATCCAACCATAGGCCATAGGCCATAAACCATGGGGCCAACCAACCATAGGCCGACCAACCCCCCTACAACCCCAGGAGCGGGGAACCGGAGGAAGCACCTGGAGAGGGAGCCCGGGGGAGCCTAGATCTTTGATAAGAGAGCAGAAGCATTCGAAAAACAACCATAGGCTTTGTTTAACAGCGTTGAGGAGAGAGCGGATACGGATTACCTAGTACGGTAAGCCGGATCGTTTCAAATGATAAGGATATGAAGTGGTGGCTATTAGGGAGGAGAGAGATAAGGCAAAGAATGGATAGACCCTAAGATACATTAGGGCAGGGAAGAGAAGAAGGCTGGCGCACCACATTAGTCAAAACCCCCTCATCTTTCCCCTTCCTTAAGGCCTTTATGGACCCGGGATAGGAGCTATTGTTACCCTTACAGGTGCAGGTAAGCACTTCCCCCGGGCAAGTCAAGGTGTCTTAAAGGTTATAACAACGACTAGGATAAGGAGAGGCCTTAGAACGCGCTCTGCTTGCTTGTCAGATCGCTATGCTCTGCTTGTAAGTAAGGTTATCACTTACCGGCCGGGTGTGAGTTAGAGGGTAAGGTTATACGCAGAGCTCAGGACTAAGACCGGGCCCTTACCAGAAGACCTTGGTTGTTGGCATCAGATGGGGTTGATTTGAATCAATCTATATATTTCCACTTTTTGACTTTTTTGGGTAAGGTCAACTTCCCCTCGAAAACGTGCATAAGAAAGCTTACGATTTTCTAATATAATACGTGCTTCCGAGGTTATACTTCTACCAAGTAACCTATGGTAGGAGATGGCTTTACCCAAGCCCATCATAAGTTCGGCACCCTCCCTACAGTCAGATAAGTACGTGAAAAGTCAAAGAACATGAGCGGATGACGAGGTGTCCTGTGATGGTTGGGTCAGGTTCTGGTGCAGATGGGGGAAGAGATGATATGGTGTGCGGAGCCCCCACTGATCGTAGCGATTACCGAAACCAAACCTTAAAACCTACCTTTCTCGGGCCAGGTATGTGACATCTCGTCATGTCCGGGATAGGTTTGGCGAAGACGTGCTATGCAAGGTATGGGTGCCTATATATCTGGTTGGATTGCAGCATTGCATGGCCTACATGGGGCGAGCGAGGCCTATTATTCTGCAGAAACTGAATACGAGACGGTGCAAGCCTCCATGGTGGGAATCCAATCCAATCACTAGGTGCCCCATGACAGTATGTCGCTAACTGTGGATTCCCGAGACCAGGGCAAGCCAACGGAGATTGTGATTTCCACAATCCAAATGGAAATCAAGGTCTATTGGTGTGATTCGCATGACTTGGTGCCAAGCCGTGTGCCAAGCCACCCAAGAGAGAGGGGCTATGCGGTAAGAGAGTACCCCTCATAACGCTTAACCATACGCATTTACGTTCAAGGCTGAGCACATAGGGCGCTTCTAGCACAACCGATAGAGATTGATCGGTCAAGGCGGACAGGAATAGAGATTGATAGGTTAAGCTTTCATCGCTGGGTTCAGCCCCGACGAGCAACACTCGAGGCGACCAATTGACGAAACCAATAAAGGCCGAGTTACTTGGGACAAAGTGAGATGCATAGATAGTCGAAAGCCCACAAGCCCTAAAGCCGGGTCCGCCTTAAAGAAGGAGTTAGGCCCTCCCACTCTCAGAATCTGACTTTAGGCTTTTTTCGTCAGGGGCCTTTAAGAGTCACTCAGTAAGCGTTATCTCTTAATCCCCGTCATCAGGCCTGCCCGTCATCTGCACTTATGTTATGCCCGAACCACATAGCTGATCCGATTTTTGGTGAAGCTTAGTTAGGCTTTCTCTTCACCCCTCTATGCGTTGAACCGACCTTCGCGCTTCGCTTCGCAGCGTTGGCTTCATCCTAAATGCTGGAAGGAATTAGCATGGATAAATATAACGCAGGAAGGAATTTGGCTAGGGCAGGTACAAGTTGATCTCCTTGTAGGTCCCTATTGTTAGGGAACAAGAACTCACCGAGCAACTAAAGTGGGAAATGGTACCATATTATGAATAATGGGCTCTCATCAACTTATATAGAGCGACTACTGAATAATCGTTCAAGTACTTATTATTTACCTAGCTGCGCTAATCAAATATTTCGGGCATGAAGTATTAGATTGGCTTCCCTCTGTGGCGAGGATAACTAAACGTGGGATCTCTACAATGATCAGCTCTTTGGAGGGGGGATAAGGCGAAGCGCGGGGCCAGTGTAAACCTAGCCTATAGAGGTAGCAGCGGAGACAGAGGCAGTTGAGTCGGTTGGTTCATCTTTAGATTATGGTTTTGGTTAGGAGGTTGGAACAGCAGTTGATCCAGTCACATATATAGAGCCAGATTCCGATTTTTGATAAGCACCACCAGTAGAGAGAGATGGAGATACGCCGGGTGCAGTTTCAGTAGTTCCAAAGCCAGTCGTAGTGCTAGTTCGTGCTCGTGATTATGGTGCTCGGGATGAAGTGAGAGATCATGATCGAGATCGAGATAAAGAGTAAGACCCATAGCGAGTAGGTTACCCAGTCCTATCAGTAGCTTATCCAGTACCCGCAGCTTACCCCTGCTCAGTTCCAGATTCACCAGCACCCCTAGCAGTAGTTTAAGTAGCTCCAATAGCAAAGACAGTAGCTTCCCCTCGTACAGATCCAAATCCATACGCAGTAGCAGCACCAGTAGTTTACCCATAAGCATAGCTAGTTCCAGGTCCAGCAGCAGCTTCAGTAGCACCAATTGCAGAGCTTACAGATGTAGATACAGATCCAGTCCCATAGCCCACACGGTCTCTTTTATTATCCCTATCACACCTTCGCTCAGTGCCGCAGCTAATTCTTATTATACCTAAAGACGCGATATATAAGTTGATGAAAGAAGCAGTCTCCTCGCAGTAGATTCAGAAGTCGACTGACCAGTTGCTTTCGATGATGAAACATTCCGTAGTTGGCAGTCTTGAACGATTATTCATTGAGTCGCAGAAGCAGCAGCTAGAGCACATTTAGCATCCTATCTAATTCCAGTTCCAAATCTAGTTGTTTCATATCTAGTTTACTAATAACCAATAGTCAACTAAGAGCAATACACATATCTCTATATACCATGCATTATCACAATGACTCTGCATCGTTCTATAAAGAATTGGTCTATCTCTCTTAAGGGAGGATCAATCTCAATATGCATTATCATCGACAAGCATGCATCACCACAACCAACTAATCCAATCTACCTATAACAACTCAGGCTAATTCATTTATCAAACTACCAAGAACAACAAGAGGAAATCCAATGAACAATCTATATATTCTCAATCCGATAACACATGTTTCAGTCAAATAGCCAGTTGGGGCTAGGCTATAGGAAGGATGCTCTTTCTTATAATAAGGATCATGTGGAGGTGGCTCTGTCTTAACCGTATGGAGGACATCGTGGTTAGTACAAAAGGCATCTATAGCCTCAACAGGATAACCCTCTTCCTCGTGTGGTCAAAGAGTAATAGGATGAGATAAAGGTGGAGGAAATAGAGGAGAAGAGACTCATTTGGCCTTGGGATCATAAGACTCCTTGGTGTGAATGTTAGTGTACATTGCTTTGTAAAATGAAGTTCAAAATTACCACACGTGACTTATCATCATCAAAGAGAGGCATGGAAGGATGCAAAAAAGGGAAGGTCCGGAGGGTCTTGCGCTTCCGAGTGCAAGGACCGGAGGGGCTCGACTGTTAAGGATGCGTAAGCAGGCTCGACTGATAAGGCCGCCATCACCCTTTAGGGGGCTCGACTGATAAGGATGCGTAAGCAGGCTCGACTGATAAGGCCGCCATCACCCTTTAGGGGGCTCGACTGATAAGGAGAGGAGAGGAGAGGAGAGGAGAGGAGAGGAGAGGAATACATACGAGGTGGGTCTCCTGGCAATATATAAAAGGGGTATATAGGCATGCAACGAGTGTCACTCGGTGTGGGATATGCAAGGTTAATGGAGGTTACATGCTTACCTATGATCGGCCTAGATCATCTAATGAAGTAGAGAAGAGCATCATAGCTAGGGGCACTAGTAGCTATGGTGTTAGGATCTATCAGGCAATACTCACTAGGCTCATTAGGTCAAAAGAGAGTTTAACAACTAGCTCATCTTTGGTCAAAGGTCCGTGGATCTGTTGTTCCATATCATTGAAAAAAAGAAGTGCATCAATGGAGGAGCTAAAGTCCTAGTCTTAGGAAATGGCCTTGCCCTTATATAAAATAATAACGACATTTAGGGAGGCATCTAGTAAGGGACTAGTAGTGGGAGGTTAGCTAATCGAATTCTATGATGCTTAAGTCTAGTGTGATATAAGTGGCACTTAAATGGATGACATAGGGGTAGACGCAGTGGTTGACTATGCATGCTATGTGTTAGGAGGGGTGAGAGATGGGATAAGGCTACAATCATCTATTTTGGTAGCAGAGGACCTAGCTAGACAATGTGAGAGTGGGTCTGGGTCATCGGGGATAACATACACCTATCTCTCGTGTAATAACTTAACATAGTAGTAAAGAGTGGAGGGGATGGTGTGTATGTAGTGGAGCCAAAAACACCCCAATAGGATGTTGAAATCCGTAGGCCTATCTATAACTAGGCATGGAGTGATCAAGGTAACCAAGCCTATAGTAATAGGAATCTTGATCTAGCCAACGGGAATTGTATCGTGTGAATCAAATGCCTTGCAAGTACTCTTGGTGATTTGGATATCATCATGGGTATAATGCATATTAAGTAGGGTGTCATAAGAGATCATGTTAACACTAGAACTATAATCAACCATGACACGCTTAATGGAGCATGGACCCAAAACGCACTTTAGAAAGAAAATAGGGTCACGAGTAGTAATAAGATCATTGTATAAGGGTAAGTACACCAAATCGAAAACAAAGTTCTAAGAACCTAGGGGCACCATTAGAAGTGACTCGATGCACTTAGGTGATGGTTTAGAGGGATACTTAGGTGAGATTCTATGTATGTGGTGGTCCTGAGGAGTGTCTTGCAGAGATGTGTCAGTGGCGTATGTTCCCAGTGACTAGTACATGGCCTGACTAAGCACATCTTATAGTGAGGGACATAAATAGAGTAGGTCTATAACAGAGATATTGGCCTTTAGCTTAGAAAAAGAAGCTACTATGGAATAGGGCTGAGTGAGCTACAAAGAAGGTTGACCTAAAAGATGCAATAACTAAGATGACTCAGGCTAAGTAAGAGGCATAGGATGAGTAGCGGGCAAAGCAGGTGGATTAGATAGTGGATGGCCTACTTTGATATGAGTAGTGATACATACGTCAGCCAAGGTTACCTCCTCAATGAACCCTATGATGAAATGTGCCTTTTGGATAGGAGTGCTTTGACCAGGTATAGCAGGTGCCATAGATGTAGATAAGGAGGTGAAAGATGAAGGGGACTAGCCGGATGACAACATGGCTAATAAACTAGCAAGCAATGACTAGCTATGCTGAGGAAATGAAAATGAATTTGATATGTGTGGTTAGCCCGCATTCTTAGGATGGAGAGGCCCCTTTTGCTTTTCTTCTTATTGTTGTTGCTCACACTAAGCCCTACGATAAGCCATACACTACTCTATGTTGTGGTCATCAACCTAGTGGTATTCATATCATTTGTTAGGCTCAGGTCTAGTCCTACCCATACCTATAGATACATATCCACCAGCACCAAATACCCTTATTTGGCGGGTAGAGATAGAGCTGTGCACCTCGGCGAGATAGGAACAGA
>Ga0115851_100112_pt1 | contig 25586 bp, 14 predicted proteins | sample InSIn2gowninarea_FD_83865 | JGI IMG/M metagenome (GOLD analysis project Ga0115851, IMG submission 83865)
GACCCTTTAGGGGGCTCGACCATAAGCCCCCCACCAAATAAGTAAATTGAAGAGGATGCGTTAGCATGCTCGACTGTTAAGGCCGCCATCACCTTTAGGTGCTCGACTGATAAGGCCGCCATCGAGACCCCCCCACCCAATAAGTAAACCCTAACCCTTTAGGGGGCTCGACTGATAAGGACCCTTTAGGGGGCTCGACTGATAAGGAGAGGAGAGGAGAGGGCCCTATATTATTTAGGGGCGGAGCCACTCACTATTCCGATGGTGAGGGGTCACTCACTATTCATATGGTGAGGGATTTATCGCTCGACCACAAGGTCCGGCAGGGGCTCGACTGGCCGCCATCGATTTATCGCTCGACCAAAAGGGCCGCCATCGCCGCCATCGCCGCCATCGCCGCCATCGAGAGGGCCGCCATCGAGAGGAGAGGGACCTTCTCTGTTCTCTCTGGGCCATTGATGTGGGACTACTTCTTATCTTGGGTATGTCTGTTGGGGGTCTGTCTGTTGAACGGGGTAAGGTGTTTGAACGGGTATCTGGTGATGTGTCCTTATCTCATCTGGCGGCAACTTGGAATGGGTGCACCTCACCACTGGGAACATCAGCCACCTCCCTGACTGGCACTACCTGATTAGCGTGAATGAAACTACCGTACCTGTATGAATGCCACTACCTGACCAGCATGAAAGACACTACCTTACTAGCGTGAATGAAACTACCTAGCCCCTATCCCTGCTGAATGGCTCTACCCCCTCCCCTCTCACGCACCGAACCCGGACTTCTACGACGACCGACAAAGAGCCGACAAAGAGCACAGCAGAAAGAATAACGACAAGGATGAGGATGACACCCAACCAGTAGGACAAGGAGCCCCCAGCAGGCAAGAAAGCAAATAAATATAGAGAAGCAACTAAAGTGCATTGCATGGCGACCAGGGACGACACCAGGGATGAGAAGAGCGAGCAGTTATAAAGGCCAGCTAGCTTATGAGGCCAGCAGGGAAGGGAGGAGAGAAAGAGGAAGTCGAGGAGGAGGCTGCAAGCCCTCTGCAAGGGAGAGAGAGCCGCGATGTGGCCAATAAACCGCTCAATATGAATGAAGATCGAAGCTACACGACGCACCCTAAGTCTTTTGTCCCGACTTGCCGAATCGTAAGAGCCAAGATACAAGTTCCACCCACAAGGTCTGGTTCATAAGGCTGTTCCATAGGGGTTGGTAACTAGAGTAGAGGGATAAAAAAGCGTAATTACATATATATAATTATATATATCTTTGTATACGATATTCTTATCGAGTTATTTCCTTGCACTAGGAAGCGCAAGCCCCTCCGGGACCTTATGATCGATATCCAGATGCATAGTCCCCTTCTTACGTCTCTAGGTGCACTTCCAATTCCATAAGCATTCTAAGAAGCAAATAATTCATTCAGTCATTGTCATTGTGTTGAATAAAGATACCCCCCGCTTGGAGCATTGGTTCGAATAGCAGCCTTAAGAGGAGCAGCCCGCCCTGGAGCATTGGAAGATCAGTTCCTCCCAGAAGCAAGTGAGTGAGTGACCGGGATTGCTCTCTCTCACCCGAAGACCCATCCAACCATACCGGCGACCAAAGACGCCAGCCGTACCAAGCCCGTCAATCGTGGTAATTTCAATTATGAAAGGTGGCCTTTAGTGAATGGCTACCCCGTTCTAAGCCTCCTCGAAGTTCCCTGCCTCACTTCCGCTGGATGAATTATATGGAGTAACAACCAACAAGCAAGCAAAGCAGGAGATGAGCTAGAAGGATTGGCCCTTCTTTTCCTCTTCTTTATTTTGCCTGCATTCTCCCCTTAGAACCATATATATAACCGCATCTATTGGGTTGCGTGTACGTGAGCTTCTTCCTTTAGACACTAATTATTATCGACCGGCTAGGCGGAGTGAAAAGCATTCCACGTCCTTGCTCGAAACCCCCATTCAACGCATAGTTATTCCAATCATGGTGATTCCTGCCCACATTAGCACCATTAGCCACATTCTCTCACTATGATTCTATAGCTTTCTTATGGTTCTATCGATTCATCATCAAGCTTACGCGTGTGGAGGCGTGGTAAGGGAAGGAATGACTAAATAAAGCAATAAAGAAAGATACGCTTCTCGGAATCATATCGGAATGATCATAATAAGGAGGGTCAAAGTAGTAGGGCTCAGTGTACTTACTAGGGATGATAATAGTGCTCTATGCAGCAGTGAAGAGAGAGATAGGTAGGTCCTAATGCTGCTATGGGTAATCGTGTTATGGGTATAATAGGTAGATGTAGATGATTATATATTAGGGCTCATCAAGGTAGCAGTCCTATAGGTGGTAATGTAAGTCATGATAGAATTCAAGGTATACCTAGCCTTAGAGTTCAAGCAGACTGAATGTATGTAAGGGTGGTCAAAGTCATTGTATATGTCTATGGATATCGGCGAGGTTCGATATTCGCAGGCGTCTTTCAACACTTCCTTTCTGCTGACATTCCTAATCAATTGAGATGAAAACAGATTTGTCTTCACTTGATTTCTTTCGTTGGTGAGACCTGCCTACTCATGCACTGAGATGAAAGAACCATCCCTTCCTATTTGCTCGCTGGGAGGGAGAATTCCTATTCGTTTGTCCACGCAGCACCGTACTATTGTTGCTGCGAATGGAATCATTCCTATTTCCCATCCAATTCCATGCATCCGCTGACAAGCTCCGCCAGCTAAAAACCCTAAACTAGGAGGGCGTTAAGCCCGTCTCGACCAAAGGCCCGGTAGGGACTCACTATTCATATGGTGAGGGAGAGGAGGGAAGAGCGCTCAAACCTCCGCCAAGGGGATAACCAAAACTAAGAGTGTATTCTGCTCAACCCTCCGCCAAGGGAAAGACCAAAAACTAGGAGGGCCTTAAGCCCGTCTCGACCAAAGGCCCGGTAGGGACTCACTATTCATATGGTGAGGGAGAGGAGTGAAAGATGTGAAAACCTCGAAAGTGCCGCCAAGGTGAATAAGGAAAACTAGGAGGGAAAGAAGTACGGTGATTGGATTCGATCATGACGTAATTACATATATAATATATGCTTCTCGGAATCTATCTTCTATTGAACGAACGAGCGATTGACACGATCGAGAGAGGCTCATTCCCTCTTCCATCGAAACAAAGGGAAAGATCCATCCTTCGAGGTCCCAATCCTGCTCCAATCGAGAGAGAAACTGAGCGAAGGGTCTCGATTATCCGCGGGAGGGGGCCCTCGCGGGAACACCTTATTTGTACGATCTTGTGAAAAAAGGTTGGTCGGATGACTCCGATCGGTAGGGGAGGAGCTAGCCAAGAGTGCGCAGGTCAACAGCAAAGCTCGAGGACTCTGGGATAAAAATGAGAGAAACTCGCCTCCCACACTTTCTCCACCCCTTCCCTGTCTCGTACATCTACTCGTCTATCTAGGAACTCCAGACACCCTTACTTCCTATAAGCCAAACACAAAGCCAATGGAAGGATTGGTCAAATGAAGTAAGGGAACGGGAAACAGAACATCTTCCCTTCATCGCGCACTAACCGACCAGGCGAACAACACGGACACTATCTTGAAATTCTACCTATAAGGACATCATGGTGATCTAAATCACCCCGACGAACCCAACCCCATGAAGCAGCCCCGTACTTAGACCACTTACACAGAATCGGTCACCACAAACAGAAACCATAGAGTATGCGGTCCAATTCACAGTGTAGCGAAAGATCCAGATACCAAAACCGCGGACACAAGGATGGATAGGTACGGTCAAGTTGGTTCGAACAGGACGGTATAGGCCGGTACAGGGAGGGCTTCAACTAATGCATCTGCTGCCGTTTCTGCTTCTAAGGAGGATAGGGATGAGCTTGATTCCCATTCTTCAGGCACCCGCTTCCGATGGATCATATTCTGTAGTTTGAAGGCACGTCGTAGCCCGAGATTGAGGACCGGCAGCCCCCCCACCCAATAAGTAAATTGAACCTTTAGGTGCTCGACCATAAGGTCCGGAGGCGCTCGACCATAGCCCCCCCACCCAATAAGTAAATTGAATGCGCAAGCAGGCTCGACTGTTAAGGCCGCCATCACCTTTAGGTGCTCGACTGATAAGGCCGCCATCGAGAGGATGCGTAAGCAGGCTCGACTGATAAGGCCGCCATCACCTTTAGGTGCTCGACCACCGCCTTTTAGTTACTTATTTGAGAGGGGCACCCAATAAGTAAATTGAAGAGGAGAGGACCTTTAGGTGCTCGACTGATAAGGCCGCCATCGAGAGGAGAGGAGAGGACAAAAACAGGCTCTGCCGAACTGAGTGAGGGGAAGGAACACCCTTTCCCGAACGGACAGACATTGAAGGGGAGGGAGGAGCCGCCCGAGCGTAGGGGGGGGGGGGACACCGGCAAGCCATGTTAACTCGTTTTAGACGTAATTTATTGAGTGTTGAATTCCATTCTGGTTAGCCCTAACCAACCCTCCCTGAAGGGGTGCCAGAATGGAATGAGGGGAAGGAAGGGAATCTCACTTACTTACCCGGGTCGTTTACTTCACTTTGTTCGGGGGAAGGCCACATTTAAGCAATCATTTTTGATTAGCTTGGTAATTGCAACAATTAGCATTATATTTCCATCAGACATGCTTCTTTATATATGTTGCGGTAGTTTTGAATGAGAGATCCTTATTTGGATAGATTGAATGACTGGCTTTCCCACCTTGATAGGGTCAGAAACATTAAGACAAGGCTCACGCTGATAGCCAGGCTTTACGATAGGCTTTACGAGAGCCAGGCCTTTACGAGAGCCAGGCCAGTACAGATAGGATAGCCCTTACAGTATAGCCAGTACCGTATAGCCAGTACAGTGACAGGATAGCCAGTACAGTACGAGAGCCGGTTAGACCCTAGCTCTCCTCGGCCTTCGGCCTTTATACGAAACTTTCACTCATAACCATCCATTTATAAGAAACATTCCTTGCCCCCGGAGGGACAAGCGGCTTCGCACCTTTCAAATAAAAATAACACCATATTATCCGTTCTCCTACGGTTGCTTTCGGTATTTTCATGGCACCCAGGACGGGACGAGGGAAAATAAGGGCAAACCTCCGTAATGATCCTCCCAGACTATCCTCCAGGTTGGTTAGACCCTTGGATTGCGCGTATCGTACTGGGATTATTATTATACGTTAACACGGTTCGCAATATTCTTCTCCGATTTGCTCTAAACTTTACCGACCAATATTCTCAACTTCGCTGCGTTCCTTTCAAGTTCCCCAACTAATATTCTCAACTTCTCCGTGTTCCTTTCAAGTTCCCTGACCAATAAATACTATCAACTTCACCATTCTTTCGAATTCACTTATCCTTTCTCTCAACTTCCTCACTCTCTCAACTTCACCGTCTAAATGACTGCTGGTGGGGTGGAAGCAGTCATGAAGCATTCACCAATGCTACCACTAGGCATGTGAGAGATCAGGCTCCTATTTGTGTACCCCGCGAACTAAGGGTGCAATAATAGCGAGTGCTTGTACGGAAAGGTGCAACGAGCACGGAAACGGAAATAGAAAAAAAAGAGGTTATCCCTTAGTTCACGTGAAAGGGCCCCGGAAAACGATAGCGATAGCGAGTGCTTGTACGGGTGCAACGAGCGCATAAGGCTCTTAGTTCATTTTCATTAAGAAGGTGCGAAGCCGCTTGTCCCTCCGGGGGGCAAGGTTCTCCCTTCACTTTCAAAGTTCGGAATGCACGGAAATCGTCCTTAGTTCCGGCTTGTACTTAAGGCCTAAACTAGACCTTTCAAGTGTTTTCGAGAAATCCCGCCCCGGATAACGATTTCTCGATAGATAATGCAAAGAACTACTAAGGACCTATTGATTTCCCGTCCAGTTAAAACGCTTTTGCCTCAATTACAAGCCCTTAGTTCCACTCCTCCTTCGTCAACTAAGGGCCAAACGATCGATGCGTAATGAAGGAGTGGATTCGGGGTGCAACGAGCGGCGATTGAAGTGCACGGAAATCGTCCCCCCTTAGTTAGTTCCTAAAGAACTTGAAGGGCCTTTCAAGTATTTGAACTTTGGGATAACCTGGAGTGCAACGAGCGCTAGCGAGTCGGAAATCGGGGTGCAACGAGCGAAGGAATGCACGAACCCTCACCATATGAATAGTGAGTGACCCCTAAATAATATAGGGCCCTTAGTTCCACCCAAAGTGAACAGAACCGATCCAACCAATGATTTTTCGATCGAGTACCTCAGAACCAACCTTAGATCCTAAAGAACGATTTCTTTCCTCTCGATGGCGGCGATGGCGGCGATGGCGGCCTTAACAGTCGAGCCTGCTTACGCATCCTAACAACAAGCTATGGATCTAACAACTACATTAATGAATCTTAATAAATCCATCATAAACCACGCATTCAAACTTAGCTACAGTACCTTTACCTTAAGAGAACCTGAAACACCGCTTGAATAGGCTTTTTATTGCTTCAACTCCCCTGACCTAGACATCCATCGATCCACACTATTCACTTAGGACAGCAATGACTACTTATGCCAGGGTTCACAACACTTTACCCAGGACAGTAAGAACTACTCATGCAAAGGTTAACATCACTATCCCGTACGATAAGGAATCTATTCATCTATCAGTTCTCTATAACTCTATTCAGGTAGGGGTGAAGTACGAACCTCCCCAACTCCTTACACTCAGCCTTTGGAAACTATGCAGACCTACAGCCTTTTGGTGGGGTGGGAATAGACTTAGAAACCTATGCCTCTTACCTCCTTGGAACCTCAGCCTTGGGGCCTTACCCTCATCCTTTTACTGACTCAGTCCTATGACCTATGACTCCACCTTGCCCTCCCCTTTCAGTTCGACATCCGCAGTCAGTTCGAATAAGTTGTGGCCGAATCAAAGATAGATTGAAGCTGAGCGAACCAGAGTGTGGTGGTGGAAGAAGCCAAGTCGTTTGAGGTAGATCACCGATTCCATGAAACACCCTTACCCTCCAAACAACCTTGCCTTCCGCTTTCAATCCGCATGAAGAACGAAGTCCGTATGATGTAATCTTTAATATGTCCGTATGATGTGAGCTTTCAGTTTGCCCCTTTCTGGTCGCCATATTCAGTTCGTTTTCTCTATATCTGCATTCGCCCCCTCGACCATGACCCTTTTTGTTAGCTTTCTGTGAGTATGTCAGTACGCTTTAGGTCCGTATGATGGCCTTAAGTCCGTATTCAGGCACTCTGCATTCAGTTCGCTTTCCCCATTCTAGATCCGCGACCATTCGACCATTCAGTTCGCATTACGTTCAATCCCCATTAATGCATTACCCATTTCCCACAGTCAGCCAATCCGAGGCCGGGAGAGAGAGAAGTCCGCCAAGTCCAAATCCACGTGCAAGTCCACCAAGTACACGGTCATCAAGTACACCCAGTACGCCTAAGGAAACCGCCCAGTAAGGTCCCGGAGGGGCTTGCGCTTCTGAGGGCAAGGAAGTATGCACAGTCCGCATAAGGCCACCACCCAGTATGCCTAAGGAACCCGCTATGTCTCCACATCTATCAAGGCCACCCAGGACGCGTAAGGCACCCGCACAGGACAACAGAAGAGAGAGAAGGAAGTACCCGTTCGATAAAGAAATACCCCGTTCAATACATACCCGAAAGATAACCATACCTCGGGAAGGGAGTGCAGCGAGTTAACGGCTTAATTGAATGGCTTCTGTGTGCTGCTTTGAATGGATTCTTTGAACGGCTTTCTGTGTGCTGTGGGTGAACAGCTGATATCGGACAACTGCAAACAGATACTCACGATAGATATACCCTCGACCCTCAACCTCCACCTCGATCTCGAACTATACCCTCGACGGAGGAACCATAGAATCATATCTGAAACCGCCGGGTAAACTACTGCCTTTTACTCTGACTCAATTCATTATGTATGGTTCAACTGCTTAAAACAACAGAATCAACTCTTGCTGGTGGTACAGCCTCTCTAGCAGCTAGCTATGACTCTCTCTATATATGATGCTACTGTTGCTTATCTTACTTCTGCAGGCTCAGTATATAATTCATAAGAACTCGGTCGGATGGAATTCCATCTCTTCACCCATCCATATATACATTAGACTTCGCTCTCACGGCTTACCTTGTTCTCGGCTGTGGTGCTCATTTATCCATCCTTGTATCCTATCATAGTACCTTGGCTCAGACGATTCGGCATGTGGGATGAATTAATTAATTACTTCTATTTCATTACTTTTGAATAGTGTGCCTTGCCCCCCGGAGGGAACAAGCGGCTTCGCACCTTGATCTTATTCGTTTGTTTTGGGTTTCTATCTTTCTTGGCCACATTGGCTCTCTCTCCCTTACATACGAGGGAGGCCTGCAGCCTCGACTTCATCTTCTTTTCTCCTTCCTTCTCAGCTGGCTTCATCAGCGGGTCTGCCTTCTCGCTGCTCTATTCCTCCCTCCTTGCCGTCCTTGGTTGTCTGCGCTCTCCTCCTTTCTATCTAGCCTGTTGGGGGGGCGTTGTCGCTTCTCGCTCTCTAGCCTGCTTGAGGGGCGTTGTTTATTGTCCGTCGTTGTTGTCGTTGTGGGATGTGAGGTTCGGTGTTGACGCGGGGGGTCTGGTCGATCCGGTTGTTCCGGGTGATCCGATTTCGGGTTTCCGGTTCCGAGACGAGGTGAGAGGCGAGATGAGAGGTGAGGGGGGCTCTCAATAGCTTTGTGCTCAATGAGTTTGAGTTTCAGTGTCATTGAATCCGAGTCTTCTTTGTAGGCAGGTGAGGATGCGCAAGCAGGCTCGACCATAAGGGAGAGGAAAAAGACCTATTTGCATTACGGAGCGGTATGGTCAAGTAATTGAAATTAGACTTTCCTTACATGGCTTATACCCTTTTTAGGGAGGAAATGGGTCAGCCTACACGATGCTATGACTATCAATTTTCTGTATCGCTGTGACTACTGGCTATCTATTGTCAATGACCTTCTGGGGCGACCTTCCTTCTGGCAATGTGATGATTGTCAATGAGACCGGCTATCGGCGCCGGCAATGAGACTACTTGCAATGACCACCTCCTCCTAATGAGACTATCTATTGGCTGGCTTTCAATGACTGGACTATGAGCGTCTTCCAATGATTGGCTATCGAAACGGAGTAGATCCCCAGGATGGAGGTCCCAATTACCGTACCGCATAGCCGATACACGGGAGCACATGGAGCATAGCCCATACCCACACATCCTCGATTCCCACACATACTAAAGTACCCTCCCACACATACTCACTTCGAAAACTATTATCTACGTATATATATATATGGGAAAATACAATATGAAAGTACACGCACGCTGCGCATGATGGTGAAAATGGATAATCTCATATATAATAGGCATTATATGAAATTGAGAGATTATTGGATTTGAAAGGGTGGCCTATCATAACGCAAGTACTCACTGCTTGTTTTACTTGCTAGCTTTTTTGCTGGCTCGGATTGCTTAGTTAGCGACTGGTCAATTCTTAAGTGAGAACCTGGCCTTTCGGACGTCTCAACTGGATCACCGACTGCTATCTGACTGTGGACCAACAGAATCGAATCTATATAAAACCACTTCATCAAAAGTGAAGCAAGGCAGATAGCTACGAGGGAGTTAGATGCTTAGGCAAGTGCCGGTAGAAACCTCTTAAATGGCCATTTCAACACTCTGTATGGCCACTTTGTTACCCTATTTATTTGACTCTACCCTACTTCTACGAATACAATCAGACACTCTCGAATCTACCAACATGCATTATTTCCCTGCCCCCGACCGCTAGGTTGGTCCTTCCCACCCCTATCTACAGGAGAGATCATCATTGAATCAGAGATTGTAGACAGAGAATAAACAACCATCCATAAACCATTGGAACCCAATCCACACCCTTCATCCTATGAACTTACCTTCTCTTCTTTCTCTTAGACAAGGCTCGGTTAATAACCCTTGGAACACACAACATTGAATAACATCATTGGTGAACAGAACAAACACATTGAATAACATCATTGGTGAGGAAATAGACAAAGACCTCGAACCCCACCACCTGATCCTAGAGAAATGGAACCTCGAACTAGGGTTGTTCACCTAGACCACCGAGACCTAGATCACTTTACTTAGACCCGCCCTTATGACTATTTACAACCTAGAGAAAAAGAACCTATACCTAGGGAACTTGCTGAGGCGGAAGGGTTCACTTGCTGAGGGAGACGCGGGAAACTGTAACCTCGACCTACCTTATAACTTTGAGACCTTTTGAACTGTTCCTAGACCCAAACTCTACCTAGAGGATTGAACCTATCGTTCCCTTTTGGCGATGATCTACGGGGCATGTTCGGCTGTCCTATCGTCTGGCGATGACCGTTTGGGAATGATTGTGAATCGTCGATGAACCAAATGGCAGTGCCTCATTCGTTGCCGTACCTTCTTTCTTCCCGTCCCGTGTTTGGTGGGTATTTCCTAAATCCAAGCAGTTCCAACGATCCAAGACTGGGTGGGCAGAAAATTGATTGCTGCTACTTTCTCAACTGGAAGAATTACCTTTATTCAGTTGCATAGGAGAACCACCTGGGATCTTGCATGAAAACTATTAACTACTGCCCAACTTATGATGAGATCTTACGCGCTCGCTATAGCTTTTTATTGACCTGCCTACATCAATCAATACTTTATGTTCGATCTACAGCAGCTACCAACCTTACAACCTTTTGTGTTAACCATCCTTTCAATATAGGCTCACTGACTCCATTCTTTTCAAAAAGAGCGAGCGAAAGCCCTAAGGAGTACTAGCCATATGGACTTCCATAAGGTCTTAAGCCGTCCTACTTACTAGCGCAATATAGACACTAGCCTGTAGTCCACATACATGCACTAATCAATTATTTGAGTTATCAATGGCCTCAGGTTCGGTCCAGGCACAAAGTGTTGTGGTTGGACAAGATGAAAAAAACTTCATCTAATTCGATGTTGTTGATCAATTGAAGGGAGTGAACCCCTGCACCGGAACCCTGTAGAACGAGAAATAGGGGAGCGGTTAGCTTCCGCGCTAACCCCTTCAGCTTTCACTAAATAGGGGATGGGGGGGACCCCAAAAAAGGGCTTATGCAGGTCTTTTCAAATACTATACTGGCATATATCAGTTTCACTTGTATTGTCATTAGTTATATGCAATCAGAATACTAAAATGAAATGTCATGACACAGCCCTTTATCCTTGGGAATGATCCTCAGCCCTCGATCCTCATCCTCATCCTTGGGAACCTACAGCCTTGGGACTATCCTTGCCCCCGGAGGGACAAGCGGCTTCGCACCTTGGAAACCTAATTTCTAAGACGTGAAAAGCCATAATCCCGAATGTGGGCGAGGTGGGTCACCGTGGTCCATCCATTCAATTCTGTTAAAGCCATTTCATACAGACGTTCAGTTCAGTACATACTATATATGTGAAAAGCCATTCCCCATCCTGTTTATCCCATAGCTTACATCCTCCGGGCCAATATTACGATTCTGGAGCGCGTGCAACAAAGCGAGATACGACGATGAGACCCCTAATAGCAGACGTGGTTTCCTTTCGTAAAGACGGGTACCTCAGCACTCCAATTCACTCCTCGCTTGTGTCAAACTGGAGTTGATGGCCACTCCGCGGGTCCCGCGAGCCAAGAGAGGGTCTCCAAATACAATATTCACCCTTCAATGTCGTTTCAATCGGGCATGGTGGTCGGGCATGCATGAATGCTTCCGGGCATCATGATGCTTCCACATTGGGGCGTCGCGTCCTTCTCGCAAAGCCTGTCAGACAGAAGATATCAAACCCTACCTTCTATTATTACACCCGCACAAGGCGCATATATATAAGCTTGGTTACCCTAGTTACAGGGGCCATAGTCTATTTATTATTAGTTAGTTTATTACCCTACCTTCTTCCTCCTTCCACGTCTTGCAAACTCTTCCTACCTAGGACCGGGATTCAGACTCACACGTCTTGGATGGATACGGAATGATTGAACCGTCCCTCGGATTACAATTCCCATGTCTTCCACACTGTTCCTACCTAGGAATCCTACTCCCATGTCTTGCAAACTCCTTCCCCGGGATCTAGTAGGCATTCCCATTCTTTGAAACTAGTCCTACCTAGGAATCCACCTCTCCCATTCAGATCCAATTAACTAGGGGCCTAGTCCAAAATAATTCAACATCTCTAATGAAACAAACATCCCCACATTAGATTCGAAAGAAAGAACACATCTCTCGCAATATATATAATACCCAGATCCACCGGCCGCCCAGAAAGAAAATGAACATTAGCCCAGGGAAGCCACCTAGCCGATTCAAATGCACTTCCAGTGGACGTATTTCAGCCGCATTATATATCTTTATATATTTAGATATCCGCGTCTCAATTCTATTTTCAATATGGCACGCGCATCGCGTCATCAAACAAGCTTATTGAACATATATTTCCCGCATCTGCGCACAGATGCACGTGAAAGGTAGGGCTTATATATGCCGAGGGATTACACTCCCCACTCCTATTTGTGCACTAGCACCAGCCGAGTCACCCACTTATTACTATTACTGGAAATGATTGATACGGGCGTCGCTCTTAGCTTCCTTGGCCTTTTTCCTCTCCTCTTCAATTTACTTATTTGGTGGGGGGGCTTATGGTCGAGCACCTAAAGGTTAGGGTTTACTTATTGCCCCTCAAATAAGTAACCAAAACAGTCGAGCCTGCTTGCGCATTCAATTTACTTATTGGGTGGCCCCTCTCAAATAAGTAACCAAAGAGCACCTAAAGGTCCTTATCAGTCGAGCCCCCTAAAGGGTCCTTATCAGTCGAGCCCCCTGTCGGGTCCTTGCACTAGGAAGCGCAAGCCCCTCCGGGACCTTTATTTCCAGTGGGGTGATGAATTATCCGTAGTGCTGTGCTTCCTAATGATCGATGATGGTTCGAAGTTGCCTGTCTTTCTTATGATGGTCCCGCCCAAAGGGTGACATATGCTTTCTTTATTCTGATTGACCTTATATAGTGTGTCTCAGGATGGATCGCCCAGCCCAGTCGCTTTCTCTACAGACATTATTAGGGACTAAGTCTGACCCACACGCTTGTCTCTCCACATGTTGTAGCTCACGTTTTCTATTGGCATTGGCTGACGTGCGCTTTCGATTTCTTGTCTGGGGAACGACATGCACTTTTGACTTCCCATTGGACGTTAGAATCGGGACGGAATGGGTCTTATTGAAGCAGCATTCAAGTCAGCTATAAGAAGACAAACTCTTCACGGAGTATGGTTTTGATCCCATGGGAGGCGTTGGATAAAGCTGGAGAAAGGATGTGATCTATCTTAGCTCGGAGCGTAGCGTTTGCTCAATGATGGTCAGGCGTCGCTTGCATCTTTGTTTCCAGCGTCACATTTTTGATTGGTTTACGTAGTGCTTGCTTTTGACGATCTGTACGGGGTGGGAGTAGCACTTTGACATGGTGGATAGCCTGGCGTTGCACTTTCTATGGTCCAGCGGCCGGTGGGCGTTAGATTTCATCGGGACGGAGTGGCTGTTGATCGATCGCTTGTAGATACGCTTTGGATGAAAGGGCAATAATGCAATACCTTTCGTTCACTAACCTCATAATCAAACTATCTACCAGCATCACGAGTATCAGAATCTTATGCTCCCTGCACATCAATAAGAATATCGATCTGTTACGGGCGATACTACCTTCGTTAATGGTGGTCCGGGGGAAACAAGGTAAAATGGATATAGATCATCTATAATTATCCCACCCAAAAAACCACCTTATTATTCCTAAGGAGGCCTATATCTTCGTCTCTGACTATGCCTTAGCCATTGCTTAAACTGTTACTGATGCTACTCCTTGCACTAGGAAGCGCAAGCCCCTCCGGGACCTTATTTACCAAAATCATATTCTAAAACAGTAGCTTCTGGCTCTGGAACTCGAGATCGAGCTGCCTATTCCTCTGTGGATGGTATCCCTGCCTTTCCATCTACGGATAGTGGGTCAACTAAGTCAAATCGATAATTTGGTTCTGGATCTTTACCTGGAACTGGATCCGCTCGATCTATTATAGGGGTATGGATATCAATCCGGATCAATAGGATAGTGTTTAAGGGCTGGGCTTGATTCAACATGGGCGCTTTATCCCTCCTTTATGATAGATCTAAGCTATACCGAATTCGCCCGACAAAGTATTGATTGGTGCGGTGGAATCGAACAAATGGAGAATAGCCTGCCTTTTCTGAATTGAGGAACGAATAGCCTTGCTCAGCGAATGGGAAAATAGCATTACTCAATAGCCGGGTGGTGATTTCATGTATATCGCCTAAGGATACGTCTCATCTTCGTCTACGAATGGTATTTTCAAATGGGAAAGAATGGTTTAGTAAACTAACTAGTATGCTCCGCGATGAGCCGCCTCACTAACCTCGAATACGGCTGAACACCCATGTAGCAGCAGATTCTGCTTTCGGTTCTTACAGCAGCTTTATAAGATATATATTAGTATACCCTGTAGAGTCAGAAACAAGGGTAGTGAGAGCAGATCCTACAAAGGCAAAGCAAGAAGCTAAGGCAGACAAGCCAGCAACATCCCTTTCAACTTCTTTACCAGCACTAGTTGCAGTACCAGCAGAGTAAGCATATGAGCCAGTTCCGGGTCCTATTGAAGCAACACCACCAGCCACTATATTCGGCCCCCCACTCAATTAGGTAACTGAACGGTCGGAGGTTGAAAGCTCCGTGAAATTATTCCCGTCAGTAGAAAATTGATGGGCAACTGAACCCAACTGGTCTGAGAGGAAGGACCACTTTAGAGTCACCGAACTAGGCTAGGGCCGTTACTATGTTAACCGCAGGAACGCATCAGAAAGGTAAGATCTAAAGCCTACGTTCTCTCCTTGCACTAGGAAGCGCAAGCCCCTCCGGGACCTTTATGAAAAGGCAAATTCCCCTGGAGGCATTTTGCATGCATCCTTCCCGGGCAGCCCAGCCAGCATAGGTAGGAAGGGTGAGGAGGGAAAGAAAATACCGTGCATCCTAATAGAGCTAGAGATAGCCTGCTGAATAAGCACTCGATCGAGCAGGGTGCCTCAATTCGAAGGACCCACTATCTCACCGACTCAATAGAAGGGCCTCGGATCCCTAAGGTCCTCTCCTTGCTTTTAAAGAGGTTCCTTCCGGCGGCAGAAACATGGCAATAACCGGCCGTAACTACAGGGGCTGGAAGAAAGGCAGTACAAGGTTACGAGCATAGATGGAATGAGCTTACGGCCAACTACAGCAGAGGGAACCACATTCTCTACCAAATATCCATGCTTCCCTCTACAGAAGCTGTTTATATATTACATATGTTCGGGAGTTAGGCCTGCGAGAGATATAATATTTCAACTTGACAGAGATAGGAGTAAGACAACGGAATTATGTTCTCAATCCTCTTTACGCCATTCCTTTTACTATAAACATCAGGCAGGTAGTCGAGAGGGCTGGCAAATAACAAAGCTAGTTCAAAGCGGACTGACTTACAGTCACTTTACTGGATGGCTTATTTAGGCTTCTTCGGGCATTTGCTAAGTTCTATGTTCACTTCATCCCCCTGAAGGATAGATGTTTCATTTGGTACGAAGTCGCTTGTCCGCTGAGGGCAAGGGTGAGGGACGTTAAGTGACTCGCCCGTTATGGGCTTCGTGTGTAAGGCTAAACATAGGTATATTGAAAGCTAGGAGTACTACTTTTCACCCGGAACCCTTTAGAATATATGTAATAATTCACTATCCCACCCCTATCTTCACTTAAGAGTGCATTTCAGCTTTCTCTTCCGGGTATAGTTGGAAGTCGATCTCTTTATTCAGGAAAATCTGGAATGAACTATAGTTGCCAGGTCGAGTTCCAAAACCCATTTAAGTAATAGCGCATAAATGGTTGAGTGCTCCCCCTTGCTAAATAGTAAGTCTATTAATAACGTAATATCGGTTGATGCATCCATATTACTTATCCAATAGATAGAGTCTCGATTTCCGGTCCCGGGCGAGCATTATGCATCCATTATTAATATAGTGAGTCCTCCCGAGATCTATAGGCGGAAGAGTGCATTTCAGCCCTCAAGAAAGAAGTCTAGGAGGGAGAGAAGATCTCAGGCAGAAAGCAATCGAGATACGGCAGCAAGTTCGATGAAGGCATGTCTCCATGGGGAACCGAGGTAAGGTAAGAAGGTAAGTAAAGAAGGTGGCGCGATCAGTAAAACTAAGCAGTCCCATAACAAAAGCAAGCTCGACCAACCGGCCAGCCGCAATCTAGTTAGCATCCCACCCACCAGCGAACTATCTGGCAATCCTAGCTTTTCCATGTCCCCACACCAATAGTTCTAAATATTTGATTTTGCCATTATTCTTTAAGTCACCTTTCATCGATTTGTGACAACTTTTACTAACAATGTATTAAGTGACCATAGAAGCATCACAAATTACCTTTGAAGCCATTGAAAGCCATAAAGAGAAGTTCATACTTAGCGAAGCGTAGGGGCAGGAAGGATAATGAGTGAAAGCGGGCAGTTCGAAGGTGCTTGCTCCCACACCGCCTTGTACCTGGTAATTGAAATACTTCAAGGTTGGCCTATAGGGAGAGTAATTATACGCCTTTGTACTAATGCCTGAGACAGACCTGGAACCTTGCCTAAGAGCGGCACGTAATTGTCAACCCCCTATTCCCGTAGAGCGGTAAGCTTGAACCAGCCATCCCAACCAGCAAGACTAGCAATCCTAGCGAGTCCATTCCGCCTAGCCGTGTGAAACTAAGTCAAATGCCTTTCTTCCAAAGTCAAACGTCACTTTCTCGGTGAAGTCCCCCCCACCCAACAATAAGTAATATGGGGCCCTAAACAAATAGAGGACTATATAAGGGTGGAAAATTCGCTAGTTCAAGGTGGCGTATGCCTTGGGATGATAGATAATGCTAACGTGGCAAGATATGGTAAATTCCAGAAGGGAAAGGTGGCGTTTACCATCCAACCATACCAGCAAACAAGGAAGCCAGGCCGTGTTCGTTTTATTGGACCAGCCCGATTATTTCGTTTCTTCTCCTATCCCGGCCCACCCGCCTGCCTGGGTGGATGCTTTCTCCAAGCAAGCATCCGTGTCCGTATATCTTGGTATAGAGTTTCGGTATCGGTAGATAGTATTGGTATATAAAGATCGGTATAGATAGATATATCGTTCACATAGACTTAACTTAACATCACTTCTGCTTCCGCTTCTTTTCTCTTCTCTGGTTCGCTCAGCTTCCATTGTATTTCGTGTATCTCTCGGTATAGAATAGAGGTAGAGTATAGAGATTTATTGAGTATCGGTAGTTCGTGTAGAGAAAAGAGCTATCTCTCGGTATAGAATAGAGGTAGAGAGGTTAGAGTTCGAGTAGAGATCTAGAGTATCACGTATTCGGACTGAACATAAGTCTGTATTTCATGGATGTAACAGAAGATCATGGATTGAATGGATTGAACATAACGTCTGTTTTTCATTAACCTGCCTGGTAGGCCATAAATCAATCTATAAATAAGCTCTTGTCGATCTGAGCATTAAGGTGTGTTGATTGGTGTACTCGTTATAGGGTAGTTATAGTGTTGTGGTAGGCTTGACTTATGGCTTTTGTTTGGCTCTTGCCCCTCCCTGATGGAGGTTAGCTCTATCTAGTGTGGTGGGCTTGGCTCAAGGCTTATAGCTCAAGGCTTCTGGCTCCTGGTGGGCTAGAGGTTGAATGACTAAAGGCGAGAGGTTCAAGGTGAAAGGCTTCTTCTGTTGAGAGGTGAAAAGCAAAGGTTTAATGGCTAAAGGTCCTAGGCTTTAGTTTGGCTCGTGTACCCACTGTATTTTGCGATTCCAAAATTGTAAATGGACGTATATAACAACTCGATGTATATTCGACATGGTGGTATGATCATCGCTAAGGTATCAAGCATCACAAAGGAAGGGGGAAAGATCAATCACAGCGGGTAGGTGGTAACTGAGTTCAGTATTTCACTGGGTGATTCAATAACCGTGGGCAGTTGGAAACTGAGATTGGTTAACTGGGGCTTTTCGGTGAACAGCTCGCAGCCAGGAACTGGGCCTTTCTTTCGGTGACCGCCCCTAGGTCTTGTCTTCATTATCATGTTGGGTCAATGTGCCCCGTATGATGCTTTTTGGTCCCCTTCTGTTATAATGTGCTGGGTTCAATGGGTATGTGATTGATGCATCCTCATCAGGTTAGTCACTATCTATCCCCATGGATTCGTCAAGGCTTGCTTTAGTTCGACCAGCTCTCGGGTTCTAGTGGCATAACGGGTTTGACTAGCTTCTTCGATTTGGACCAGCCCTCGGTAACGTAAGCAAGTGATAGTCAAGTAAGAAAAGCAAGCAGCAAGCAGCTGTCAAGTTAGTTCATTGTTGTCAGGTCGCAAGAATCAAGATGGGTATCAATCGAGAGATCGGGGGGTGAAAATAGAGCCAGGAGTAATCACGTAAGTAAGCGCGTCATTCAATCGTTCTTCCCTTAAACCCCACCCCCAAAAACAAATATGGAGCAATATCGATTTGTATCTCCCGCGTCTGTCCGTTCAGTCCCGTCCCGGGGTATGGGGGCCTTCCTTTTCTCTTCTTTTGCGGGTATGTTTGAACGGGGGCCTTCTCTCCCTTGGCGGCGGTTTGATACATTTTAGCGACTATTTTGCCATTCAATTTACTTATTGGGTGGCCCCTCTCAAATAAGTAAAAAAGTGGCGGAGGTTCCCCATTTGAAGCTGATTCTCTCTAATCTCAAGAAAGCGTAATTACATATATAAGAGAATCAAAGAGCTGAAGTACTACCCCTCTAATAAGCCATCCTGTCTAAACATACAGAACTCCTAGCCCGGCCCTGCAACTTGCCTCTGAACTCTATCGATAGGCTGATAACGGAAGCACATACCAATCCAAACCCTCCAACTCTCTATTGGAGACCACACATTCAGACTGGTTAGAAGCCCCTGAAAGAATGCGCTGTTTCCGTGCATTCTATCACAAAGAGAATGTGAGGTTGAGTAGCGTAGCGCAGCTGTTAGCACCCACCATTTAGTCTGATTAATGGGTCACTACTCCTATCCTAATAAGAGAAATGATTAGATTATATATGTAATTACGCCATCTCGCCCCAAGTTGAATAAGCATCTGATGGTTCCTATCTCTATTTTATGAAGGGCTTTGAACCGAGCTCTCAATTAGTCAAGAATTAGTCAGACTGAGGTAGTTTTTTTGAGCCCTAATCAAGTTTTCGGTCAACCGGGTGGGAAGACCAAGGGCCTTCTACGTCCCAGCCTGAGCTTATTTGATCCGTTGAATAGGTAGCCGTTGAGAGGCCCTCCTGACCAGGGAGTTTATTGGAAACATACTGCGCCTGTTGGGATGTCGCGTTTTCCTCTCCTTATCAGTCGAGCCGATGGCGGCCTTATTAGTCGAGCGTGCTTTCATTTTACTTATTGGGCTCTCAAATAAGTAACTAGCTGCCGGTCCTCATTCGAGAGCCTGGCCCGCAATTGGAAGGCCTACCCGGGTTATAAGAGTTAGAGATCGAGTAGGGTAAGTTGCTTTAGTGGTGGTGATACACGTTGGTCGTCCCCCGGAGGGATAGTGTTGAGTAATACTACTGAGCATAGAGACCCCTAAGAGTTTATAGGGTAGGTTCTAGAGCAACTATAGGTATAAGGACTATCTATCCAGTTTCATAGTAATACAGGTATGTAGTTGATAAGCCCCCGTAGGTCCAAAGCATAACTAGCCACCAGCATAGGTGATATATATAGAGCGTATAGAGGTATAAGGACTAACCGCGAATAGAGTACCAATAGTCCAATAGAGGTAGTAAGTAAGTAAGTAAACAAGAGTCCCACCACACAAATAGGGGAGCAAAACCAATGTATTATCTGTAGGTGAGAACTCTGCTAAAAAAGCTACCTCTAAGCATTGAAGGCCTAAGAGGTACTCTCCCTGAGGTCCATTCTATTCAAAGCTTATAAAGGAATCCTGTGTAAAAGCTAATTACCGCAATAGAAGAGGCGAATATAAATAGGACTATAGGTAGTAAGTAAGGCCAAAAATAGGGTACAAGAGCGAAAGTTTCTATAAATCCATAAAGCCCCATGGAAGTAATGGAAGTATAGGTAACGTAAGTAGGTAAGGAGGTAGGCTACATGCAGAGTAGGTGTAAAAGCCTGTAAGCAAGATAGGTAACGTGTCTAGTCCAGGCAAGTTGTAAGTCGGAAAGTAAGTATAGTGAGTGAGCCAGGCAACACAAGAAAAATGAACAAACTGGCAATGTCCCGGTTGTGGTCGACTTTGTCATAGTTTTTTTAGGTTATCTGAGTTGGGAGGGTTCATTTGCTCTGAGGCATTCTGGCAGGCATTTACCTCCGGCTTCAGCCTCCACCGGATGGCATGTGGTACCTCCACCTAAATCTTCAGCCCCCACTGTTCAATGCTTCCCCTCCCCCCCGCCGTATGTCATGAAATCCTTCGCATCCCTCCGGCTGTTGCCCTAACGCAACTGCTGGCAGTCATTTCCTCTCCTTATCAGTCGAGCCCCCTGTTGGGTCGGTGGTCGAGCAACTAAAGTTCCTCTCCTTATCAGTCGAGCCGGGTCGAGCAACTAAAGTTTCAATTTACTTATTGGGCTCAAATAAGTAACTAGCGGTGGTCGAGCGAATAAATTACCTCTCCCCTGCCGGTTCAATTTACTTATTAGGTGCCCCTCTCAAATAAGTAACTAGCGGTGGTCGAGCGAATAAATTACCTCTCCCGGAGCCCCTGCCGGTCCTCTCCCGGTGGTCGAGCAACTAAAGTTTCAATTTACTTATTGGGTGCAAAGAGCGGTTCAATTTACTTATTAGGTGGCGTAACCAAAGAGCGAATAAATTACCTCTCCCTGCCGGTTCAATTTACTTATTAGGTGGCGTAACCAAAGAGCAACTAAAGTTCCTTGCTTTCCTAACGTCAAGCAAGCACTACGTTCCTTGCACTAGGAAGCGCAAGCCCCTCCGGGACCTTGTTGCCTGCCTTACTTTTGATACCCCCGATTAGGGATGACATGGTGGGACAGAGGGAGGGAGGAGCTGGGTGGATGGATTATGGATGCAATTGCTCTGCTTGGCTGCAAGGTCTTATTGTTGGTACATCAGAGTGAGAGTGCCCGGATGGGTGAGTAGCCCACATAGGATAGAATTGAATAGGAGAGGGAGGAGCGGAACCACCAGCCAGGAAGACCCAAGAAGCCAGGAGCACATGCATGCTATTACCACACTCCCTTGCCCCTTACTCTTTCACTTACTGAACTTAGAGACCTGGATGGAGCTCCCAGCCAGGAATCACGAGCGTAGTTACTCACTCGGATCTACAGAACTTACCTTCACAGCAAGCAGCTTATGGAATTTGAATCGGTTCATTAGACCTTAGAAGCCCCCGGTTTATGGGATACTGAGTACAACTAGATCTTCAGCCCTAGACCTGGCTGGAATCATAGCTGGCATGTTTCTAGTCACCGGTATACCTTAAAAGCTGCTAATGGGATCGTGGGATGGAATTTGGAAATACAATGGCAATGGGCATTGGGCTGGGTCATTAGCCCTTACCTTACACCTTGTAGAAACCTCACTATAACTCCCGTAACTCAATGCCTACAGATAACCTTCTCTTTAGACAGCCAGGATGGAATAGCACTAGAGTACGGACGGCACTATGACTTGACTATGAACTCTTTATACCCTTGCCCTGCCTTATTATGAATTTGGGTACCGCTGATAAAGAAACTTACGGGTACTATGGAGGGAGCCTTATCCATTACTTACTTTATCTTAGAAGCACCAAATGGGATAGGCAATGAATTGAGAGGGTTTACCTTTACCAGAGAGATCTTGTGTGGAACTCCCCCGGATAGATTATAAACAACCAGAACTTATGATACATGGACATGGCTAGATGGATTGTAGAGTTGCCGAGGACTCATAGTTTAGTTGCATGCTCCTGCGGGGATGGATGGGAGGCGAGGAAGAACCTGCTTAAATGCTATCATGAATATACTTTTCTAAAGAGAAATGCTAGTTCGACACCGTGGTGAATTATGTCTCGACCCATGTCAACCACGCGTTTGCTATATTATATAGATATATAATCGCCTCTGATAAGCTTTTTCGAATCAACGGAACAAACCCATCGGCATTACTTTTATATCTTGCTTCAGGGAAAGGGACGGAGTGAAATGCTTCCTATATTTTATATACGTAATTACGATGCGGCAGAAAAGCGAGTGGGCACCTTGCTTGGTTTTACCCGTACTACTTCGGGCGGGCAAACACACTAGGAACTCATACTTCTTAGGTCGGTCGGGCCAGTTAGTTAATTAATTACCTTATACTGCGGCTCCGCTAGCCAGTTACCTAAAGAGAAATTTGAGTTCATGTGAGTTCTCGACCTCGATGGGGAATATGCTTTGGACCCCTCTCAACACGAGGCGCGTAGCGACGGAATGGATGGGATGAAGGGCATGGAATCACCCAGAGTCACCCAACCCCTTCAGTTTTGAATTGGCAGCAGCACATGCTAGAATAAACTACCTTGCCCCTTTCTTTCACTTGCCAGAGCTAGACCTACCTGGAGCCATAGAACTGAAAGAATCACCTAGCTAATGTGAGTCAGGAATCTTTAGCCTTAGAAGCAAGCCCCGGGTTTATGGGAGGACGGATGGAGGAGGAACTGACCAACAACCCAGCCAGGAATGAGACCAGCAAGATATGTGGGGAACACTCTTTTCATACCCCTTACCTTGTTCAGACAATACACCTGCTATACTATGTAACAGCCCTATATCATGAAGCCTTTAGAGGGAATGCTAGAAGACCAGTTTCAGTGCCGGATCGGATTGGATCATTGGATGCAAATGGGTAGGAATTGGAATTGGAATCATCCACATGGCCATGGGAATTGGCTTGGGGATGCCTCTTTAGACCAGAATCCTCAGAGCAGACAGTATACACTATAGAAGCCTTTAATACTTCGACAGGAAGCAGGGGCATCTAGTATACACTACCTTTTGACTATTTACCTGCACCCACTTGTAGACCTGGAGCTAGAGACCTGGAATCACGTAGCTAGCCTTGTTAGGAAGGAGGATCTACAGAACTTAGAAACCACGGATGGATGGGAGGAAGAACATACAAATGCTCTCAGTCAGATACTTACCTAATTACAAATGCACGATAGATACCGTGCCGTGGTGGAATCTCGACCCAAGACAACCGCGCAGAGCTCTCAAATCGCCTTTGACGCGCTTTTATTAATTCACTACCAACCCAACCAGAATGGCTAGTCGAGATTGCTACTTGATCAGAATCAGACCAGGGAGGGGCAGATGGCACAATGGGGGAATTACCATGGATAGAAGGGGTCCTATTTGAACTACTTTTCCTTTGGTGGTTGGTCCTTGCACTCGGAAGCGCAAGACCCTCCGGACCTTCCTTTTTTCGGGTCTGGTGGAATGGGCGTCCGATTCTCGCCTAACAGGTTTGACCAGCAGAACAGCAGCAAAAGGAGGAACTTCATCATTCCCGCCCGGCAGCAGCATTCGAAGCAGCAGAACGACAAGCATCTCCATAAGCAGCAGAACAACTAGCAGTTCCTCCCGTAGCAGTTCCAAGAACATTTCCATCAGCAGTTGAACCAGCAACACTACTTCGACCAGCATCCCAAGCAGCACAAGGAGCCCAAGCATTATTTCTAGCATAAGTTCCTGGATCATTTCCAAGAGCAGTTCCCGGATCATTTCTAGCAGCACCAATTGAACCAGCCTCATTCCTGGCAGCATTAGGACCAGCAGTTCCCAGAGCATTTCCAATAGCAGTTACATCAGCAGCACTACGACCAGCAGCAGTTGAACCAGCATTTCAATCAGAAGTAGAAGGAGCAGCCGTATCAGCATTCCGTAGCAGTTCCCGTAGCAGTTCCGAGAATAGCATTCCCAGGAGCAGTTCCAAGCTAATTCCCATCATAAGTCGAAATGATCATTCATACACTTTCTCATTCCAATGTATGAATGAACATGATGTATGAATGAATCTAAAACCAACTGCTATGATGGAGAGAGCTGGTAAAACTACATCTCCAAATTACCGCCTAAGCTGGTAAGGCTTCGACCGACTGCTATTATATATGTAATTAGGCTTTCTTATCCGCGCGAGATGACGAAATGAAGTTTGGGAAGCCTTTACCTAACCAACTACCTATCCTGAGCTGCAACTCCGTCTTCATTTCCTACCATTATACCACCCTATATTGATCACGGAGATGTATAAATAATTCACTGATGAACTCCGTCCTCATTTCTTACCATTATACCGCCCTATCTAAAATCACGGAGATGTATAAAGAAAACACTCTACAACTCCGCTTTTCTCTCTTTCTATGAAGGGCAGGCAAGACCTATAATAAACTTCATTGTATTATCTAAACCTAGAGCTTTTGCTCACGGAGATGTATCTAGAGCTTTTGATCACGGAGATGTATAAAGAAAACACTCTACAACTCCGTCCTCATTTCGACTAGTATAAAACCCTATTTGTTTCTCGGAGTTTTCCTAAGGTTTGACTCGATAACTCCGTCCTCATTTCCTTCATCGTTGACTATTCAACTAGTATAGAACCCTATCTCTTTATCGGAGTTTTCCTATTCATATGTTTTTTCATTAGGGCTGAAAAGTACGGAGATGTATAAAGAAAACACTCTACAACTCCGCTTTTCTCGGGGAATGTGAACATGTGTGTTTCGGCATGCTGAGGATTGATGAGAATGCCAGCCAGATGAGATTGATGGAAGGCACTGACTCTTGAAGCTGGGATTGGTTGTTAAGTTCGGAAAAACTGAGTTTTTTCCCTCTATGGCTTTGCTCGGAAAATCCCATAATATATAAAAACAAAGTCGTCTTTCACTTACGTAGGGGAAATCCTTTGAAACTCCGAAAGTGGCTAAGGGTATCTCCTAGTATTAGAATGAAGTATGAAAGAACAGACTAATGCTCTATAGGCGCTTGATTAGTGCATCTCCTCAAGCCAGAAAGAAAGACCAAGCAGCTGAAGACGAATACGACCACAGAACTGAACCCGCATCCCTCGCATACGACGCCGGAAAAGCTACTTCACACACAGGAAGGGGAAGAAACAAAGATATGAAAAGAAAGCCCCCGCTCACCTACTCAGTCTCACTAAGAAGAAAGAAGCCTCATCGTAGGCCCCAAACCACATATTCTGGCAAGAAAACTGCTCGATCAGGGCTCTTTTAAGGGTGCTTTATGTCATTATGCTTGCCTTATTTATTATTACTTGAAACGAAGTCTTTCACGAACGTAAAGTTAGGGTTCTTCACCACCGAGGAATATGGGTCATCGCGGTACGAATAGTCAACGATGAAGGAAATGAGGACGGAGTTATCGAGTCAAACCTTAGGAAAACTCCGAGAAACAAATAGGGTTTTATACTAGTCGAAATG
>Ga0115851_100113_pt1 | contig 25515 bp, 27 predicted proteins | sample InSIn2gowninarea_FD_83865 | JGI IMG/M metagenome (GOLD analysis project Ga0115851, IMG submission 83865)
CACTCGATCTGCTAAATGCCTACAACATCGCTATAGTGGCTGAACGGCTGACACTTCCATCACCGCGTTTTCGTAAACTCGATGGCTCTCAGCTTGCTGTTGCCTATCTCCACTCAAAGTGCCTCAATACTCTTCAGTAAAGCATCAATCGATGCATCTCCAACATCAGTCCTGCCATCATCCTGCAGTAATGCAGCAACATCACTCAGAATACCCAGCGGCATTGCCTGATCGTCACTGCCTTCCTCCTCCTTGACTTTAAGTTTCTGGCTGATTCGACTCGTATGTTCCCACTCATGCGCCGCTTCCTCAGCTCGATCAATGACAGTCTTGGAAATACCACACATAGCTGCGCAATGCATTCCGAAACTACCTTCTGCAGTACCGTCCTCGAGTTTGTATAGGAATGTAACACGTCGTTCTTCGTCGTCGACTAGAATTTGCATTCGTTTTGAGATTACTTCTGGATGATATCTGAATTCGGCGCCCAGGGAATGGTAGTGTGTTGCGAAGTAGCCCATGCAGCCGACGTGGCTGGCTAGGTGGTGTAGCACTGCTTCCGCTACAGCGACACCATCGTGGCTGGATGTTCCTCTGCCAAGTTCGTCGAGGATGACGAGAGAACGAGGTGTAGCTTCTGTCAAGATCTTCTTTGTTTCGGCGAGCTCAACGAAGAAAGTGGATTGAGCTGCGAAGATGTGGTCTTGAGCTCCGAGCCGTGACATAATCCTGTCAACTGGTGTAAGTCGTGCTGACTCGCAAGGCACGTAACAGCCAATCTGGGCCATGATTACAGCTATGCACGTCATTCGTAGGACTGTGGATTTACCAGCTGCATTGGCACCGGTGAGCAAGGTGAGGTTTGCAATATCACCACCAAGCACAATGTCGTTGGGAATGAAATCGTCTACCTTGTCAAGTAGACAGGGATGTCTCAATTCTTTCAACTCGACAACAGATCTCTCATCGTCGACAAATTGTGGTCGACACGCTGGCTGTCCCAAGCTTGAGCTTGCTTTCGCCAATGAGATAAGACAGTCCAGCTGTGCAATAATTTTTACTGCAGCGAGCCAGATTTCATAGTCCTCATCGAAACGCGCGTAGAAGCGGCCTGCAACCTCTTTGACGATTTTCGAGTGGGTTTCTTGAGCTTCTTGCAGCTCGCGAACCTGTTTTCGCAGCTCTTGGAAGTAGTACCGCTTAACCTGTTTGGTGGCAGACATTTGGTCCCAGTCTTTTGGAACCTTCGAAGCAACCTTGATTGGCACCTCCATCTGCATAATTTCCTTGCCGTTGTCACGGTAGCATACTGCACTAGAACCAAGTTGCTTGCGCCACTTATTGAGAATGTCCTCGAAGCCTTGCTGAATCGATTCGATATAATCTTGAGACTCATCGAAATCTTCTTCAACACCTCTTTCCGGAACCAGAACGCCAGCTTCCTTGGCCTTGTTCCGATCGAAAGCTGTATGCCAATATTTGAGCCGACTCCGTAATTCTGGCATGGCAGAGATGAGCTGGCCTATCACACCCTCATTCTCCGTGTTCTTTCCTTGCCCCTCTTTCAGCAGAGATATAGTATGCTCTATCTGCTCAAAGCCTTCCAGAACGCGTACAAAGTCTTGAGCCTTGCAAATGCCCGCATGGATTCTCGAGATCAGTCGCTCAAGATCGGGCATCTTAGCCATTTGAACAGTGAATCTATCACGTGTCTTATGATCGGCATTGAGAGAGTCGACAGCATCGAGACGAGCATTGATTTTCTTCGTGTCCATCAATGGATGGCAAACCCATTGTTTGAACATCCTCTTTCCGAATGGGGTCATGCACCTATTAAGTAGCTGGAACAACGTCCCGTCGACACCTCCATCGAAAGAGTTGGCGAAGACTTCCAGGTTGATCAGAGTCTGGCCATCAAGGACGAGGCTGGTCGCTTTCTTGATTGGATCGTAGGCTTCGAACTTGCCCATAGTGACTAGATTATGTTCAATCTTGAGGCTTCGCAAATACCAGATGAGACCTCCCAAGGCTGACATCAGTAGATCTTTGTCCTTCGATTCTTCAAGCACTTTTGGCCACTGTTGAGGAAAGTACTCGCTGGCTTCAATCTCTTTAATGGTGATGTGACCCTCCCAGAATTCTTTGCCTGGCTTAAGATGATTCCAGATTGTGGTTGGCCCAGTATTGTTCTTCAGAATTCGCAGTGTCTTGACTGAAAGCCCACCTTTCTCTAACAGTAGCTCTTGTGGTCTTGTCTGAGCAACGAATGTTTCGAAACGTGTCAGATCACTATCGTCAATGAACTCAGTGACATGAAATTGGCCAGTAGCTGTGTCCACAAAGGCTATACCAAACGCAGGCAGATCATCAATCTCAGACTCCTTGATCGAAACGCACCATGTCGACATGTCGTCTTGTAACATAGCACCATCAACAAGAGTGCCGGCCGTGAGCACACATGCCAGTTCGCGTCTGATGACTTGTTCTTTAGCCCCCTTTTTGACATTGCTATCTTTTTCATCCCTTTCTCTCATGTCTTTACCTAGAGCTGTTTCTTGTTGATCCACTCGGGCAATCTTGAAGCCTTTGGCCACAAACTGGTTTGCCCACAATTCTAAGCTTGACTCCGGCACACCCACCATACGCATGTTGACTCGATCGGTAAGTTTCAGGTCGAACAGCTGGTGTCCAACAGTCGCATCATTCTCGTATAGCTCGTAGAATTTGCCTTTCTTGAAGAAGACAATAGTGTCCCAGAACTTCTGCTTGATCTCCCAGTATTGCTTCTCGAACGGAGAAAATTGTGTCCACGCGTTAGGTGGTATGTATAGTGTCCGGGGATCATAGTCCGGATGACCTATAGGGATACGGTCAAGGTCCTGTATCGCTTCGAGCCATGGATATCGAGCGCTTGGCTCGGTCATATGTGCCTTTTGTTTCTTGTTGCTCGCTCCAGGTTTCTTCGAGGGTAAGTTTGCAGACCTCGGTCGAAGTGGCTGCGGATTTTCTGGGTCGAATTTCCACTGTTGAGCCGTCGATGTGTCAGGTATGTCAAGGTCCATGTCGATATCTGCTTTTGCCTCAGATTCATCTTCTTTAATCTCAGGGGATTGCTTTCGAGAAGTGAGTTTAGACGACCTCTTCCGTTTAGCAGGCTTCACTTCCTCCTCAGAATCGTCCGGAGCAACAAAGTCGTCGAGATCTGGCAATGTCAGTTCGAGTATTCTATCATTGAATCTTTGTGTTACCATCTTCCACGTTGTTTTCTTGCTCATAGACATCTTCATCAGCACTTTCCGATAACTTGCGTCTCTTCACCGGCGGCTTGCGTACGGTCGACTTCGCCTTGAAGATATCCTCATCGTCCGTTCCTTCACTATCGGAATCGACGTAGTTGATTTTCTTACTCTTGGCCTAAGGATCAAATCAGACATGTTATCGAGGAGCCATTATCCATACATACTCTTCTGGATGGTGTGCCTAAACCATTTGGAACGTTTTGAGTCTGACTTCCGTCAGCTGAAAGTGGTGATGGCAGCCCTTGGGCAATGCGAGGACTAGCCTTCACATCCTCAACTTCGCGGACTTCTGGTTCCGGTGCATCGCTGCTCGGTACCGGAGTCAGATCCCTTGTAGATGTGACCCGGTTGAAATTGGGTTTACTGCCGAGAGGTTTCCGAGGACTCGAACGCTCAGGGAGGTTCACAACGCCGGCAGTGTTTGGTGTCTTGGAGAAAAATGAGTGTATCGACTTTTGGTTGACTGAGGAGGAATTGGACTTTTTCAAAGTTGCTGGTGTGGGAGCGCTCGGTGTTGATGGTTTTCTAGCCATGACGGACGACAGAAGACTGGTGAAACGCTCAGACGTTCATAGATTGACAAGCAATAGGAAAAGGTAATGTTCAAATACAGATCGGATCTGAGACTCGAAGACGGTAAACGACGTGCAGAAGAACGCGTTCTGGACAAAAACGGGCCACAATCGCGTTTTGGACGCGTATCAAACGTGTAACTTCTATATAGACGCTACTCGGGACCTTCGCTTATTCTCCTTGATCGTGTATACCCGGCTATATGAAATACATGGATGCCACATTCGAAAGTTAAGCGTGAGACTTCGCGTCCGCACGGAGATTGAATCATGTTCAATTCTACAAGCGAAGCCTGCAGCAAGGCACGGCAAAAAGCAGTCAAAGAAGGCAAACTTGTAGAAAGTGTTAATGTACTGTCATGTCTCGAATTTATCCAAAGATTCGACCTCGCGAATGCCATGTCGGAAGCGAACACTGAGCTACTACATCAAAGTGGCAAGAACTTGAGGGTAAGCCTGCTTTTTGCACAAGCAGTCCAAATGAATCACAGAGATGTTCTGGATGCTTGCTTTCGATTAATCGAGCAAAGCAGCGCAAGTGACTATAAATCATCCGAGATTAAGTGGTCGCCAACAAGCAAGCGGAAGGAAATGGTTTTGCCGGACCTAAGATATCTGATCGTTCGCCAAGACTTCTCTCACAGGTCAAGTGATTCAGCCGACCTTTCTACGGATATCTCCAGTGTTCGTGGGTTCGTGTCCTTCATGGTTACATATGAAGATGGCTTTGAAGTCGTGTATGTTTATGAGATCCACCTGGCACCAGACCTTCGAGGTCAAGGTATTGGCAATATCCTCATGCGGATGGTGGAATCGATTGGCAGGAAAGCTGGCGTCGAGAAATGTATGCTGACTGTCTTCAAAGCCAACGACAGGGCGGTGAGATGGTATAGCCGTAGTGGTTATGTGGTCGACGACTTCAGCCCGGGCCCAAGAGTCCTACGAAATGGAATTGTGAAGCAACCGAGCTATTTGATCCTGTCCAAACCACTGAGGTCGAACGTGTGATGCTCTGCCGAAGCAATGTCTACCGCGAGCTATTTCAGCCCGCTGGAGTTTTGTACAGGACCCTGGCAACGGGCACAAGTTCAGTTGGTGGACGCATGATGCGCAACGCTCTATGAGCTGGCTTCGGACGAGTTTGGACGGGCATATTCCGGACCACGTTGTTGGTTGCGAACGGCACAGATTCCCAGGTTCTTACTTCACTATATCTGACGCACCTCTTTGCCTCTCATTTCTGGCCGAATCATTTCCCATTCATCCCTTAGAACCGCGAACAAACTATCACCAATCAACATGCTCAAACCCAAACTCCAAACCAATGTGATGGCATAGAAGAAATTTGCATTCCCAGAACCAGCATAGATCCATATATGATAAAAAGCCGGTCCGAGCAAAGTCGTGTACAATAGGACGGATGCGGCAACAAAGGTGTATCTGGTCACTGTTTGCGAGTTAGTCAAAAACACATACGAGACTGATCCGGACTCACCAGGCATGATATGTTTGTACAGTGGCAAGAGCCCCAGATATAAGGAGACATCCGAAATGCTAGGGTATGGCTTGAAGATAGTGATCAGACCAACCAAGGACGAAATAACAAACAATGGTTGCTCTGGTAGTCGGATGGTTAGAGCACCAACATAGCCAATGAGATGGATCCAGAAAACGCCGATGAAGAAGTTCCGAAACGCTTCGAAGATCTCAATGAAAAAGTACCACCACAGCCCAATGTTCGGAGTGAGATCTGTTACTGTGATCTGCGCTCCGTAGCAGGAAACCAGAAAATCCCGGAAACCTCCAACCAGCAAAGCCGACACGGAGAGAAGAAGAACGAGGGTTCCAACAAAAACTCCCACTGGAGCAACGAAATTTTGAAATCGCACTTGTTTCTTCTTCGCTTGTGCCCAAAGCAAGATTAGGGGAGGTAGAAGCAGAGCTGGATAGAGCGAGAAGTATGTACCAACAGCAATGGTGAACATGGTGCTGAACGTATTGCCTATAGATGCACTGGCTATAGCTTGAATGATTGCGGCATTTGTAAAGACGGTTGTTGATTGTCCTAGACACGAAAGAATTGTGAATGGATTGAAGAGATAGGCAACAGCAAGCTGAGAGCCATCGAGTTTACGAAAACGCGGTGATGGAAGTGTCAGCCGTTCAGCCACTATAGCGATGTTGTAGGCATTTAGCAGATCGAGTGAGGTGAACACGACAGCGGAAGGTAAGAACTGAAAGACCAGCAGTAGCAGTGGCGCTTGGTGGTAGACACCGCCATCATAAGGAGAAACACCACGTTCGTACAGAAAGAGGCCTTCGAGTAGACGCTTATAGCTCGAAACTGGTGTTGCAATCTCGACTTGTTCTGAAAGCACAGCGGTGATCTGAGAAAAGAGATAGAAAACAGCGAGTCGAAGGGTGGCAGCCACCACGAACAAGAATATCGATCTTTGCTGAAGCGCCATTCTGGAAGGAAATGCTACCGACGTATACTCATCTTCGACTGAAAATGGAGTCGAGAATTCCGAGCTTGTTGACGGCGTGCGCAAGAACCGGAAGTAGCCTTTGTATTTCAATCGACTCCTCTTGTGTATGAGGCGGTGTTCTTGGTCCTTTAGCTTATTGCACGCTGGTGATGTGAAGGACAACATGTTCAACTCTAGTGGGCAGCTCAAAACGGATTAGTGCATTTCTCTCGCTAAACTTGCTGTTATCACGATAAGCTGATAACAGACTATCCGACATTTTTTTCGATCGCAAAACGCCGCAGCCGACAGCAGTAGATACAGCAACACAAATAGTCACGATCTCCACGACGATTCCTTGAACACTCAAAATGGCGAAGCAGAAAAAGAAAGGCCAAGCCGGGCAGGCAAAGAATTACATTACTAGAACTCAAGCTGTGCGAAAGCTACAGATATCACTGCCAGATTTCCGCCGACTATGCATCTTCAAAGGAATTTATCCTCGAGAACCTCGAAACATAAAGAAGGCCAACAAGTCTGCGACACATTCAACTACGTTCTACTACACCAAAGATATCCAATATCTCCTTCACGAACCACTACTAGCAAAGTTCCGGGACCAGAAAGCGTTGTCGAAGAAAATTGCAAAGTCTCTTGGACGGAATGAGCTGCAAGATGCGGTGCGACTGGAACGAAATGGTACACCAAAGATCAAATTAGACCATATAGTGCGAGAACGATACCCTACCTTTGTCGACGCTTTGCGGGATCTTGACGATGCCTTGTCTTTACTCTTTCTGTTTGCCAACCTTCCTTCAACTGAAACTGTACCTCCAAAAGTGATTGCACGATGTCAGAGGTTGTGCCATGAGTTTGAGCATTATCTCATTACAACCAACTCGCTGAAAAAGTCGTTTCTATCGATCAAGGGCATCTATTACCAAGCCACAATACAAGGACAAGATATCATGTGGTTGGTGCCATATCGATTTGTGCAAAGGGTAACGCAAGATGTGGATTACCGTATAATGGGCACTTTTGTCGAGTTCTACTGCACACTCTTGGGTTTTATCAACTACAAGTTATATACGTCGATTGGCTTGGTCTATCCACCAAAGTTCGACGTAACAAGTGACGAGAGAGGTGCGGAGCTTGCAGCATTCACTTTGGAAGGTCGCAATGTTACGGACAGTGCAATCGAGAACGGCGAGGAGACGAAAGCAATCACTAATGGTCATTCCCAGAGCGGTAACTCGGCCGATGTACAAGCAACCATAGACAAAATTGCACAAGAAGAAGAGCAGGGAGACGCAATGCAGCTACAGGATGAAGTGAAAGATGACGTTGAAGTGGACGGCAATATTGATCGTTTCGAGGTCTCCGCGCCCGAGGCGGACGAGCTGCCACAGCCTGAGACAAGCAGCGACGAAGCCGCAAGCTTATTTTCCAATTTCACCTTCTACATTTCTAGGGAAGCTCCCAGACACCCTATTGAGTTTTTGTTACGAGCGTTCGGCTGCAAGAGAATAGGGTGGGACAGAGTCTTAGGAGAAGGAGCGTTCACACATGATGAGACCGATTCACGGATAACACACCAGATTGTTGACAGACCTGCTGCTGTGTTTGGCACACCAAACGGTGACCAGCAAGCCGTGAAACCAGGCTTCATCGTTGCGGGAAGAATCTATGTCCAACCTCAGTGGGTATGGGATTGTGTCAATGAAGCAAGGCTGGCAAGGACAGATTTGTACGCTCCTGGTGCTACTCTGCCACCTCATTTGAGTCCTTGGATGAAGCCAGTCAAAGGTCAGTACGATCCGAGAGCTACCCTGGAAGAGCAGCAGCTCCCAGGTGAGGAAGAGGAAGATGAGGACGAGGAACTCGATGATGAAGAAGCGCAGGAACTTCTTAAGAACGCCGAGCCTGATGTATCTGACGAAGAAGAGATCAATGGTGCTGCTGACGGTATGAAAGTAGACATGGAGGGCGATGACGAAGAGGATGAAGAAGCTCAAGACAATTCGTTTGGTGGCTTCGAGGAGGAGGATATTCCAGAAGACGGAGACGAGGAGGACGAGCACGAAGTTGAGCTTGCTGCAGAGGCAGCTGGCGTGTCTCTGAGTGCGAAGAAGTCAACCAAGACTGCTAAGGACAAACGGAAGCAGGAACGCACAATTCAGCAAAAGCAGGCTGATGAGGAAATTGAAAGACAGAAGATGATGATGAGCAACAAGAAGAGGAAGCTGTATGAAAAGATGCAGCATTCAAACACTCTAAAAGATGCTGAAGCTGAGAAACTACGGGGAAAGAGGAGAAAGCTTGAGAAGAAGCAAAAGTAAACAGTCGATCGAGCACATGTGTAGCGAAGGCGTTCGTGGTTCCTTGGTGTACGCTGCTAGATTTGCTTAATTCATTGTCTTTCACACGAACTGTGCAGCTCATTCGATACGTTCTGAGTATGATCTATGATGTTCTCCTATTATCCAACTTGAGGCGCGAGTAGGCATTCTGTTGCCTCAGGCATTCACAAGTAATTGCATTCTTGTTCGCGCGTTCAGCCGTAGGTCGTCATTCCCTGCAAGCTCCCGAAGTGCCAGAAGCTTTTCAAGCTGCGCTCGGAAAACACTGGACCTCCCAACACTCGTTTTCGCACGCGACATTCTCTCCGTCCGCCCTTGTCTTTAATTCCTTCGCAAGTGTGTCGGCCTTGTAGCTCAAGATGCTACGATTGGCACGACCGTTGGGCGTAGCTGCTCGGCGGCAGTTCGTGTCAAGGCCGCTGGCGACACAGGTTGGTCGAACTATCCGTCCAAGAACACAAAAGCTTACGATTTAGCAGATCAGAGGGTATGCTGAGCGCAGTGGCCCTACATTGAGCTCTGACGCAAGCTACAAGCCTAACACGCCTAATGTTCCGGTCGTACCAAAGGTGCCAGTGACACCTCCAGTAGCGACCTCTGCTACTCCTGCCTCTACAACCTCGATACCACCCGAGAATGTACCAAAGATTCCTCCGTCTCCAGACTCCACAAGTACTGCCAGCAAGACAGGAGCACCATCGTCGATATCAGTAGCAGAAGCGTCGGCCGTACCACCACCGTCTCCAGGTATCGCAAGCGCATCCGGTAAAACGGCAACGCCAGCGTCGATATCAGTACCACCACCATCTCCAAGCTTGACAAGCACTTCCGGCAAGACGGCAACACCAGCTTCAATCTCAGTAGCCGAAGCTTCAACAGTACCGCCACCGTCTGCACCACCACCAACATCAACGACAGCACCATCGACGATAGCAACCACTCCACCACCATCGACAACAGCATCAACTCCACCGATAGCACCAGCAACACCTTCTTCTCCACCTCCGCCTCCACCTCCCTCCTCTCCGCCACGTACACCAAGACGCTGGCGACGACTGCGACTGTTGTTCTACCTAACTCTGATAAGCGCATTAGGATATGGAGGAGCTGTCTGGTTCGCCCTGAGAAATGATAACTTCCATGATTTTTTCACGGAATACGTGCCCTTTGGTGAGGATGCTGTTCGCTACTTTGAGGAGCGGGCCTTTGTCAGACGTTTTCCAAATGCCCGAGCAAATGTCTACAAATCGCCATTGGCATCAAAGGATGGGGAACAGAAAAGGGTCAAGATTCCTTCCCAATCTGGCCTGTCGTGGAAAACCGTAGACGAAAAGAAAGGAAGTGATGTATCACAACATGGCAAGCACATGAGTGCTGTTGACGATGCTAAAGCTGTAAAGCAGGATACACTAGAAAGTCCTAGTGGTTCAACTGTAAAGGAAAAGTCAGCTACTGTATCTTCAGCGAAGAAGGATGCATCCTCCACAGCCGCACCTGCCAAAGCGGAGACAAAACCCAAGGCTGAATCCAAGAAGGAGACGAAAGCTGAAGCGGCAGCCGCCCAACCATCGCCAGCTATACCGAGTCCCAAGTCTGATCCTCGACCACCAGTCCTTCCCCCTGTGACAGCAATCTCAAACGTCAACGTACCCAATGCGAATGAGCCAGTCGTGCAGGATCTCGTCAAAATCCTAAACGATCTGATCACTGTCGTCAATGCTGATGGCGCCGACACAGCAAACAGATATTCTGCTCCTATGGAAAAGGCCAAGGAATCTTTGACTGCTGTTGCCAGTAAGATCAGTACACTTCGTGATGCCGAGCATGCAGCTGCGGAGGAACGGATAAAGGAAATGCACAAAGAATTTGACGAAGGTGCAAGGAAACTCCTCGAACGAATTGAGACATCACAAAGGGAGGACGACGCCAAATATCGAGAAGAGTTCGAAGCTGAACGAGCTAAGATTGCTGAACAGTACGAGCAACGCCTCAAGGCCGAGGTTGAGCGAACAGAGCAAGTCCTCGAGCAACGACATAAAAATGAGATATCCGAGCAAGGCATCAAAATGCAGAAGAAGTTTATTGACGATGTTAAGGGACTTGTGGAAGCTGAACGAAATGGACGACTATCGAAGCTCACTGATTTGAGTAGTAACGTTGACAATCTGACACAACTCGCCTCGAATTGGAACGGCATCATTGATGCCAACCTCGCTACACAGAAATTGCAAGTTGCAGTCGACGCTGTACGATCAGTGCTGGATGATTCTAATGCAACGCATAAACCAACTCCATTCGTTCGAGAAATGGCTGCTCTCAAACTAGTCGCTGACAGTGACCCAATCGTTGACGCTGCAGTAGCCTCGATAAATCCTGCCGCATATCAAAAAGGCATACCTTCCTCGGCACAACTCATTGACAGATTTAGACGAGTTGCAAGCGAAGTACGCAAGGCATCTCTGCTTCCAGAAAATGCCGGTGTTGCTTCTCACGCGGCGTCGTTTGTGCTTTCCAAAGTCATGTTCCAGAAGAAAGGTGTTCCGGAAGGTAACGACGTGGAAAGCATCCTAACGAGAACGGAGACATTATTGGAGGAGGGCGATCTCGACAATGCGGCAAGAGAAATGAATGATTTGAAGGGGTGGGCTGGTGTTCTGTCGAGAGATTGGATGACCGATGTCAGAAAGGTTCTGGAGGTGAAACAGGCTTTAGACGTTATTGAAACAGAGGCTCGACTGCAATGCTTGAGGGTTGAATAGAATCAACAAGACGGGTTGTGGTGATCACCTTTCAGATAAGAGGCTGTGTTCTTCGAGCTAGCTCTGGCGTATACTGATATTGGTCTCGGAAAAGCCTTGACTATGCTTTCATAGTCTTCTGTAGATAAGTTTCACAGCAATATATTTGTAGAACACAGAAGTGGTGGACAGTACGTTCGTGCTTGAACGTCTAGCATGCTTTGACGGGCTCACTATTTCTGCTTGGTTGCAAGTTCAACCACGACTGACGATGCTACCAAGTATTCAGGAAAGAGGAGTCCATGTACCTACGTATTTCAAGTCTTGATCACCGTCAATCCGGTTTCTCAATAATGGAATTTCCTCACTGTCTCAACAACACCAGCGCCTCATCAACGAACCCCTTCCTACCCACCATACACCTCCGCTTCCCACACAAGAGGATACCAAGGTAAATCAACCATGGTTTCTAACAACCGACTCAAAAAGATTATCAGGTCGACTATTAAAACTCATCTTCGTGCCCGGCGCAACCTCCCTCGCCGCATTAACAAGCAACTCAAACACCTCTGTATACTCGGGTGTCCCCCTCACCCCGAACCCGACATTAAATCCATCCCAGTGTTTCGATGCGAGTGTAGCTTTGATATCGTCGAGTGTGGCGGTGTAGTTGGACGGGTCGACGAGTTTGACTTGGATGTCGTAGTTTGCGGCTTTGAGGGATTGGATTTGGGATTGGATTGTGTTGGCGACGGTCGTGGGGGAGCCGTATTTTTGGGCGTTTTCCGGGGTGAGGTGGGGGTCTGAGGTGGTGGAGGTCTTTGGAGGGGCGAGGCCGACTATTAGTATTGATTTTTGGGTGCTCATTTTGGGACCAGCGGGGATGGTGGTGGTAGTCCTGATAGTTCGAGTGTGCTTGGGTCGTGGGCTGAAGAATTGGGTGTATTGGTACTTGTCGGGAAATAGTCTTCCAGGTTTCTGTTTGTAGAGGTTGAGAGTTATGTCGATGTAGCGATGTGCTTTCATGGAACGTCTTTGAAGTCTCTGGATGGCCTACCTATATCTCTGGAAAGGAGGGATAGTGATTCAGGAATGGAAGTTCCTTCCTTGGCATTTGACAATATACCTGTTGGTGGAAGGAGCGGAGAACTGAGGTCAGGTCTACCTAGACCACGAGTGGGCGGTCGGCTAATTAGTCCGGGACAGTGAGCGTTGGGACACCACCCAGGTCCGCATTGGGATATATGAATCCACGGCCTACTGACTTCGGCAGTGACATGGTTTCGTGCCACGCTTCTAGGATACAACTATTACCTTGTCAACGGTCCAATACAGAGTACACACACTCTACCTCGAAGCGGAGTTGTGAAAGACAGAAGTGAGTTGAAGCTTACTCATGGCTGACCACGACGCTAAGAGCTGACAGCACTAATCCAGAATTGGCAAGGCTGATCCCTGCCATTTTCATTCCTGTTTTGCGCTTGTTTGGGACTTTTGGTTTGTGAAGTATGATTGGTCACTCCTGACTCGTGCTTATTCTACTGCTTCTAGGTGGTTGGTAAAGATGAGAATATGTATGGAGGACACCGGTGTGAGATTCAGGCTCTATTATTTCTCCGCCTTGCTTTCTTCTTCCCACCCTCGTGACCATTCAGTATCCTTAACCAACACTCCCTTTAATGGTGGAACAATTCCGTTCGCCATCCTTACAATAACAAGTACATAGCAAGAATTGGATAGTAATTAGTGGGGGTGTCCTTTATCGTTTCAGCCCACACTCGTTATTTCACAACACTCGCTGTACTAAAGCCAAACTCAGAGCAACACATCGGATCTGGTCAGCATGGGCAAGCTCACCATCACCAATAGTGCTTCCAACAACGCTTCCAATAATGGAGATCTGGAAAAACAACAGACCACACTACCACAGCCAACGGCACCCAAGTTACCCACAGCATCCACAAATCACGGAGGACTCACACTCGAGCAATACCGAGCTCTAGTAGGCATACCCCAAGAAACATCAAACAACAAATACACCCAAGGACAATCACAACCCATCCTACCTGGCCAAAACGGCTTCATAAAAACCTCCTACGGTTTCCGCTCTCTCTCCAACACAAATTTAACCGCCATCCAAGAAAACCTCCCCGCCCCCATCAGACCGGCAACAGTTTTAACAGGAGACCCCTCAACCCACAAACCCAGAATCCTAATCCTCCTCCGCCTCTTCTCCCGGCCCGCATTCGCCCGCCAATCCTCCACATCTCGCAATCGCAGCAACAACAACTCCAACGAAGCCGCCGAATACGCCACTTCGCTATACTACACGCTCGTCCGTGAAGAATCCGACCAATGGCGCCTCTACCACATCTACAACATAATTACCTACACCTGCCTCATTTTACAATTAGTCATCGCTTCCGCCTTAATAATACTAGGTGCCGTCCCTCTTCACTCAGCGCACCAAATCGCCATTGCTGTCCTTGGCGCCACAACAGGCGTACTAACAGGTCTTCTGTCTCTACTCAAAGGCCAAGGCTTTCCAAATCGTCTACTCCAGTACGCGAATCGTCTGCGTCAAGTCCGTGACAAGATGGAGTTTCTGGAACGTGCGTTGCGTGCGGGTGTGGGCGCGATAGTTACGTATCAGGATGTCATTGATTTGTGGAACGAGTTTGAAAATGTTCGGAATGAGAGGGAGATGAATCGGCCGGACGTTTGGACTACGTCTGCAAGCGCGACGGGTACGGGACTAGCGGGGATTAGTGGTGTTACGGCCACACAGTCGGGAGCTGCTGCTACTGGGCATGCGCAAGCGCAAAGTATGGCATTGTCGTCTAGTCAGCAGAGAACTGTCGTACCGGTGTCGGTGATACCGAAGGTGTCTTCTCCATCTGGGTCTGTGCGTGTGGTTCCTGGTGCGATGCAGAGTGGAGGTGGAAGTGCAACCGAGCCTGGGATGATATCCGGTAGTCGGGGTACTGTACAGGGCAGTCATTCGTGATTCTTGTTAATGGACGTTGTGTGTGAATCCATGTAGGAGAAATCCGAGGGATGTGTTCCTGGTGTGACTTGGCTCGTGGACGTAGATATGTACCTAGCTACGCACGTATCTTGGGTAGATACCTATAAGGGATATTTTGTTTCACACAAACATCTGTGGCTACCGACGTTGACAATCTCACGTGCTCTTGACAGTCTCGTTCTTGCTGCAGACGAGTCTTTGTAAAGATGGAAGAGAGTCTTATACAAAGTTCGGCAGGTGCTTTTTACTTACTACATTAGCAGTTCTACTAAAAATGATATTTTCATCTTCTGCTTAGTCCTTTTTCTGTTCTTTTACATCCTCGTTTCAACTTTACCTCTGCTAAACTTCTAAGGAGTAGTAAAGTTAGTTGTTCAAGTTAGGTAAGTAGCTTAGAGTATTCCTTTTTCAGGAAGTGCGTTTTACCTAAGTACATGTATGACTATAGCTCTACTAAAAGGTTATATTTTTATCTTAATTTTAGTTCTTCTTCTGTTCTCTTTCACTCCATTCTCACCTTCATCTCTGTTGAACTTCTGATCAGTAGTGAACTTGTTTATTTCAACTACGAGAATTCGGGTATTGAAGTTTCTTGGTGTATGCGTGTATTTCCTAGTAAAGTTATGTTTTCGCAATAAAGGGGTTTCTGCTGTAGATGTACGGTAGATCAACGATTGCATACTGTTAACACAAGTTGTATGTTAAGGTACTTACGTACGTACATACACAGGGACATTTATTGAACCATTGTTCCATTGATTCATTGCAAGAGACCAGCTCATTACAACAGGTACGTACCCCTCTGTCCTAATCTATCCTTTCCTGTCCCGTATTTGATTGTTCCACACAGCACCACCCATTACCAAACGCTATACTCGTTATTCTCATCCCAACCCTCCACAAAACCACCAGCACGAGCCATATCCGCATCAACAACTGCTCTTTGATGCTCTCTCCTCCACTCAACATACTCAACCTTCCACTTCCCCGTCTCTGGATCCGAGAGACTACACTCCAGAACGTCGTTGTAGACCTGTAGCTGTAGACGGAAGCCACGATTTGGATGAACAATGGAGCGCTTTGATTGGACGTATGCAATTGCGCGTTTGTGGATATGTGGAGATATGGTTTCGTCCACAGTATCCAGCTCGATGGTGAAGAGTTCAGGTCTATATTTGAGGAGGTATGCTGTTACCAGGGTTGCTGATCGTGACATACCGGCGTAGCAATGAACTAACACTGCACCACCTTGTATTGTTTGGGGTTTTCGTGCAGCGATAATGAGGTTCGTGTTGTACGGGGCAACGGCAGTGGAGGTTGATTGTGCTCTTGACATTATGCCGATTGCTGGCGTTGCTGTTACCTGGCTTCGCGAGGTTGTGGTCTTGACTGGAATGCCTGATATAGGGTGTGGTATTGAGTCTGGTGGTGGAGCTGTGGCTGTAGTGGTGGATTGAGCAGAAGCTGGAGAAAGGCTTCTGCTTCGTAGCTTGTCATCTTTTGTCTTGACGGATTGGAGCTTCTGAACAGCAGGAGACGTCTGGTATGAGTTGCGCTTCTTGTGATCTAGGAACTCTGTAATACCTGCGTGGATATACTCGCCTGTACGTTCGAAGTGCTGCAAGAGATTGACGTCTGCAGCATCATCTTCACAGATAACCAAATGGTCAATTGCTGTTCCTTGACCGACTGCCTTTGGTATATCCTGTAGTCCATAGATGCTTGAATCGCTTGAGATGATGGTCAGAATGTGTGACACTTTGGGGAACCCTTCTGGAGCTTCTCCCAATAGATAAGCACCAGCTGTCTTAATGTTTGATAAGAACAGACCAGGAACAATCTCATTTGGTTCTGGTGGTCCTTCTGTTGCAAATACTGATTCCCAGGTATCGCCTCTTCGTAGGTTGTTCTGATTCAAAGTTTCAATCTGAGAAGTTGGCCAGGTTGATGTTCCTGACGATGATATGGTAAGAGCGGTTGTTTCCTGCTGTGTTGGAGCTTTTGGTGGGTTGCACAAGATCGGTGTGGATCGCGGGCTGGGAGTGTCAGACATTCTGTTGTTTGAATCGATCTTTGTCAAGAAATATAGACTTGTATGTTAACAAGATCGGTATCGGTATTGCGACTGGAACTGGAGCAAGTGTTGACAGCGACGGAGCAGTGATACTGCTTTCTATAGCTTCATTGCCCCTCGTGACAGAAGTGTCTTTGTCACGACCATCTTGTGGAATGTGGACGCCGTCGTGGGTGGAATGAACCGTCCATATAGATCGATACCTCTGGTCGTCCAGAACATAAGCAGTTTTTGTCTTTGTTAACCATATATATCGCTGACGCAACCATTTCATCGGCATGGCGTGTACACACAGTATAGCCTTCTGTGCTATAAGACTGTCGTTTCCTTCACAATATGTGCTTCACTCCCAACGCCACATGTTCAGCTAAACATGTGGTTTGTAAAGGAGAAACGCACATCCCCCAAGTTGACCCTCATGGGTATCCCGTTCCTTAGTTGTCATCTCCATAAGCGTTGGATCCAGCACATCTTGGAATAAGCCAAGGACGACCACGAGAACACATTCTCATCATCTATTGGGTCCTTCACTCCTGTGCTCCAGGCCGACTTACCAGAGATAAATCCACCTGAAGTAATATGTATACATGTATATAAGTAGAAACAATAATCAAAGACTAACTAATTCGATCACTTATATCAGCTCATCAGGGTCAGATTGGCCATGAGCTATTGAGCAAACAGCATCATTGTCTGTTCTGCCCCAATTTGACCTGGACAACTGGAACTTCAAAGCTTTGCATAAGGGGTTTTTGTAAAGCCATTTGTTCAAGCTAGATGGTGATTTCCACAGAGAAGAAACATTTCATGAAGGAAACGACAGTTATGAGAGGTGTTGAAGCCAAGCGAGCCAGGAGCAAACATAATAGGGGTATCTACCAAACATGGCGGGTACATGCTCGGCTAACCTTCCAGCGGTATCTCCCTCGACTACCGTATATGTCAAAGAGCACATTCCTTTCTTCTTATCCCGTGTTATGTTTGTTCGATAATCCTGCAGAAATTTGACGACAAGCACACCATTGACTTTATTGCTCGATATGCTTAGTACTCTATGCAACTGCGACGATTCACCCACGGATCATTGTTCGTGCCAACAAGGTAGTGCTCGAAGTGCCGTTTGGCATAGGAAATCATATGTTTACAGCTCCTATTGTTTATTTGATCTTGTTTTTGCAAGCCCAGGCATACGAAAGTTATTTACTATTGCTTGTCAAGCTATGTGTTGCTGCTTGGCTGACGAAGACATGACTCAACTTTTCACAACTCATCCTTGAGCTGGATAAAGTACGCGTGCGGTATTGGTCAACAACTCAACTCCATCTCCTGGCCGCTCGACATGATCCAAAACTCTCGTATCATCAGGATCGGTAGGTCCGTTCCGCAACTGTCTATCATTGAAAAAAGTGAGGTACTCAGGCTTTAATCTCCATCTCGGGGGCTGGGCATCGTCATCGAAGAACCAGAACTGACAATCGAGTTGGTCCCACACCTCACACATTTCGTAGAAGCCTGGATTCGGACAAGCTACCGGACGTTCGAACAGGATACAGCTCAGAGCTTGGGATGCTGTGAGGTGAAGTGCCCAGATGAGGTAGGACATGACTGCCGCAACTGATCGTGACATACCTCTTCTACAGTGCACCAGGATACCGTGTTCCTCGCTGCTTCGGGTTTGAATGGCGTCGTGGATGAATCTGCAGATGACTGATGCACATACTTAGACTTGGTAGTTCAAGGTGGGGGCCGACTTACTAGGAAAGTACTCAAGCAAATTTGATTTCTTGTTATCACTGATCCTCATGATCAATCGGTGTTCTGGGGGGAGGTTTCGGCAGCTACCTGGGGTCATGGGTTCCAATTCGTCACACAAATCTGGTTCATTCGGATTAGTGGGTTCCGGATCCATAATAGACAGCATGTATTTAATCCTGTCCCCAATCTTTTCCGTGGGGACCTTGTCATTCAAGTATGCATGGGCGGTCTCGTAGCTTAATAATGTAAGTGTTCTAGAACGGCGTCTCAAATTCGTATCATCCACTTACTTGCTAATCCATATTCTCTGTGTGACATGTGTCATATGTATGCCATTCAAGATCTCCAAGTTCCGTTCCATTTCTCGAATGTTTCTCCTCGATCGTGCAACAGCTTCAAGAAGTACCCGGTGATTATACCCAACTCGTTGCCACGCCTCTTCGAGCTCATTATCGCTGACCGGTTCTTGATTGTTACTGAGGGCAATCAAGCTCGGATCCTGCTCCCACCATAAAGCGCCCGACATCATGACCTCCTCTGAGCCTGTGGGTTCATTATGTTCGTCGTCATCATCATCATACACAGCGCTTCTAGTGTCGTCGTCATCTTCGTCCTCTTCATCATCACTGTCGTCGCTCACGGCGCATTCGCTGTTGACGTACACGATCTCTCTAGTATTGTCGTGTCTATCGTGTCGAACTTCGCGTCTATCATACCTATCGTCACGGTCCTCTTCTTCATCGTATTCATCAGCACTGCGGTACTCAACGTGTTCGTTAAAGTGTACTGGCATCCTTGGTTTGAGAACCTTTGGGAGGGTTGATAACGCGAGTCGAGATTCTACAACCTCGTTATGTACTTCTTTGATCTCTCGATATATTTGATGAACCGGTTCGAGACCAGCAAATTGGTCGCGGTGGGACTCGCTTCAAGTACTCGATGTTGCAAACCATGGTGCTAGCAATCAGAACTTGAGTGTGCTCTGTGATTGCATTGATAGCGATAGCTGATTGTAATGGCACAAACAGTAGCGATGAATTCAAGTCCATGTTTGTAAACTAGCGAATGTATCAGCTGTCTCGATGGTGCTTCTTGGTTGATTAGATAGGAAGCACAATCACAGAGGATGACAATTTGTTCTCGCCACGGAAAGCTATGAATCATTACCCATGATTAGCAGGCACTACTACCTGGCTCATGCATTCGAGCAATGTTCTTCGAGAAGGATCGTTACTCAACCAATCAGCGGGTGTGAGGCATGTACTGTGTTGCACTACGTTGTGCTGTACAACTCAAGAGCCTGCACACATGTATCCAGCAGTCCACGTGTGGCAGTGCTAATACAACAATTGTTTGGTCCTGGCCCAGGTAGCTGCGGGAGAGCTGACAACCCATTAGGATTCTCATACCTGGAATAGCAATTAGTGGAGCACTTTAGAAACTGTCTCTTCGATAAGCGCGGCAACAGTAGTCGAAAACAACCAGAGATAGGTACCTGACGCATGGTAGAGGCAGACACATTGGGAATGCGAGATTCGAAAACGATCTCTTCGAGTAGTTGTAACTCGCCAAGGATAGAGTATCATCAAGGAGCGCCTACACGTGATCGTTTGAGGTCCACAGCCGTCACTGCTTGGACTTCAAGTGAAGTAATGATCCAAAAGTTCCAACTCCGTCTTGTCAGCATCCAGTTAACCATCTCGTCATAATCGTCTCAACTCCTGGACTGAAAGCATTGACTTGGAACACTGTTCGACGATTTTCAGTTGCCAGCACTGAGCCTCATCACTTTTAAACTCGTCTTCTGAATTGTGCCAGCTCTCGATGAGCGACCCCATGAGCTACGGACTTTGAGGAAGGCGTCAGCTGCTGAACAGTGTCCTGTAGAGTAGCTCTTGACGAAGTGAAATTGTCGGCTCCTGTTGCCAGAGCTTGAACGGTTCATAGTAGCTATCGTAGTGAGTACACTCTTCGTGCCTCTTTTGCATGATACGTTCTTCGCAAGAGTATCCTAGCTGCAGAAATTGCTGACTGAAGAGAGTTAGGCATCCGAGCAGCCGCGCAAGCAACCTAACCGACCAAGCAACCGAGTAAAGGACCAACGAATTGACCAAGTACTACTTCTCATCAACTGTCTAGATGTTTAGGCAACGCAGCCCTGGTAGTTCGAAAGACCAAAACTCTGTCTCTTGAAAGCTCGGGGTGGGGTGAAATCCGGCTCGTCGTCGTCGAGGAACGTACGCTTGGCCGCGATGAGAGGTCGATGAGTCGATGGTGGAGGCACGGAGTTGGGCCCTTGTTGTTTAGTCGGCTGTGCGATCACGTTGAGTGTTTGGTTATTGGTGTAGAGACTTATCTTAGTGGATTCGGAACGGTGGAGCGTGGGTAGGCAGCACCCCGTGCGGTTAGTTCATCGAGTAAAGCCTCGTATGCAGGCGACAACTCATGGGAAGCTTGTCTTGATTGCACGATGTGCTCATTTGAGGAAATTACTTGAAAAGGGTGGCGTCACGTGACTCTTCCATTTATTGGTCCAGTAATGCCTTCACCACAGCACCAACCTTTCTCAACGTTCCTGGCTTATCGTCTTCTCCAGCCATTTCACTGCCTGGCTTATCAGTAGCAACAGGTCGTTGGACCAGCCTCAAGGCACCCAGATCTGGCGCTCGATCATCACTATTCTCGAACCGTTTGAGCTTCAGTTCCTGCTGAAAATTCGTGTACTCTTCCTTCTCATGGTACTCAATAGCATTTGTCAAGAGATCGCATTCCAGCTGCTCCCAAAGCTCTAGTTGTCGTATGAAGCCCAAGTTAGGCTTTACCACTGGTCGCTTCGAGCGCAGGAGTTCAAGAGCAGCCTTCAACGGTAAACATTGTGCCCATATCAGATAGGCGAGTACGGCAGTAGCTGATCGAGAAATGCCTTTATGACAATGTACAAGGACTGGTGAATTCTGTGACAGGGCGGTATGTATATATGACACCACTTCAGGGAAGTGCTCAATGATGTTGGTGTTGGAAATGTCGCGCAGTATTACTTGCTTGTTCTTGATGTCGATGCTTGCTATTGGTTCCAATTTGTCTCTGTGGTCTGAATGGCCTGAATAAATAGAGAGAATTTGGTGTATAGCTGGTGCATTGACCGCGGTGAAGGTGCCTCTGAAATATGCTGATGCAGTATGGATGCTAATGAACATAATATCAGCTTTATGTATATACCACTTTTGGAGGTGTAGCGAAGGCAGGGAGCAGGTGTACAATAGGGGAAACCCGAAACAAGAGGTAATGAGCAACACTTACTCTGAGATATATAAACTTGGAATGATTTGGTCTGGTAGAGGTGGTGTAGGAGTTGTAATTGTTGACTGTGTGGACTATGTTTGTTTTTCCTGATCGGTTGGTTGATTGCTGTTTGCCATTTTTGTGGCAGATCGGTCGCATGGAGTTTGTAGTGTAGAAAGAGCGTAGTCCCACTGCATGTTTTCGAAGTGAAAGATCTTTGTATCTTGGAGTCATTGTGACCAAGTGGAACAAGTTCACTACACTTCCGGTTTGTCTTCAGGAGACAACAATTGGTGTTGGTGAAAGGGTCGAACGAGGCAACTCTGTCCAAGAACAAGTGATCCTTTCGTTGGTCATAAACCACGCTTATTGCTCTGTTTTTAGCCATTTATCTAGAATTGTACATGGTTCTGGTGTATCTAACACCCTGGGCATACTCGCTCATGTCCATGTATTGTTGTTCAGAAGAGCAGTCATACTGTCTTGCAGTCTTTGAACGTCTGTTGCGTTCTGAAGTCCATGACCTGCAACAATGGTTTTGCATATGTTCATAATTTGGGGAACAACCCAACTTTGTTCAGTACAGCTCTGCTCGAGACTTCTTTGGGGCGAGAGTGAAAATGTCGACCAGACACGGAATGCAGAGTGAAAGTCTTATCACTGCTTTTCGAACCAGAACAGCGTTGCAAGTTCCACGTTGGATAAGACCGCACCTAGGAGTTCTTCTGTGATCAGTGAAGGGTTGTAGTGTTTAGACCCAAGCGTTCTACCAGCTTCGAAGATACAAGACTTGTGAGAAGAAGTTGCATCGTCACGATTGATGAGACTGTCACGATCAGTATCCCGTATTAGCTTAGATATATACCATGGGGTGTACAATGGGCTCGTTCACATACCTGGTCAATAAAGCGTATCACCCACATGTACACTTTCTAGTCCGATCTTTTGCACCAACAAAAGAGCGACTGCACCAACCGATCCATAACATTCACATCATATAGGACCATACCAGTACACCGATCTTGTATGAGAATGTCATCTCGAAGTATCAATGGATCAGCTTTGAGCCAGCGTCCAGACCAAGTACCTCCTCATAGCGAGCTCCTCGATGGTGTTCCCGAGAATGCGACTAGCGAGCAAATTCTTCAGTTCCTCACGAACGCAGCGAGCAGGCTCGTTCGCGACCCAGGTTGTCCATGTCTGTACTGCACAGGACAGTCAAGTAATTCTTTTCTTGTGCTGGAGAAGGCATGGAATGCAAGAGCGGCTCAGGCTCGAATGTATACTTCGTTCCACAGCACTGCGCCAAGCATTACCATTCAGCAATCTCGCATGCATTTCGGTTCGGATTTTGCTCGCTTCCAGCCCCTTGATACTCAAGCAGGTTCAATCAGAGAACCAGTAGAGCAACTTCGTCAAGCATCCAACACTCGTGTCTTGCTGGGCGAAAGCACAATTCGATCTCCTGTTGAAAGTGGAGGCTATCACTCTGCCATGTCAGATGCTGCCACTCCTGCGCAGGACCTCCCAGCCAGATCACAGCCAACAGCAGCACAGCCGTCCAGCTCAACTACCTCCCCGGCACAGCCAAAGCGAACTTCCAAGAAGTCAAAAAAGGAGCCAAGTCGAATTACATTTCACCAAGGGCAAGATGGACAGCTGACATATCAAGGCAACACCATCCGCAACGAGCCCGGCATGGTTCCACGAGATCTGACGAAGGGTCATCGTGCACGAGCCAAAGCTGACCTGAGCCTGCAAGCACAACTAGCTATACTCGCACAAAGTATCAGAGAGCGTCAAGAGCGTCAGAGTCTCCAAGACACCTCAGCGCAATCAAGCAGACAAGGCTCGAAGTCTGGATCGGAAAGCAAAGGAAATGATGACAGTTCTGGGGCTGCATCTGCGACGGCTTTAGGACGTTGATTCGAATGAGGGTGACAATGGCCAGCCCTAAGTTGGCCCGGTCAGGAGAAGCTTAGGTCTCAGGAGCGGCATTCGGACTCGAGGCTTCGGCAGGCATCGTGGTGGAAGAGGACAAGGCAGAGACGACGCTGGTAATGGTGCACAGACGCGATAGAGGATTTTGGCAATGCTGGCCAGTTTCGCGGGCCAGACGAGATCAGTTGGATCACCCAGAAGTGTCAGAAAGCACATTAGGTACATGAGACGGCTTGAGTTGTCGATTCGACCGCTGAAAGCAGAAGATCCAGGCTTTGAACATTAAACCCAGTTGCAACACTGTAACCCCACGTCAGCTGCTGTTTATTGAGGATGAACTCCCACACTCTTTCGTCGTAAATCTTTTGCTTGTCAAGCTTCGCCTTAGATTTCGTTCACTGCGCCGCTATCGCCTACTGAAACTTCATGGTGAGCCACAAACGACGAAGCATACCGAAAACGGTACTGTTTAACCATCTCCCAGATGTCGTAGAGCTCTCTCAGGATGTAGACACCATACAACGACATCGCCCTTCCTCCTCCAGTCATCATGTGCGTGACTATTGAAAAACCTCGCACACTCCGCATATGCACTTCCCTCAAGCACTCTCTTCATCACCGGCTCCAGCTGCTCGAAGAACAACACATAACCTGGCCAGGTCCTCTTTCCCCGAGCTTCGTTATCGCCACCTTCGCCCTCATTCAGCCATATTTCGTACGGTTTCTGTGAATTTGTCCACAGGGTGTTGGCACGCTCTTTCGCGAAGATGCCAGGCTTCGGCTTCAGCGCCGGTAGGATGTCGCGAGACATTCGGCGCTTGATCCATTGAACCGGTTCATTGTAGAAGATGTCAGCTTCGTCGACGTAAGTAAGTTTGGCTTCCGGATCCAGGTTAATAGGCGGCTCGCATGTCAGAGCCCATCCGGAAATGCCTGCTTCCTGTGAAGACGGTGGATAATGCAGATGTGATCTCCATGGGATTGAATGACAAGGCATAAAAGCAGCGAAGGTGAGATTTGTCTTTAACGTGTCGGAGTTGTGAAGGTAGTGAATCTCGAATTCTTGGCGGAGATAGTTAGTAGCAGCGATCACGCCTGAGCCGTGGACCAAGGAAGTGTAACCCGCTAACATCATGTTCACGATCAGGTAGACAGTGATGATCAGCCAACCACGACGTCCAGCTTCTCCCAAGACGATGTTCCCGACATATGTACTGGACGGTGCGAAACCGATAACCCGAGCGAAAGGCGAGGCAGCGAGAATATGTAGTGCCGGTAGAATTGGGTAGATGAATCGGACTTCTTTATGCGACAACACTGAAAGAGCAGCAGGCAAGACCAGACTGAGGACAGCAAGTCGATGGAGCGTCAAGTTCGACTGTATGGTCAACGATTTGAGGCTTTCGCCGCTCGTGACCACCTCATATAGCCCCATTCCAGCCCATATCAACGCCCCTGTAAGTAACAAAGGATAGCCTTGGGTCAAATAGTAATGCCTGTTGTTGTTTCCGTAAAACACTGCAATTGACTGAAATACATTGAACTTCAAGAAGTTCCAAGGAGGGAACGTCCAAACACCGTAGAAGATGCGGTCGACTAAAATAGAAAGCACGAGGACAGCACCGCCACAAGAGATACCTTCTTTCAGGAATGCAGTGATCTCCCTATGCATGCGAAGATGCCACATGCCTCTACCAAAAGTCATCAGAGTCAGCACGATCCAGATTATCGCATTCGTGGGCCGCAAAATGACCTCAAAAGCAGCACACAGTATGGCTCTTCGCAGCCTTGTAGTCTCATCTGTTTCACCCCTTGCAGAACCATCAGTCTGACGGACACGTAACGCCTTCTCGTCGACCTGAACCCCTACCTCGTCCCTTGCTAGTGCCCAATGGAATGGGGCTATATGAGGTGGTCACGAGCGGCGAAAGCCTCAAATCGTTGACCATACAGTCGAACTTGACGCTCCATCGACTTGCTGTCCTCAGTCTGGTCTTG
>Ga0115851_100114_pt1 | contig 25482 bp, 18 predicted proteins | sample InSIn2gowninarea_FD_83865 | JGI IMG/M metagenome (GOLD analysis project Ga0115851, IMG submission 83865)
ATAGATGTGTTTCCTCGCTCATAGGCTTTAACCACTTTTGTTCGGAAATCAATGGAGTAAGGTTTCATCTTCCCTATCGATAATACTTACAGTTAACTGTACTCTATTTGGTTAAAATTTGCTGTATATATCTGTAAATAATGCCTTGCTAAACAACTGGCTCGGATTGAGATAAGCTTAGTTTAAGCTAACTGATTGAAAAGTATATAATTTAAGGTTAGCTTTTAGCTAATTATGATTGAAGCACCTCAGCAATTTTTTATACTGGGGCTACCGATTCATTTAATGGATGATTATGTCGGCTGGCTCACTTCGCGTCTTCAAGCAGGAATTGGCACTCATGTCGTAACGCTTAATGCGGAAATGACGATGCTGTGCGAAACTCACGAGACTTTAAGAGAAGTTGTTAAACAAGCAGATTTAATAATTCCCGATGGGTCGGGGAATAGTTTTTTACCTGCAGTTGCATAATAAAAAAATTCGTCGCTTTCCAGGAATTGAACTAGCGGAATCGTTATTAAAAAAAGCGGGGCAAAACTCTGCAAGCGAGCGAGTTTTCTTCTATGGTAGTGCGCCAGGAGTTGCGGAAGCCGCCGCACAAGCAATTAAAAAAAAATATGGTGCAATCAACATAGTAGGCACTCAGCACGGCTTTATTAGTGACGCGGAAGCAGAAAATTTAAAAGATAGTCTCATCGAGCTACAGCCACAGTTAATTTTTGTTGGGCTAGGAGTACCGCGTCAAGAATTGTGGATTGCCCAAAATCGTTCTCTTTGTCCTCAAGCTACCTGGATTGGTGTCGGTGGTAGCTTAGATGTATGGTCTGGTATCAAGTCAAGAGCGCCAGCAATTATGGCAGATAACCATTTAGAATGGCTTTACAGGTTGTATCAAGAGCCTTGGCGATGGCGACGAATGTTAGCTTTACCCTTATTTGCTTTTAAAGCAATAGTATATAGGTTTACCAACCCTAGCCTCCTGAATGCGCCACTATCGAGCAATGAAGCGCCACCAAAATAAATCAAATATTTTCTTACTTTTATTTTGCCTACTCAGCAACTATACTCTTACCGATTTTTAGATAATTCATAAAATATTTATACGCAAATCTACTGTTCTTAAATAAATTTAGCCTCTGTATCCTTAAAAAAACTAGCATTTTTATTCATTAATTAAATGCTTTTGTATAACGGTGTTACCAGAGGATAAAGTGAATCCAGAAGATATCGTTGTTGAGGTAGCAGGTGAGTTTATATTTAATGACTTCACTGCTAAAAATAAATTAGGCGCTGTTGTAGGAGCATTTGCAACAGTAGGCTTTTTAGGAGTAACAGGCCCAATAGGAGTTCCTCTAGCTCTAGCAGGTGGAGCTTTAGCTGGAGCAAAAGGAGAAGAAGCAATTAAAAGTACCGCCAGAGGTATAAAGTCTACAGTAAATAACGTTGCCAAGGGTACGAGTTCTGTAATTGAAAATGCAGCAAAAGGATTTGCAGGAGTTCTCGATTTATTCAAAAGTAGCGAAGATTTTGTTAGCCGAGGATTAGATAGGCTTGAAAATAAACAATACAAAGAAGCCATTGAAGATTTTACACAAGCTATTAATATTAATCCAAAGTATGCTGATGCTTTCTTTTTAAGAGGTTGTACTTACTCAGACATAGGTAACTATCAAGAAGCTATAGCAGACTACACTTGTACAATCAAAATTGCTCCTAAATATATTGATGCTTATAATAATAGAGGACATATTCTAGCCGTTAGAGAAGATTATCAAGGTGCAATTTCAGATTACACACACAGTATAAAGATCGAGCCTAACGATCCGGATATATATTTTAGGCGCGGTAGAATACACCTATTATTAGAAAACATTGCTGACTCAGTTACAGACTATTCCCTAGTCATTAAGCTAGATCCCAATTGTATCGGGGCTTACTTCATACGGGGATGTCTCTTTTATGATTTAGAAGATTATAAAGGCGCAATTTCAGATTTGACAAAAGTTATCAAAAATAAACCTAATAATGCTGATGCTTATTTGCAGCGTGGTAATGCTCGTATAGAGTCTGATGATTGTCTAGGTGCTATTGAAGACTTTACTCAAGTTATCAAGATTAATCCTCATGATGCTATTCCATTTCTGTGTCGTGGAGAGGCATACATAGTCCTTGAAAATTATGAAAATGCTGTTAGCGATTATAGTCGAGCTATTAAAATAGCTCCTAGCTGTATTGATGCTTATTTCAGTAGAGGTTATGCCCTGAATCAAAAAGGAGACAAACGAAGAGCTTTGTCAAACTACAATCAAGTTATCAAATTAGATCCTGAATACATTGGTGCATATATACAAAGAGGATATATTCGCAAAGACAAAGGCGAGAAAGAAGAAGCGATCGCAGATTTACAAAAAGCAGTAAGTCTTTTGTATAAGGAATCTATGTTAGATGAAATCAGAGTGCTACAAGCAGAAATCAAACAGATTCGGGATGAGATCAAAAATACTCCCTGGTGGCAAAAGCGAGTATTTAGGTAATTACCATAAAAAAAAGCCCCCGCTTATAGATAAGCGGGGGCTTTTTGTGAGGAATAGACCTGGCACTGAGCTATTGTCCCGTGGGGCAACCCCCAAAGTATCGTCGCCGCAGCAGCGTTTCACTTCCGAGTTCGGGATGGGGTCGGAGTGGTTCCACCGCGCCATAAGCACCAGGAAACTTGTTGAGTGCGTGTAACGTGTAACAGCACCCTGAAGACTGCACAAGAAAGCAAATAGTTTGATTGATTATCAGGTCAAGCCCTCGGTCTATTAGTACGCTTCGGCTACATCCATTGCTGGACTTCCACCTGGCGCCTATTAACAGGTAATCTTCCTGTGACCTTACTGGATTATTCCATGAGAGCACTCATCTTGAGGTGGGCTTCCCACTTAGATGCTTTCAGCGGTTATCCGCGCCGCACTTGGCTACCCAGCGTTTACCGTTGGCACGATAACTGGCACACCAGCGGTGCGTCCCTCCCGGTCCTCTCGTACTAAGGAGGGCTCCTCTCAATGCTCTTACGCCTGCACCGGATATGGACCGAACTGTCTCACGACGTTCTGAACCCAGCTCACGTACCGCTTTAATGGGCGAACAGCCCAACCCTTGGGACGTACTTCCGCCCCAGGTTGCGATGAGCCGACATCGAGGTGCCAAACCTCCCCGTCGATGTGAACTCTTGGGGGAGATCAGCCTGTTATCCCTAGAGTAACTTTTATCCGTTGAGCGACGGCCCTTCCACGCAGTGCCGTCGGATCACTAAGGCCGACTTTCGTCCCTGCTTGAGTTGTGACTCTTGCAGTCAAGCTCCCTTTATGCCTTTACACTCTATGCACGGTTTCCAAGCGTGCTGAGGGAACCTTTGCGCGCCTCCGTTACCATTTAGGAGGCGACCGCCCCAGTCAAACTGCCCACCTGCAACGGTTCTTGTGCCGGCTAACGGCTCCAAGTTAGAATCCTAGCTGCGCCAGAGTGGTATCTCACCGTTGGCTCCATTACCCCCACAAGGGCAACTTCAACGCCTCCCACCTATCCTGCGCAAGCTCAGCCCGGATTCAATTACAGGCTACAGTAAAGCTTCATAGGGTCTTTCTGTCCAGGTGCAGGCAGTCCGTATCTTCACAGACATTCCTATTTCGCCGAGTCTCTCTCTGAGACACCATCCAGATCGTTACGCCTTTCGTGCGGGTCGGAACTTACCCGACAAGGAATTTCGCTACCTTAGGACCGTTATAGTTACGGCCGCCGTTCACCGGGGCTTCAGTCGCCAGCTTTAGGCTTTCGCCCTGACCGACTTCCTTAACCTTCCGGCACTGGGCAGGCGTCAGCCCCCATACGTCGTCATTTGACTTAGCGGAGACCTGTGTTTTTGGTAAACAGTCGCCTGGATCTCTTCACTGCGACCCACGTCTTAGGTGGGCACCCCTTCTTCCGAAGTTACGGGGCCATTTTGCCGAGTTCCTTAGAGAGAGTTATCTCGCGCCCCTTGGTATTCTCAACCTCCCTACCTGTGTCGGTTTCGGGTACAGGTAACATAGATTTAACGTGCTTGGAGCTTTTCTTGGAAGCTTGACTGCTACCACTTCGCGTCCGTAGACGCTCGGACTCACGCCTCAGCTCGGAATGTTTTCTCCACTCCTCAACGCCTCGAACGCTTGCACCGGTAACCAACATCCGGCTGGCTCATGCCTTCTCCGTCCCTCTGCACAAATCCACATCAGTACGGGATTAATTACCCGTTGTCCATCGACTACGCCGTTTGGCCTCGCCTTAGGTCCTGACTAACCCTCCGCGGACGAACCTGCCGGAGGAACCCTTAGGGTTTCGGGGCATTGGATTCTCACCAATGTTTTCGCTACTCAAGCCGACATTCTCACTTCTGCTTCGTCCACACCTGCTTGCCGCTAGTGCTTCTCCCAAAGCAGAACGCTCCCCTACCGATAGATTTAACCTATCCCACAGCTTCGGTACGTCACTTAGCCCCGTTCATTTTCGGCGCAGGAGCGCTTGACCAGTGAGCTATTACGCACTCTTTTAAGGATGGCTGCTTCTAGGCAAACCTCCTGGTTGTCTTTGCACTCCCACCTCCTTTATCACTTAGTGACAATTTGGGGACCTTAGCTGGTGGTCTGGGCTGTTTCCCTCTTGACGATGAAGCTTATCCCCCACCGTCTGTCTGGTTGTGTGTGCATCTGGTATTCTGAGTTTGTCTCGATTTGGTACAGCTTTCGCCGCCCGCACCGAAACAGTGCTTTACCCCCAGACTATAATCACAACCGCTGCGCCTAAACACATTTCGGGGAGAACCAGCTAGCTCCGGGTTCGATTGGTATTTCACCCCTAACCACACCTCATCCGCTGATTTTTCAACATCAGTCGGTGCGGACCTCCACTTGGTGTTACCCAAGCTTCATCCTGGACATGGTTAGATCACCCGGGTTCGGGTCTATAACCAGTGACACTTATTACGCCCTATTCAGACTCGCTTTCGCTTTGGCTTCAGCAATTATTGCTTTAACCTGCCACTACTTATAACTCGCCGGCTCATTCTTCAACAGGCACGCGGTCAGACGTTAAATCGTCCTTCCACTGCTTGTAGGCTAATGGTTTCATGTTCTATTTCACTCCCCTTCCGGGGTTCTTTTCACCTTTCCCTCGCGGTACTGTTTCACTATCGGTCACGCAGTAGTATTTAGCCTTACGAGGTGGTCCTCGCTGATTCACACGGGATTTCTCGTGCCCCGTGCTACTCGGGATTAAGCTAGTATCTTTCCACTTTCGACTACAGGACTATCACCTTCTTTGGTGCAGTTTTTGGCTGCTTCGTCTAGCTTCCAGCTTCCATGTTGCTTTCCCACTACCCCAGTAATTAAAACTACTGGTTTAGGCTTTTTCCTGTTCGCTCACCACTACTTAGGAAATCGATTTTTCTTTCTCTTCCTCTAGCTACTAAGATGTTTCAGTTCGCTAGGTTCGCTCATGCCTGTCTATATATTCAACAGGCTGTTTCTGGGTTGCCCCATTCGGATATCTCCGGCTCAATGCTTGCTTCCAGCTCCCCGGAGCTTTTCGTCGGTCGCCACGTCCTTCTTCGCCTCTGCGTGCCTAGGTATCCACCATTAGCCCTTTGTAACTTGACCAGTTTTCTATTCGTCAGATACATTGAGGATTTCTCCTCTTTGGATCTGCCTGCTATTTGCTTTCTCTATGCAGTTTTCAAGGTTCTGACTGAGTTACTACTCAGCATTCTGACTTACTATTAGTTATCTGCTAATAATAGTCACGGTGCTGAATTAACTATCTTTGACTTTACTTCAGGTGGAGGTTAGCGGACTCGAACCGCTGACATCCTGCTTGCAAAGCAGGCGCTCTACCAACTGAGCTAAACCCCCAGTGACTTCTGTTTCTAACAACACAATAATGCTGTTATCCGCATTATAGGTGGGCCATCCTGGACTCGAACCAGGGACCTCACCCTTATCAGGGGTGCGCTCTAACCACCTGAGCTAATAGCCCCCAAACCTTAATTATAATTGAAAAGCCCCACTTGCTTCGCCACGACCTAGGTTGACCTCATCATTACCTATTTATTTTCTTCGGTTACTGATGGGTTTGGTCTCCCTTAAAGGAGGTGATCCAGCCACACCTTCCGGTACGGCTACCTTGTTACGACTTCACCCCAGTCACCAGCCCTGCCTTCGGCATCCCCCTCCTTTCGGTTAGGGTAACGACTTCGGGCTAAGCCAGCTTCCATGGTGTGACGGGCGGTGTGTACAAGGCCCGGGAACGTATTCACCGCAGTAGTGCTGACCTGCGATTACTAGCGATTCCGCCTTCATGCAGGCGAGTTGCAGCCTGCAATCTGAACTGAGCCACGGTTTATGGGATTGGCTTGCCATCGCTGGCTTGCTACCCTTTGTCCGTAGCATTGTAGTACGTGTGTAGCCCAGAACGTAAGGGGCATGCTGACTTGACGTCATCCCCACCTTCCTCCGGTTTGTCACCGGCAGTCTCTCTAGAGTGCCCAACTTAATGCTGGCAACTAAAAACGAGGGTTGCGCTCGTTGCGGGACTTAACCCAACATCTCACGACACGAGCTGACGACAGCCATGCACCACCTGTGTTCGCGCTCCCGAAGGCACTCCCACCTTTCAGTGGGATTCGCGACATGTCAAGTCCTGGTAAGGTTCTTCGCGTTGCATCGAATTAAACCACATACTCCACCGCTTGTGCGGGCCCCCGTCAATTCCTTTGAGTTTCACGCTTGCGCGCGTACTCCCCAGGCGGGATACTTAACGCGTTAGCTACGGCACAGCTTGGGTCGATACAAGCTACACCTAGTATCCATCGTTTACGGCTAGGACTACTGGGGTATCTAATCCCATTCGCTCCCCTAGCTTTCGTCCCTCAGTGTCAGTTTTGGCCTAGCAGAGCGCTTTCGCCACCGGTGTTCTTCCCAATCTCTACGCATTTCACCGCTACACTGGGAATTCCCTCTGCCCCTACCATACTCTAGCTTATCAGTTTTCACGGCCTGTCTCTGGTTGAGCCAGAACCTTTAACCGCAAACTTGATATGCCACCTGCGGACGCTTTACGCCCAATCATTCCGGATAACGCTTGCATCCTCCGTATTACCGCGGCTGCTGGCACGGAGTTAGCCGATGCTGATTCCTGAGGTACCGTCATTTTTTTCTTCCCTCAGAAAAGAGGTTTACAACCCAAGAGCCTTCTTCCCTCACGCGGTATTGCTCCGTCAGGCTTTCGCCCATTGCGGAAAATTCCCCACTGCTGCCTCCCGTAGGAGTCTGGGCCGTGTCTCAGTCCCAGTGTGGCTGATCGTCCTCTCAGACCAGCTACCGATCGTCGCCTTGGTAAGCTCTTACCCCACCAACTAGCTAATCAGACGCGAGCTCTTCTTCAGGCAATAAATCTTTCACCTTTCGGCACATTCGGTATTAGCAGTCGTTTCCAACTGTTGTCCCCAACCTGAAGCTAGATTCTCACGCGTTACTCACCCGTCCGCCACTAATGTCCGAAAACATCCGTTCGACTTGCATGTGTTAAGCATACCGCCAGCGTTCATCCTGAGCCAGGATCAAACTCTCCGTTTTGTTTCCAAAAACTGGAGTCTATTTGTTAGCTCTCAATTTTGACTCACCCGAAGTGAATCTCTTTCTTATAGTTTCTTTGACGAAGACTATAGTGCTTTTTTTTGGCTTTTCAACTATAATTTTTTCATGGTTCGGCGTGCCTTCTGGTTCGCTCCGCTTTCGCTTCCCTCTCCAGCGCTTTATTAATCTATCAACTGTATATGGGTTTGTCAAGGGTTTTGAGAAAAATATTTTGAAGTTTTTTTTAAAGTCTTGCACAGCAGGGAATGTAGGCTAAAGTTATTTGATGATTTTAGAAAAGAAGCGGTTAAATTGTGAGTAATGTTGCTGGTTTGCCTCCTTTGGTAGTGATAGATCCTTTGATCCAGAGTTGGCTAATAGAAGATATTGGTAGGGGGGATCGCACGACTCAAGGTTTATTAGCAGGAAAAGCAAGCACGGTAAAAGCTTTGTGGGTGACTAAAGCACCGGGTATAGTTGTAGGTTTATCACTAGCAAAGAGAGTTTTTCAGCTTTTGGATGCAAACGTCAGCTTTGTGGCGACCGTTCGCGAAGGGCAGTATTGTGAGGTAGGAGACCAGGTAGCAAAGATTGATGGAGCGCTAGAGTGCTTGCTAACTGGAGAACGGGTAGCTTTAAATTTAGCGATGCGGTTGAGTGGAATTGCAACTTTAACGTATGAGTATGCAAAGCAAATTGCAGATTTGCCTGCTCGATTGGTGGACACTCGCAAAACTACACCGGGTTTGAGAATGCTAGAAAAATATGCGTCGCAGCTAGGAGGCGCGGTAAATCATCGGATGGGACTGGATGATGCGGTAATGATTAAAGATAATCATATTGCGGCGGCAGGTGGAATTGGAGAAGCGATCGCACTTATTCGTAGCAATATGCCTTATCCACTGACTATTGAGGTGGAGACGGAATCTTTGGAGCAGGTAGAAGAAGCTTTGCAGTATAGGGCGGATATTATTATGCTGGATAATATGCAGCCGGAATTGATGATTATGGCGGTGAAGAAGATTCGCGATCGCAATAGTGGAATTAGGATTGAGGCTTCGGGCAATATTACTTTAGAAAATATTCGTGTTGTAGCTCAGACAGGGGTAGATTATATTTCTACCAGTGCGCCGATTACTCAATCGAAGTGGTTGGATTTGAGTATGAGAATTATTCGGTGACGGCTAAAGGATTGTCTATCCCACCTAGGGTTAGAACCGCTTGCTTATAGCTGAAGTTGGCTAGATAAATCTTTTTAAGATGTTTGGCGATCAAGTGGAGTTAGGCTTGACAACACTAACCAGCTTAGGTGTTGCTAAGTAGTTGTGAGGATTAAAGTTAGAATATTCCTCACTGATTATTTTAAGTTTCTTATTTTATGAATAATACGGTAGAGCAGCTAAAACTTAGATTTGAGCAAGCTTTGAGGGCTGCTTTTGGCGATGAATATGCCAAGATCGATCCGTTGCTGGAAAAGGCAAGTAATCCTAAGTTTGGGGATTATCAGTCAAATATTGCCTTGTCTTTAGCTAAACGATTGGGACAGCAACCAAGAAAAATTGCTGAACAAATAATTCAAAAGTTAGATGTCGCTGATATCTGCGAAACCCCCCAGTTAGCTGGCGCTGGCTTCATAAATTTAACCTTATTAACAAGTTATTTAGAAACACAGCTAAGAGATATTTATGTAGATTCGAGGTTGGGAATTGCTAGGGCAAAAACGCCTAAACGAACAGTAGTAGATTTTTCTGCACCTAATATCGCTAAGGAGATGCACGTTGGACATTTACGCTCGACAATTATTGGCGATAGTATTGCTCGTGTATTGGAGTTTCTTGGTCACAATGTATTGCGGTTGAATCATGTGGGCGATTGGGGTACTCAATTTGGAATGTTGATTACTCACCTGCGTGAGACTGAATCCGTTAATAATTACGATTTACTAGATTTAGGAGAGTTAGTTGAATTTTATCGGGAATCTAAAAAAAGATTTGACGATGATGCTGAATTTAGAGAGCGATCACGTAGAGCAGTAGTAGAGCTACAGTCAGGTGATAAGGAAGCAAAGATTGCTTGGGAATTTCTCTGTAATAAGTCTCGAATAGAATTTGAAATCATTTATGCCCTGCTAGATGTTCGTTTTGATGAAGAGCGAGGTGAATCTTTCTATAATCCTTTTCTGCCCTTAGTTGTAGAAGATTTAGATAAAGCTGGATTGTTAGTAGAAAATCAGGGTGCCGAATGTGTCTTTCTAGATGGGTTTAAGAATAAAGAAGGTGAACCATTACCTTTGATTGTGCAGAAGTCTGATGGTGGGTACAACTATGCAACAACCGATCTAGCCGCAGTGCGTTACCGAATTGAAGAGGATAAAGCTAATCGGCTAATTTATGTGACGGATGCTGGACAAGCAAACCATTTTGCTCAAGTTTTTCAGGTAGCTAGACGTGCGGGTTGGATTCCAGAGAATATTGAGATCGATCATGTCCCTTTTGGTTTAGTACAGGGAGAAGATGGCAAAAAGCTGAAGACGCGTTCTGGAGAAACTGTAAAGCTAAAAGATTTGTTGGATGAAGCGATTGTTAGAGCGCGTGCGGACTTAGAAAACAGGTTGCAGACGGAGGAGCGCCAAGAAACTGAGGATTTTGTTGCTAATGCGGCTAAAGTAGTTGGGATTAGTGCGGTTAAGTATGCAGATCTGAGTCAAAATCGCACCAGCAATTATGTTTTTAGCTATGACAGAATGCTGACGCTGCAAGGTAATACTGCGCCCTATATGTTGTATGCTTACGCGCGAATTCAAGGAATTAGCCGTAAGGGGGAAGTTGATTTTGAGCAGTTAGGAGACAGTGTTGATATTTTGTTGCAACATGAAACAGAGTTGCTCCTAGCAAAGCATTTATTGCAGTTAGATGATGTTGTTAGTACTGTAGAGCAAGATTTGTTTCCTAACCGTTTGTGCGAGTACCTATTTCAACTAAGTCAAAAGTTTAATCAATTTTACGATCGCGATCGCGGTGTTCCGGTGTTAAATGCTGAAGAACCTTTGCGGACATCTCGATTGGTGCTTTGTAATTTGACGGCTAGGACTTTGAAACTAGGATTGTCTTTACTGGGAATCCAGGTTTTAGACAGGATGTAGTTTTTTGTATTCAAGCTCAGTAATTAGGTCTTGGGTGCTTTTCAAGCGGTCTACAAATACTATGCCATCGAGATGATCTAATTCGTGTTGAAAAATTCGGGCAACAAAATCGGTCAATTCTTGCTTGTGTAGTTTCCCTGTGCGATCGCTATATTCAACTTCAATTGCTTGATATCTCGGCACTAATCCCCTAATTCCGGGAATACTCAAGCAGCCTTCCCAACCAGTCACTAATTGTGAGGAAGTAGCCAGAATTTGCGGGTTAATCATTGCTGTTGGTTCCATTTGCGGCGCATTGGGGTAGCGAAGATTGGGACGAGAAGCAACGATAAATAGGCGATCGCGCGAAGCTACTTGCGGCGCTGCAATTCCGACTCCATTGGCGGCGATAACTGTGGCTAGAAGGTTATCGATTAACTCTTGAACTTGGAGAGAATGAATATTGTCAACTTTTTGAGCTTGAGAACGCAAGATAGGATGACCGAGTTGGATAACTTCTAAAACTTCTGACATGAGTAGGTGCGATCGCGTTTTAGTAAACAAGTTAACAAAATTAGCGATCGCTTTGTGTAGGTAATGACTCAAGTTTTACTGATACTTGCTCGGACTTTTGACCGCGTTGAACTTTTACTGTTACTTGACTTCCAACATTGCTACGTTCTACTAATTGCTGTACTTGCTCGGTTTTAGTCACAGGTTGATTGTTAATAGATTGAACTACATCCCCAGCTTGCAATCCAGCATCGTCCGCAGGAGAATTAGGCACAACACGGACAATTAAAATCCCTTGCTCTGCTTTTACACGAATACGCCCGCGCGATTGAGCTTCTAACTGTTCTTTGACTTCTGGGGTCAAAGTTAGCATCTGAACGCCTAAATAAGCGTGTTCTACCTTACCCTTAGTAACTATCTGTTGGGATATACCTTGAACTGTATTAATGGGAATGGCAAAACCCAAACCTTGAGCGCCGCTAATAATTGCTGTATTCATCCCAATAACTTCACCACGAGCATTTAATAATGGTCCACCAGAATTTCCGGGATTAATTGCTGCATCAGTTTGAATAAAACCGACTCGTTTATCGGAAACTCCAATATCGCTACTCGATCTATCCGTAGCGCTCACAATTCCCGCCGTGACTGTATTATCTAACCCTAAAGGATTACCGATCGCAATTACCCATTCTCCAGGTCGTAATTGATCGGAATTACCTATAGGAATAACTGGAAGTTCGGTAGCAGCAATCTTAATTACCGCAACATCTGTAACTGAATCTTCTCCTAATACTTCTCCCTTAAAAGTCCGACCATCTTTGAGGGTAACGCTAACAGTATCCGCACCATTTACCACGTGAGAGTTGGTGATAATTTGCCCATTAGCATTAACTATAAATCCCGAACCAGTACCGCGTTCTACACGCCTAGAACGTGGAGTGGAACCAAAAAACCGCCGCATCATTGGATCTTCAAATTCGTCGGTTTGGTTGCTAACTGTCCGTGCTGCGTTAATTCTTACTACGGCCGAGCCTACTTTTTGGACTGCTGTTACTACAAAGTTGGGATCGGTGGGGTTAATATCTACTGGGCGAGTACTCTCCAGGTTAGTTGGATTGATTAAAGGTTCGGGTGTAGTAATAGTTTCACGATTTTGCGGCAGCCTAGGTAAGGCACAACTACTCAAAAATGTTGCGACAAGTAAAGTTGATAAATAAGCGTGTGATCGCTGAAACAATGGTCTATTTTGCATGGCTGGAAGCCGGAGTTGGCTTTGATTTGGGGATAAATTGCGACTTCTCATCTGTCTTTAGTTCTCTATGAAAGTAATTTTATGAGTAGTAATATGCTCAGTTAATCGCGCTTACAGCTACTTACAGTTTATGTTCGCAACTGTTGTTGCTAAACCGATTGATTGCGCTGATTTTTGCTAGATTAATTGCTTATCTGTATTTCTTATTGTGACAGTTGCGAGGTAGTTAGCAGTGGAACTTAGCCTTGAGACTCTTTGGAGTCAGGTATTGGAACGCTTACAGGTACAGTTGAGCAGACCTACCTTTGAAACTTGGATTAAAACTGCTAGTGCTGAAAAACTAGAAGATAATTGCCTAGTAATTTGCACTCCTAACCCTTTTGCGCGTAATTGGCTGCAAAAATATTACATTCAAACTTTGGCGGATGTTGTTCAAGATATTCGCGGTTGTCCTACGGAGATTCAATTTACTGTTGTTAATGGAGAGGCGGTTAATTCCTTTGTAGAGGCGGAATCTAGCAATATACCAATGGAATGGAGCAAACAAGAAAACAGTTTCCAGGGCGATCGCACTTCAGCACAGTCTAGTGACCACGCTAGACCTCCGGCATTAAACCTTAAATATGTATTTTCGCGCTTTGTAGTGGGCGCTAACAGTCGTTTAGCTCATGCGGCGGCGTTAGCGGTAGCCGAATCTCCAGGACGGGAATTTAATCCTTTATTTTTATGTGGCGGTGTGGGACTGGGAAAAACTCACCTCATGCAGGCGATTGGACATTATCGCTGGAATATTAATCCTGATACGAATATATTTTATGTTTCTACGGAAAAATTTACTAACGATTTGATCGCTTCAATTCGGAAAAATAGCACCCAAAGTTTCCGGGATATTTACCGCGCTGCCGATGTATTGCTAGTAGATGATATTCAATTTATTGAAGGTAAAGAATCGACTCAAGAGGAGTTTTTTCATACTTTTAATACTTTGTACGAATCAGGCAAGCAAGTAGTAATTGCTTCCGATCGCCCACCTAATCAAATTCCCCGCTTGCAAGAGCGTTTATGTTCACGCTTTTCTATGGGTTTAATTGCTGACATTCAAACGCCAGACTTAGAAACTAGAATGGCAATTTTGCAAAAAAAAGCAGAATATGAAAATATGCGCTTACCTAGAACAGTAGTGGAATATATTGCTTGTAACTATATTTCTAATATTAGAGAACTAGAGGGCGCTTTAATTCGGGCTGTTGCTTATATTTCAATTTCTGGATTACCAATGACGGTAGAAAATTTGATCCCAATTTTAAACCCAGCGCTGGAAAACCTTGAGGCTTCCCCCGATACCATTCTAAAAATTGTTGCCGATGAATTTGATATTTCCATAGATGACTTGAAAAGTATTTCTAGGCGGAGAGAAATAAGTTGGGCGAGGCAAATTGGAATGTATTTGATGCGCCAACATACAGATTTGAGCTTACCAAAAATTGGTGAAGAATTTGGGGGAAAAGATCACACTACCGTAATGTACAGTTGCGAGAAAATTGCTCAGTTACGTACTAATGATTCCAGCTTGGGGCAAACTTTACGTCAATTAAGCGATCGCATTAATCTTGCAGTGCGATCGCAAGATTTATCCTAAACTTTGGCAATTATGAGTTTAATACTAAGAAATATTAACAAAATTTATACTGTGGAAAATGATGAATTTTCTGTGGAAAACCTGTTAGTAACTCTGTGGAAAACTAGGGGTTATCTGTGGAGAACTATGGCTTAGTACAAACACTCTGTGGAAAACTCAAGTTTTTTTCCACAGGTTTTCCACAGGCACTAGATAACTACAAGCTATAAATGATCGGCATTTCAAAAAGTTTTCCACATTTTCCACAGCCCCTACTACTACTATCTAAAATAATTATTAATTTAGTAGTAGTCTTTAAATCAAGAACAATTTATAGTACACATGTACTATACAATAGACGTGCTAGGATACTTTTCTGAACCAATCGAAATGACACTTTGACGCGAGGTGTAGATATTGGATACAGAAAAAAGCTTTTGAGAAAACCTAAAGCTTAGTGTTTTCTTTATTTGCCCAGGAAAAGTTGTTAGCAAGTGCAATTTTACAGAGCATGACATCGTGATGAAATTAGTTTGCAGTCAAGCGCAATTAAGTACCAACCTTTCCCTAGTAAGCCGTGCTGTACCGTCGCGTCCAACTCATCCGATTTTGGCAAATGTTTTATTGGTTGCAGACGTTGAAACCCAGCAGGTAAGCTTGACAGCTTTTGATTTGAGTTTGGGGATTAAAACTAGCTTTGCTGCTGAAGTTATAGCCGGAGGTGCGATCGCGTTGCCTGCTAAACTGCTAAACGATATTGTTTCTCGGCTGTTGGACGGAGAAATTGAACTAGAAGAAACTAGCGCTGCACCTCTAGGAATTATGATTGTTTCGGCTTCTGGGCGCTATCAAGTACGCGGGATGGAAGTAGAAGAATTTCCCGAATTGCCAGTAATTGAAGCAGGAGTTGCGGTTTATTTACCAGTAGAAGCTTTTATCGAAGGGTTGCGCTCGACTTTATTTGCGACTAGCACTAATGAACTAAATCAATTACTAACAGGGCTGCATATCATTGTTGGGCAAGATACTTTAGAATTTGCAGCTACAGACGGACATCGTTTAGCGGTGGTAGAAACTCCTAACAGTACAGAAGTACCTGTAGCATCTTCATCATTGGAAGTTACAATACCCTCCAAATCTTTGCGTGAATTGGAAAAAATGCTAAGTATGGGAAGTTCTGCGGAAAGTTGGCGGGGGGATGCTCCCTCCGCCAACCTTTCCAAGAAGACAGAACCCTTAGCAATGCAGTTTGACCAAGGGCAGGTTATTTTTGAGTGGGCAAATCGACGATTGACAAGTCGAGTCTTAGAAGGGCAATACCCTGCTTACCGGCAACTGATACCGCGTCAATTTGAGCGTCAAGTTACAATAGATCGCAAGCTGTTGATAAGTGCAATAGATCGTATTGCAGTAATGGCAGATCAAAAACAAAACATTGTAAAGTTTAGCCTAGACGATATTAATCAACAAATAGCTTTATCTGTAGAAACTAGAGACATTGGTAGTGGAAGGGAAATTATCTCTGTTTCAAGCTCTGGGGAAGATTTAGAATTTGCCTTTAACATTAAGTACTTGATGGATGGATTGAAAGCGCTGCCTACTAATGAAATTCAAATGCAGGTGCATACTGCTACTAGCCCAATAATTTTTACACCGTTGGGTAGCTTGAAAATGACCTACTTAGTTATGCCTGTGCAAATTCGCGTTTAATAAGTCTTTTTGGGTAGGTGACTCTTGCGGTTTTTTTCGTAATTAATTTTATAAACACCAACTTTTGCAAGAGGTTTATTCATAAATCGAAGCAAGGTACGATTCTAGACAACTTAAAACATAGGAATTTTTTATTTTCTTCTGTGAAGAAGTGAGGGAAAAGCGCTAGTTTGGTAGCAATGGCTCTCACTTTATCTGATTTAATTGAGAACTACTATATGTAAATTAATTTTTCAATTTTTGAAGAAAAAGAGACAATATATAAAAGTAGGAGTTCTAGAGAAGGGTAAAAATATTAATGAACTCGTCAAGACCAGAAAATGTCTGTGGTGGGGTAACTCGTCTGTCTGAAACTAAGGCTATTATTCCGCAACTAGATTCAGCATATCCACGTCCGCAATTACAACGCGACAATTGGCTTAGTCTCAATGGTTTGTGGAAGTTCGCCTATGACGATGAGGGACAATATGCTTCACCTCTAGATATTCCCCAGTGGAGTCACTGTATTGAAGTACCATTTGCGCCGGAATCAATTAGGAGTGGGATTGGCGACACGGGCTTTCATCCCAACTGCTGGTACGATCGCGAATTTGAACTAACCAAAGATGAAAATCGGGTACTGCTTCATTTTGGCGCGGTAGATTATTGCGCCCGCGTGTGGGTCAATGGTCAATTTATGGCGCTGCATGAAGGTGGATATACACCTTTTAGTATTGATATAACATCGGTTTTAAACGAAAACGGCATACAGCGCGTTACAGTCTGGGCGCAAGACGACCCGCAAGACTTAGCCAAACCTCGCGGTAAACAAGATTGGCAGTTAGAACCTCATAGTATTTGGTATCCGCGCACTAGCGGCATTTGGCAGACGGTATGGCTAGAGCGCGTGGGTAAAACTTATCTCGATCGCCTCTGCTGGACTCCCCAGTTTGAGCGATGGGAAATTGGCTTTGAAGCTTTTATCGCTGGACAACAGCATGATGAAATTCAAGTCAATATTAAACTTAGTGTTGGCGACCAATTGCTAGTAAGCGATCGCTACGATGTGTTTAACGGAGAATTGCACCGCCGCATTGCCCTTTCTGACCCAGGAATTGACGACTACCGCAACGAATTACTGTGGTCGCCAGAGAAGCCAACACTGATTGATGCCCATATTCAACTATGGGATAAAAATAATAATCTGCTAGATGAAGTGCGCTCCTACACTGCAATGCGGACAGTAGGAATACAGCGTGATCGCTTCATGCTCAACGGGCGACCGTATTATTTACGCTTAGTTTTAGACCAAGGTTACTGGAGCGATACCTTAATAACTGCACCCTCAGACGAAGCTTTGCGACGCGATGTAGAGTTAGTCAAAAGCATGGGTTTTAATGGTGTCCGCAAGCACCAAAAAATTGAAGACCCCCGCTTTTTATATTGGGCAGATGTATTAGGGTTGTTGGTTTGGGAGGAAATGCCTAGCGCTTATCGCTTCACCCCTACAGCCGTAGAGCGAATTACCCGCGAGTGGGCGGAGGTAATTAAGCGCGATGCCAGCCATCCGTGTATTGTCGTGTGGGTTCCCTTTAATGAATCTTGGGGAGTGCCTAACTTAGTTGAAACTGCGGCGCATCGCAACTACGTTTTAGCGCTGTATCACTTGACTAAAACTCTAGATCCCACAAGGCTAGTAATCGGTAATGATGGCTGGGAAAGTACCGACACAGATATTATTGCCATCCACGACTACGACAACAAACCGCAGAGGTTGTTTAAACGCTACGGGCAGAATGTAAAGTTATCAGATTTGTTCGATCGCCAGCGTCCTGGTGGGCGCGTCCTCACGCTTGATGGCTATCCCCATCACGGACAGCCTGTAATGCTAACGGAATTTGGTGGCATAGCTTACACCCCACCGCTAGACAATATTGAAGTTGATAAAACTTGGGGATACGTGCGCTCTCACAATATATCCGAGCTACAAATAAGGTATGAGGCGTTGCTAGGGGCGGTCAACAAAGTAGAAATGTTTAGCGGCTTTTGCTATACCCAGCTTACCGATACTTTCCAAGAAGCTAATGGCTTATTGTATATCGATCGCACGCCAAAGTTTCCCATTGAGGCGATCGCCGAGGCAACTAGAGGAGAAGAGGATGATGTATTTCCAGGAACTATTAAAACCGGATGGACGCAAGCTGACCCTATACAGTCGCTTCCCCATTGATGAAAAGATTGTTGCTCCTAGTCCTAGTAACGAAAAAGTCGTCGCAAACCCGCATTTACGCTGGCATCCTTTACGGGGTGAATGGGTAGCTTATGCAAGTCACCGTCAGGGGCGGACTTTTATGCCCCCGCCCCAGTACAATCCTTTAGCGCCTACCACTGACCCGCAGTTTCCTACGGAACTTCCCCAAGGGCGTTATGACATCGCTGTATTTGATAACCGCTTTCCATCCCTGACGATAGAAGCTCACGATTCGCCAGCCTCTATTGTCGAGACATTGCCAGCTAACGGAACTTGCGAAGTGGTGGTATTTACTCAAGATCCCCGAACTGCTCTGAGCTTGCTAGAACTAGATAGACTAGATTTGCTACTGCAAGTGTGGGGCGATCGCACTTGCAAAGCACCGCCGCAGATTCAATATGTATTACCATTTGAAAATCGCGGCGTAGAAGTAGGGGTAACTTTACACCATCCTCACGGGCAAATATACTCTTATCCTTTTGTACCGCCCGTTCCAGCGCGGATGTTGGAGAGTCAGTTGGCTTATTACCATCAGCATCAAAGTTCGTTGCTGCCAGATCTGATTCAAAAGGAAATAGCTGCAAACGAGCGGATTATCTATTTGGATGAATATGCGATCGCTTTTGTGCCTGTATGCGCCCGTTACCCTTACGAAGTCTGGATTGCGCCCATTGCGCCTGTTGCCACATTGAACGATCTTAGTGTGGAGCAACGTTTTGCACTTGCCAAAACGCTCAAAACTGTAACTCTCAAATATGACGGCTTGTGGAATCGCCCTTTTCCTTACTTGATGGCATGGTTTCAAGCGCCTATCGATGGCAAACCGCATCCCGAATTTCAGTTACACGCCGAGTTTTACCCGCCGCTAAGGACAAAAGATCGGCTCAAGTACCTAGCGGGAACTGAACTAGCAGCAGGAATGTTTGCTAATGACACGCTACCAGAAGAAAAGGCAAAGGAACTACAAGCAGTAGTTGTCAACATTGAAACGCCAGTAAAATTATGAATGCTGAAGTTGCTGCCAAGTTAGAGTTAATTCGTCAAGTCTTAGTTACCGCCGAAGTTGTCGGTGTCCGTCTTAAGGGAACAGATTGGTTTGCTTGGGTGACTGCTGGCGCTTCTAATACTGTGCTGCTGACGGCAGAAACAGGAGTAGCAGAAGTATTAGTTACTGCCCAAGATGCCTGGGTATTGACAGATGAAATTGAAGCGCAACGCTTGCAGGATGAGGAATTACCAGCAAATTTTCAACTGCACGTCAATCCTTGGGCTGATGCTGCTGTGCGCGAAGCATTTGTCCGCGAGGCTACTAATGGGGGGAAAGTATGTAGCGATCACCCAACTGCTACTGAAACTGCTTTACCCGAGTTACTTGTAAACTCCAAACGGGTAATGATGCAGAGCGAACTAGAGCGCTATCGTCAGGTAGGGAGTAAAGCCAGCGCAGCAATGACTGAGGTGCTATTATGCGCTAAACCTACATGGACAGAATACCAACTAGCCGGGGCAGGTGCTGAAGCATTGTGGGCGCGGGGGCTGCATCCAGCTTTAACCTTGGTAGCCGGAGAAAGGCGTTTACCGCTATATCGCCATGCTACGCCTAGTAATGAACCGATTTCTCAAGTAGCAATGATGGTATTTTGCGCTAGAGGTTACGGCTTGTATGCGAATCTTACAAGGTTTGTGTGTTTTGGGAGGAAAAATGAATATTCCCAATTGCACCAGCACGTGCGAGAAATTGAGGCTCAAGCATTGAACTTATGCAAACCTGGCGTACCGCTCAACGCAGTTTACCAAGAATTGAAACAAGCCTATGAACAGCACGGATATTTGCAAGCTATCCGCGAACACCATCAAGGCGGAACTTGCGGTTATTTAGCTAGAGAAATTGTTGCTAATCCTTCTACTACCGATATTTTGACAGCAAACATGGCTTTAGCTTGGAATCCAAGTTTACCGGGAGCGAAGATTGAGGATACTTTTGTCATTTTAGAGGATGGCAAATTAGAAAATCTCACTTTCGATCCAAATTTTCCTAGTGTAGAAATAGCGGGGAGAATGCGCCCTGTTCCTTTAGAAATTACTTAAGATTATGGATTTTCAACAAATATTTGGGACAAAGCCAGAAGCCCAAGCTACTGCACCAGGGCGAGTAAATCTGCTGGGCGAACATACTGATTATAATGATGGGTTTGTATTGCCGATTGCTATTCCCCAACGTACAAAAGTAGAGCTAGGTTTTAGCCCTGATACCCAGCACCACTTTTATTCGCAAGAATTAGAGGAAATGGTGAGTGTTGCAAGTTTTGATCGCACTCCTGAAGGATTTACTAGTTATATATTTGGCTGCATCCAACTTTTAGCAAAACAAGGTTACGAAATCCCCTCTGTAAACCTATACGTCACTTCTACCGTACCAATCGGTGTAGGCTTATCTAGCAGTGCGGCTTTAGAAGTTGCAACGCTAAAAGGGTTACGCAGTCTGCTTAATCTGCCTATCGATGATGTGCAAATTGCCCAAATCGGACAACAAGCCGAAATTCAGTATGCAGGCTTAAATTGCGGCATTATGGATCAAATGGCATCTAGCCTCGCTGATACTCATTCGATGCTATTTCTAGACACTCGCACCCTCGAACGGCGCACGCTCCAGTTGCCCGCAGGAGGAGAGATTTTAGTAATAGATAGTGGCGTACATCACGAACTAGCAGCAGGTAGCGGTTACAATCAACGTCGGGCGCAATGCGAAGAAGCGGCGCGGCTATTAGGAGTAAAAGCGCTGAGAGATATTACTAATCCCCAAGTTGCAGAATCATTGCCCGAACCACTTTATCGCCGCGCTCGTCATGTAATTACTGAAAATAATCGCGTGTTAGAGGCGGCGAGAGGAGTCTTTGTTACACGCTTTGGCGAACTGATGAATGCTTCTCATGCTAGTCAACGCGACGATTATGAAGTTTCTGTACCAGAAGTAGATGCCTTGGTGGGTATATTCCAAAGAACTCCAGGAGTATTTGGCGCGCGCCTTACAGGTGGCGGTTTTGGCGGTGCTTGCGTTGCTTTAGTAGCAGAAGGGAAAAGTGCGATCGCAACTGATGTCCTCAGACAATACGGCGAATTAGGTTACAAAGGACAAGTGCTAGTTGCTGCCTAATAGAATAGTTTGTGTATATATGGTGTAATTCCTGATTCTGGTTTGTTGTTTCATCTTTGTTGTGGTGTCCAGGTCGGTCCCTGACAGCGAGGACCAACTTCTGTCCAGACCAACCGATCGATGCACATTCGGCGTGCCTTCATTTCCTTATCCCAGGCATGATAAATCATATAGTCCTGACCATCAAGGCTCACTGCCATTGAATTATGTCCAGGTCCTAATACATAGCCAGAAACCGATCGCAGCACTCGCGGTTCCGATTCGTTCCCAGCATCGGAGTAGGGACCCATCACTTGCTCGGCAACACCATAATCAACCCCGTAACTCTCTGTTTCCCAACGCCCACCACTGTAAAAGCAGTAGTATCGGTTTTCGTGTTTGCGAATACAGGGTCCTTCCAGAGTATGCCAATCGTAAACAGCACCATACATTGGACGATTAGCTAAAAACCTTTGCCAATCATGCTTGGCACGTAAAACAACCCTAGTTTCCCCCGCTAATTTCGTCATCGTCCGCAGGCGATCGACCACCAGCGCCGTTCCTGCCCGAACGCCATCTTCTGTATCTAGAAAATCTTGGGCGTAAAAGAGATACCACTGCCCATCATCATCCTGGAATGGACTCGGATCGATCGCAAACGGACAAGTTTCAAGATCGATTAATGGCTCACCTACATCCTGATACGGGCCTAAAGGTTCAGGACTACTGGCAACCCGTAGCTGATGGTTTTTATCTTCATGCCCAACAGAATAGTAAAGGTAGAAAGTACCATCGTGGTAAGCAATTTCTGGGGCCCAAAAATTATCTCCTAGTGCAGGATCGGGACGCAGTAGAGCGTTTCCGGCAAACTGCCAGTTGAATAAATCATCCGACTTTAGCAGGGGAAACACTCGCTGCTCGTGGCTCTCATCTACCTGTCCTGCGGCTTCTGCTGGGCCTGTCCCGATCGCGTAATAGATACCCTGATGCTGCCAAACAAATGGATCGGCAAAGTAATCTGGATAAACTGGATTAGTATAAGTCTGTGTTGACATCAATACTGGAAGTTTATGTAGGTTTCTGTCACCTCATTAGGCAACTGCTGTACGGTCTGACACCGAAGCAACTGCTGAAGTTGGGGCGATAAGCCATTATAGTAATCCTGCTCAAGAGTTAAATCTACCTTGTGGGTGTGGAGCCAGTGCATGACGTAACCCATCACAACCATCGGGCGTGGCTGCGGTGTGCGGTTAGGGGTTCCTCGATGCAGTGCCAGAGGCGATCGCACCATCACATCTCCCGGCTGCATTAAAAATTGCTCCATGGCAATTTCCCCAGCGCGAAGCTTAACCAATCCTTCCTCACGCGGCATGACGTGAGTTCCTCGCGCCATCTCAAACGGGCTATTTTCGGCAGTCACTTCCACTAGGGGAAAATTAACTGCTAGTGCATAGAGCGGCGTAACAATGCGATCGCAAAATAGTGGACGAAAATCACGATGGATTTCCTGATACTCAGATCCCTGCATAGGGATGTCTGCCCCTAGCTGAACTAGCTTGTATTCCTGATAAAATACGCGATCAAGTACGCCCAAAATAGTTGGGTTGGCAAACACTGCCGGATTGGCAAATGGTGCTACCCAAGGCAATGTGACATAGCCGCGAGCAGTACCTCTAGGCGCTACTCCACCCGCTCGCTGCAACCGCTCTTGAAATAAAGCATCAAAAGAAGTCGCCCAATCTTCAATCAGTTTTCGCTCAAATAGTCCGCGAATCACACAAATTCCGTCTCGATTTAGCTCCTCTGCAAACCCATCTAAGTCAACTGCTGTAAAGGGTGCAGTACCTAAACTATGAACCATATTGCTGCCTGCTCCAATTTGGAATCCTGGGGCTACATTTTGCCGCACTAAAAGGCAAAATGTAGCCTAATGTCCTATCTCTATTTTCCCCAAATTTAGATACAAAATAGCAGTCGCAGTGTCAACTGTTTAAAAATTTCCATTTCTTTTGGTAACTACTGCGCGCTCAAGTTCTTTGCCCTTTCAGCGCACTAACGCCTTAAGAAGCGAACTAGCGCCGATTGCCTCTGATATTGATGTCTTTAGACAATACAGCGAATTAGGTTACAGCAGATAAGTGTTAGTTGCTGCTTAGTAGAAATGAAGTATTGGGCCGATCGCGCTCAGTACAATTTCTTTGCTTGCTCAATGCTATTTACTTGCAAACTTGTATTTACAAACACAGATAATTTTAAAACTAGACTCAACTTTAGATAGTCTTTGACCAAGATAGCTGATAGCTAGTATGGAAGCCGATTGCATAAGTAAAGAGAAGCCAATTTCGCCTCGATCCTCAGCAAAGTTGAGTAGCGCTTGCACGTCTAAACCTGGGATACGAACCTAAATTTTTTTGAATTGGAGAAAAACTATGGCATTAATTCGTTGGGAACCATTTCGAGAAATTGAAAGTATGCAGCGACAAATGAATCGGCTGTTTGACCAAATGACGACTTATAACAGTGGAGTTGGAAGCGACGGAGAGCGCCTTGATAGCATGGCTTTGATGCCTGCTACGGAAATTCATGAAACTCCCAACGAGGTGAAGTTAAAAGTCGAAGTTCCAGGGATTGAAGCGAACGATCTTGACGTGAAAGTTTCAGCAGAAGCAGTCGCAATCCAAGGAGAACGGAAAACAGAAATTAAACACGAAGACAAAGGTATGCGTCGCTCTGAGTTTCGCTACGGTAGCTTTGCGCGAGTAATTCCTTTACCTGCACGAATTCAAAATGACAAGGTTCAAGCGGAGTTTAAAAACGGAGTATTGTGTTTGACATTGCCTAAAGCTGAGGAAGAAAAAAATCGAGTTGTAACTGTTAGTTTACAGGGACAAAACCAGCAGGGGCAAATTTCCCAGGAACAACCCTCACAAAACGACAATCAACCCCAGATGGCTAACAATTAATTAATTGGTTAAAGGGTAAGGGGTAAAGGGTGAAAATTTATTTACCTTTACCCCTTTCTCACTCTTTAGCAAAAGTACCTTTTCAGAGCGTTAGCAGAAGTTACTCAAGCGATTTTTCCTGGAGGTAACGGGCGATCGCATTATCAAGGGAAGGCAGTAATAAGCCTCGATTGCTACCGAGAACGCTATAAGTGGGGCGTTGAGCCATAAATCCAAGCTCTTGCGTGGGACAAGCAATTATTTTACTGCCGTCTACACCAGCTTGTTTTGCTGCTAATTTTGCCAAATCTGCCCAAGAAGTCGCGCCTTGGTTTGCTAAATGCCATAAGCCACACTCGCCGTCAATAAATAGATCCAAGCTGGCGTTAACTAAATCGGGGACGTAGGTAGGCGAAATGATCGCATCATCTGCGGCAATAAAGGTATGCCCCGCCGCTAATTCGCGTAATGCTATGGTGACGAAGTTGTATTCATCCCAAGGGCTAAAAAATGCACTGGTGCGGATGACTAACGATGAAGAATTGGCGGATAGAACCTTCTCCTCGGCGATTGCTTTGCTGCGCCCGTAAACGTTTAGAGGGGCAACAGAATCGCTTTCGGTGTAAGGAGTGGATAAACTGCCATCAAATACCAAATCTGAAGAAAATGTTAGGAAGGGAATGTCACACTTGGCACAAGCCGCAGCAAGGATTGCTGCACCTTCAGCGTTTACTTGCAAACAAGCATCAATTTCGCTTTCGGCATCATCTACCCGGACATATCCCGCAGCGTTGACTACTGCCCAAGGATTAAGTTCGCTTAGTGCCGCCTCTACCGATGCAGGGTTAGTAATATCTATTTGCTGACGCGATAGCAATTGATAAGAAATACCTCGTATTTCGCATAACCTAGCAAAAGCTTGTCCTAATGTTCCTGTAGCTCCCACTATAGCAAGGGGTGGCAAGAGCGATCGCATATTTTTGGCTGCTGGCTCTGAAATACAACCAAATGGCGGATACAATAACCGCTCAGGACGATGCCACCAGCCGGGTGTATCTAGTAATGGGTGGTTGGGTTCGATGCCTTGGGCTAAATCGGTGATCGCACGGGCAATTGCTGTAGGACGTGGATGAAGCGATCGCAAATCGAATACACCTGGTTCGTAATACCCATCAAAGCGAGTGAGCAAGCTATTCCAATCGTAGGCCCCTAAAAGCGACCAAGCAGTAATAGCGCGTACATCTACTCCTAGTTGCTTTTGCTCGTTTGCTGCATCCCAAACTTCATACAGCCACCGCAATTGTTCTTCGC
>Ga0115851_100115_pt1 | contig 25446 bp, 19 predicted proteins | sample InSIn2gowninarea_FD_83865 | JGI IMG/M metagenome (GOLD analysis project Ga0115851, IMG submission 83865)
TCATAAAGCAAGCTAATTCGCGCTGTTCGATGAGCCCACGTAGTATCAGGTAGTTGGTTAGGTAAAGGCTGACCAAGCCAATGATGCTTAGCTGGTCTTTTCGGATGATCAGCCACACTGGGACTGAGACACGGCCCAGACTCCCTCGGGGGGCAGCAGTGGGGAATATTGGACAATGGGCTCACGCCCGATCCAGCAATATCGCGTGGGTGAAGAAGGGCACTGTCGCTTGTCAAGCTCTTTCGTCGAGTTTCGATCATGACAGGACTCGAGGAAGAAGCCCCGGCTAACTCCGTGCCAGCAGCCGCGGTAATACGGGGGGGGCAAGTGTTATTCGGAATGACTGGGCGTAAAGGGCACGTAGGCGGTGAAAAGGGTGGAAAGTGAAAGTCGCCAAAACACTGGCGGGGTGCTTTCTTGACCATTTCACTTGAGTGAGATAGGGGAGAGTGGAATTTCGTGTGGAGGGATCAAATCCTAAGATATACGAAGGAACGCCAACCGCGAAGGCAGCTCTCTGGGTCCCCACTGACGCTGGGGTGCGAAAGCATGGGGAGCAAACAGGATCAGATACCCTGGTAGTCCATGCCGTAAGCGATGAGTGTTCGTCCTTGGTCTGCCTGCCTACTAGGTAGGATTAGGATCAGGGGCCCAGCTAACGCGTGAAACACTCCGCCTGGGGAGTACGGTCGCAAGACTGAAACTCAAAGGAATTGACGGGGGCCTGCACAAGCGGTGGAGCATGTGGTTTAATTCGATACAACGCGCAGAACCTTACCAGCCCTTGACATATGAACAAGTGTGCCTGTCCTTAACGGGATGGTGCGAAAATTCATACAGGTGCTGCATGGCTGTCGTCAGCTCGTGTCGTGAGATGTTTGGTTAAGTCCTATAACGAGCGAAACCCTCGTTTTGTGTTGCTGAGACATGCGCTAACGGATCAATGTCATCGCCCCTTCTCAAGGGCGAGGGTGAGTAAGCGAACTCTCGGAGGCAAGCGCCTCTTTTTGATTGATGACACTCCTATGAAGGCAGGTGCGTGCTGCACTCACAAGAGACTGCCAGTGATATGCTGGAGGAAGGTGGGGATGACGTCAAGTCCGCATGGCCCTTATGGGCTGGGCCACACACGTGCTACAATGGCAATGACAATGGGAAGCAAGGCCGTAAGGCGGAGCGAATCCGGAAAGATTGCCTCAGTTCGGATTGTTCTCTGCAACTCGAGAACATGAAGTTGGAATCGCTAGTAATCGCGGATCAGCATGCCGCGGTGAATATGTACCCGGGCCCTGTACACACCGCCCGTCACACCCTGGGAGTTGATTTCGCCCGAAGCATCAGACCAATGATCACCCTATCTATATATGTTCCACTAGTGTGGCCCACTATGGTTGGGGTGGTCTTATTGGCGCATACCACGGTGGGGTCTTCGACTGGGGTGAAGTCGTAACAAGGTAGCCGTAGGGGAACCTGCGGCTGGATCGAATCCCAAAAGAAAAGGGTAAGGTCCGGAGGGTGAGGGTGAGCCTGCCGAACTCTCGACTAAAAGGAGAGGTAACGTGGGAGGTCCGTCAGGGGCTCGACTGATAAGGATGCGTAAGCAGGCTCGACTGTTAAGGACCTTTAGGTGCTCGACCAAAAGGATGCGTAAGCAGGCTCGACCATAAGCCCCCCACCCAATAAGTAAACCCTAACCTTTAGGTGCTCGACTGTTAAGGACCTTTAGGATGCGTAAGCACGCTCGACTAGTAAGGACCCTTTAGGGGGCTCGACCAAAAGCCCCCCCACCCAATAAGTAAACCCAAGAGGTGCTCGACCATTTTTTGACTTATTTGAGGGGCAAATAAGTAAATTGAAGAGGGAGAGGAGAGGAGACGAGCAACTCTCTTTTGGGCCCTCACCAAATAAGCACCCCATGAGCCTGCCGAACTCTCGACAACCGGAGAGGAACGATGGCGGCTCCCGACCAAAGGAGGGACGAAGTCACTCACTATTCATATGGTGAGGGGGAGGGGCCCCAAAAGAGAGGCCCGGAGGGACTCGACCGAAGTAGTGAGGGATTTATCGCTCGACCGACAGAGGAGGTCGAGGGCCGCCATCAACTTGAAGAACTAAAAGAAGAGGGCTTGCGCTTCTGAGGGCAAGGACCCGGGAGGGCGCTTCCTGTAATCGGGAAGGAATGAAAAATCGCTTGTCTGTAATCGGACAAGGATATCCCTTACGTTATGCTCAGGTAAGCAACGTAGATCTATTAGTGAGGGTGAGGGTGAGGGTGTTTCAAAGGCCCAAATTGAGACCTCGATTGATAGATACCGGATCTCTCTTACCCGGATCTCGAGTCTTTCCAACTGGATACAATGAACTTTACACGGACGGACGGATTGCTGCCTGGCTAGACCGTGACGCTAGAACGTGAGGCTAGACCAACGAAACACCGAGGCTAACACCCTTCACCAACACTGTGAGCACACTGAACACGGGACGCTTCGCTTCAGTAACGTTTTATACCCCCTATTCGGGGGAGCGAGGGGGGAGACTGATTGAAACCTTCCCTTATACCTGCCTGAGATCCTAGACCTGACTGACTGATCTCGATCGTGCTACCCGTCCGTCTCTCCATTGCGACCTGACGACGATGCACTTGACACGGCTTTGGCGACTAACCCGTCATCAGCGAGCATAACCATAGTGGACCCTCCAGCGCACAGTGAACCTGAAGAGCTATGTTCACCCGGAACCAGTGAGTGAGCACACCCACAGTGGAACCTCAAACCCACAGTTCAACTTAAGCCACAGTGGAACCTACATGCTGATCGATCGATTTAGACCTACCCTCTCGATTTCTGCCTGTCTCTCTATACCTACTCGATCTTGCCACCTGCCGCCTTCCTGATCGATCGATAAGCCAATTCTGTTCATCTTATTGGCAATGCTGATTTGGGGAGCGAAGAAGGGCTAAAGTAGCGATCAAAAGCAAGCAAATGGCCGTTGAAGCCGTTCTTTGCATTTCAATCCATCCATCCGAACCACGCATCCATCCAAACCTCTTGAGTTAGTTGGCCCTTTTTCTCTGATCGTTTCTCTCTTGCTGGTATGCCCTTGCACCCAGTTTCAAGCGCATATCTAAGTTTTGCACTTGTACTCGCATATCTACATGGTTCATATACAGTATCACATGGCCCATAGAGAAGTAAGTTGAACTTGGACTCGGAGAAGACCTAGCTAGCTGATAAACCTGGCCTGCAGAAGACCTTGCCATAGCAGTCGGATCTACTACAACCTCTGACTATACGAGCTTGCATAGATAAGTTTTCACATATGATGATCGCATAGAGACTATGATATCGGCATAGAGCCTTTGACTTGTTACTTGCCATGAACAGAGAACAATATATATCTTTCACATATGATGTTGCCATCTCTACTCTACCTGAACCTATCTTCCTGAGCTCCAGCGAATAAGCTATAGGTTTTAGTGTGTGTGCCCATCCGAACAAAACAAAGAATAATAAATCTGGGTCTAATTCCACTACTATATGATCTCACATATCCACGTGGTTCATAGCCATGAAGCTAATCAATGTTCCAATAGAATATCGTAATCTCTACGTGTGCACCTTTCAATCACCTGGTTTTCACTTATTATATCGCCATAGATACGTTTGAAAGGTCCCTAGATTTCAATAATCTGATTCTCTTTCTATCACTCTAATTTATCCTAGACAAAGCCCATGCCAAAGGTGGCTGGTCTCCTTCCGCTCTCCATGGGTTGAATAATGTTACCAAGGCCATAGCCTCAGAGTTCAATCCAAGTGAAAGCCTATGATACCGCCATAAATACGGTGACACTTGGATTCACATATTGACATTTTCACATACAATGTTGCCATGGAGAAGTTGGTGCTCTTAAATAAATAGAATTGGATTCATCCCCACAGACGAGAAATAGATATGTCCCTAGAAAGTGTGCTTAGCTTAGCAAGCACCACCGGGGGAAAAGGGGGCTAGCTTTTTTTAGTTGTACTTGGATCTCCAGAAGTAGTGCAGCCCGGAGCCGAAAAGAGGAAATGGAAACACTGCCCTTTTTCTAGATCTCTACTAGTGTTCTATATGAGATCAGCATATAGACGTGTTCATATATGATGACACCATGGAGACGTTGGTTTCACTTGCCCAGAGTAGTGCAATCTTAGTCTTAGTTCTACTAATTAGTTGATGCTGGTGGAGATCCACTACGGCCACAGACAGGTGGATGCCAGAGCTGGGCTCAGAGACTCCGCTTACTCTACTTGGGTATGATATTGCATATCTCCACCTGTTACTATACAATTGACTTGACGATGTTGCCATATCTAACAAAGCTAGTTTGCTACTGCTGCTGTTGATATTCGGATCATATTCGGATTAGTATTCGGATTATATTCGGATTTCTATTCGGATTACATATTTGACGATTATTGCCTGCCTTAACTTTCTTTGTTTGGGGTCTCTCCTACTCCTATATTTCCTTATAACAGCACTTATTCGGGGCTGGTGATGCTGCCTGCTTGCATATATGATTGGCGCGCTGGGGTGAGTGCCGCCTGTACGTTTGATGATAATCACTATTTGTAGGTGAGCCGTTGTAGTAGTCTCGCTGTAAGGACCTTTCATCTTTGACTGAGCGCTCTGTAAGGCCTCTTTCCATCTTTGACTGAGCTCGAAGGGTCTAAGTGAAACAAAATCACTAGTAATCACTAGCCATTGTTGATCGCGTAAGCCCCCGCTGTGTGTGGTGCAGATGGATACCGTAAGGGAAAGATTGATCATGGAGTGAAGCGATGAGAATCGCGCTAGTTAAGCCGTGTAGCTAACCGTGCAGATAGTGCACCATTGGTAAGCGTGTGGTAGCCGTAAGGCGTGATAACCGTAAGGGAGAGTGAGAGGGTGACACAGGTGACCTTTATAACGAGATAATGCATGTATTCCTCTCCTCTCCTCTCCCTTATGGTCGAGCACCTAAAGGTCCTTATCAGTCGAGCACCTAAAGGTCCTTATCAGTCGAGCCCCCTGTCGGGTCCTTGCACTAGGAAGCGCAAGCCCCTCCGGGACCTTTCTTTCTGAAAAGACAGAAACAATTGATCGATATGCTGGAAGGTGCGAAAGGTGCTGGAGCAGAATTGCTTTAGCGGGAGCTGCTGGTCATTCATTATATATGTCATTATGCATTATCGTGAAACATCGACTTGATCAATCCCTAAATCTCACACCTCCATCCGAACCATCTCCAAGGGCATCTCCAATGGGAAGCATCTTTGGTTGAAGATGGCGAGGTTCACAAGGTCCGGAGGGTCTTGCGCTTCCTAGTGCAAGGAGAGCTATACTTCCAAAGGCCCTCCCAATGCATCATAGGTAGGATAGCTATACTTCCACTCTGGCATTGTGGGTAGGCCGCTCACTCCTCCCCCTCCTTCCCCTCCTCTATTCTCGATAGATCCCCTATATATTGAAAGGGGGTAGGGTAGGCCGTCGATCTTAAGTAGATGAAAGAATGAGGAAGTTGAATAAGGGGGACTGTACGTTGGACACCATGTCCATGGAGGAATTCTGTATTCAGGGGGCGCGCTTGAACTGGTGCACTTTCCTACTGAATGCATTAATGGATGCCTGAACAAATACCCACGTGACAAGATACCCTTGCATATATGGTGATTTACTACTTGCCTTTGCCATGTTCAAGTGGCAAACTTTGTAAGGTCTACGGCTACAACCTACTCGGGGGTGCACCATTGTAGACGCACATCATGAGTTTTGGTGGGTCCACAAGGATGCTAAGAATTTGGCCTTCAATATCAAATATTTTGCTCGATGGTATGACATGATATTGCAACCCCCGATTCCATATGAGTACCCAAATAGATTCTTTATGTGCATTATAGAAATAATAACTCACCTGCAGCAGAGGACCGGCAGCTGAAGGACCGGCAGCTGAAGTACCACCAGCGCAGCGTATGATCCTGTTGCCCTACTAGTTTCTCCAGGACCAGCGGCTCTAGGCCAGCCAGCAAGGACCAGCCATCGATCCATCCATGCATCCATCCGGTGAAACGCGCTGCAACGCCACTTTCACCCTTTTCAAGCCAAAGAATGTGAACCGGTACTACCTTTACCACCTCTAGGAAACCTTGAAGTCTAAGTTATTATCCATATGCAGCCACCTTAGTTCAGGCTCTCCTAAAGGCTTTCTCTATGAAAGGGAATATCTCGGGTCGGGAAGGCCCACCAGATATCGGGGTCAAAGGAATTGATTCTTCCTTTCACCCTTACCTTACCTATTGGGTAGGGATTGGTACGAATGGGACTAGGCAGGGGTTGTTAGCTCTGCGGGACACCTGCACCTACTTTCCTGAACTGTCTTTCTGTACTACTATGCTTTTTCTTTCAACCCGGGAACCAGACGTTGAGGGCCGGACTCTGTTGAGCGTAGCGAGCGGCCCGGGATTTGGCCGTGGGGAAGGTATGAACGAAGGGGAAGGTATGAACGAAGGTATGAACGCACGGGTAAGGATACTTCTGTTCTCCCAGGCTGTTGGCTACAACTAGAATGGAGGGTAAGTTTCTTTGTTCAAGCAGTCTATGAAAGATGTATACTATTAGGAAAGGAGATCTAATAATTTGACGGGTAGTATTAGGGTATTCTCCTCGATAAGGCTGGGCTGCGCCTCCAGAGGAAACATAATGGCTCAGCAGGGCACCTCCTGGTATAAGAGAGATTTCCTCGAGTGGGTGGAAAGAAAGCTAAAGGGCGGAGCCCATCTAAGTGAGGAAGCCCCAAGATGGAGACCTTTACTGCGGGTAGAAAAGAACTAGTAAGGAAGGGCTCTGCCCTGGGGGAATAGCACTTTCTAGCTCTGGGGTAAGGTATGACGCTTCTGAAGAGGTAGGTGAACCCTTGGGAACAATAGAAGAAGGAGTAAGGGCTAACTATGACAAATAAGGTGGGAACTAAGACCTAAAGAGAATGGATAATGGATCTTCCTTGACCTTTCAAGAAAAGAGCCGGGAAAAAAGAGGTGCCGTAAGGCCGCTCGACTAACAGGAGAGGACACACACATCCGTTAAGAAATTAGGAAGAGTTTATGAGGTGATAGATTTTTTAAGGGGTCTAGTTTCTCCATCAAGGTCCTATTTTCTTGTTTTGTTTCATCAGTCTATGAATGATGTATACTAGTAGTAGAAGATGGCTCCTAATGTAGCACGTAATGAGGCGGGGTGTGGGGCTCGGCAAGCTATAGATCAACCCGAAGAAAGAGGCACTAATGAGGGTGGGACTTCTCTCTGATTCCAACGGATATTCCAAGTGTAAGTAAGGTTCTTATAAAGGTCCCGGAGGGGCTTGCGCTTCCTAGTGCAAGGAAGTAACCAAATCTCGATCGATCGTATATAATACTCTTTTATCCCCTAAGGGTCAGTCATATCTCCCCGACGGGGACGGACTGTAAACTTCAGATGCTAAATGAACATTTGATTCAGGGCTGCAGGCCAGCTCTTTGCCCTAGATTTAGCTATTGATTATCGGGCAGGCAACTTCGCTTTGATTAGATCTAGCAAAAACATCACATCACATTTTCCATTATTATCAATCTATTTGTCAGGGGGCCAATGCCCCATATGAGACGACTCATCATGGCGACTCAAATGCAGTTTTTCTTTACAAATTTTGCCCTTTAAGATACTTTCTAGATTTCACGCTTTACTGGGCGTAGTTGCCTATCATCAGCAGCACATGAAAGTGGATTTCTTCTTTATGAACTAGGCCTTTTCAGATAGTTTACCCAAAAGAAAAGGGATGCCCTTTCTCCCTTCATATCAGCAAGAGATAAGTCAGCAAGAGATAAAGACCACATCAATGGCTGAAAATAGGATAATGCAACTCAGTTACCGCAACTAAAGGGGCGCCTTATTTGAGTAGATACACCTTATGGCATCTTCAGCACCACTTGGCAGGCACAATTGAATGTTCGGTGGACCAGATCTCACAAAAACTCCTAATTCGCCAGTTTTGGAGAAATCATTTTCTCTTTAGCATTGACGATTTGAAATACCACATCAGGAAAGTAAACTGGATTTTCTTTATTAGAAACTATACCCTCTGGTGATGGTGCTATACGGGATTCCTCCGGCACTATAAGTCATGTTTTCTGCTCCAAGGTTGTTCGGAGCAGGCTAGGGTCAACCAGATATGACAAAACCTAATTCCCCCTTTTTGTTTCATCAAATTCCCTTTCATGGGGTCAGACGAACTACCCTCATGACTTATATTTGCCTTCACCCTCTTCATTTTCCTTTTATTAGTAAACCCCTGACAGCCACTTTCAGTTCGACATAGTCAGTTCGCAGCCAGACGCAACAGTCCTAGGGACCTTCCCCTCTTTGTGGACTAGTACCAGGAAGGAGGCTTAACAGCAGGATACAGACATGCACTTGGTTTACCAAAGGTTTTGTGGTCCAAGTGAACCAGTGCGCGGTAGGAGATAGATGGTGCCTTGCTTATTTTGGTTTTGTTTGGATATTCACGTATATAAGGGAATCATTTTCATATACTTCAAAATAAGACCTAGAACCCCATACTCTACCCTTGAAACTTCCATACTTTGTTGGACCATACTTTCACTACGCCTTTGGAACCTCAGAATATGACCTATCCTTTGGTGGGGATATCGGGAACCTCAGAACTACAGAAGACTGGGTGGGTGGTGGGACTATTGTGACATCGCCTATTACCTCATTGGAAACATCCTGAAAATAAGCCTTTGGAACCTATGCATCTGACCTACAGACTGGAGTTGGATTTGCCTTGGGAACCTCAGAACTAGAACAGCCTATAACTATACTTGGCACCTTACAGCCGAACTCTACTCAAAACCTATGCATATTACGCTGGGAAACACCTTGCCCCCCGGAGGGACAAGCGGCTTCGCACCTTGGATAATCAGAGACAATCAGACTTTGGTAGGGGACTATGGTAACAACCTATGCATATGAACTCTTGGGACCTTCCTTATTCTTAACAAGAGGTAGGACAAAATTGACTCCTAATATAACCCCTGTTTTCTTGATCAACTTGATCCGAAAACTCAGTCCTCCCAACGTCGTGTTTAGAAACTGGCTTAATTCGTTGACTATATCTAGCGCCAAGCTATCGGAATTCACCCCAGTCCCGATGGTGTAATCATTGGCATACCGCCCATACTTGAGCCCTCTTTTTTTGCAGAGAGATAAGGCGAAAACATCCATTTCGTGAAGCACTCAATTCATAAGTAGAGGCTCCTTCCTTTTCCTGCCTGGTGAAAGGCGGCTTAAGGTGGGGACTTGGTGCCTTGGTGGGCTAAATATGAGAGGCTAATGGCTCCCCTGGCTGAAGGTTCTAGGCAAAAGGCGAGAGGTGAAAGGGTCCAGTCGAGCCTGCTTGCGCATCCTGAAAATGCAATAATAGGAGGGAGAATGTCCAAAACCTCCGCCAAGAAATGGCTCCGGATCTCGACCTTGGTTTCGAGCTGATGAACTTGATAGCCTGGTTAGCCCGTACTTTTAGAGCTATACTACTAGACAAAGGTGGGAGTACCTATCGTTCATATAAGGCGTAAAGAGCAAAGGCAGGGCTCGACCGTAAGCCCACCACCCCATAAGACTCAAGGAAGCAGTCATTACCACCAGATAATGCATATATTATATCGGAATGAATTAACCGATCACATAATGACATATATAATATCTGCTTTTCATCTCCCTCCTTCCCTCCCTTTTCCCACTAGCGGTATCAGGCCTTGAAATCAAGACCAACCTGGAGAGATTGAGAGGGCTGAGACACCTATTTTCAAAGATAGGAGGGAAGGAAGGAACTACTTGCCTGACTCATTTGACTTTCCCCTCGACCCGTATCCGTCGGTAACTAGAGCTGGAAGAAATGAATGAGATATATGGGCATATGTCATTATGCATGAATGAATTATATATGTAATTACGCATCCTACTAATTTGGCCATTTTCATTGGTCGACAGAATCAACAGCTTAATCTAATGGTGGTTAAGCTGCTACTACTGGGCTGGACCCGGATATCATTAGCTCAGCCCAACTAGGAAGACTGGAAGGGCAATAGCCAGGCGCCGGAGAAGCAAGCTCACTCTCACCACTTATAGGCGTAGGAGAATAGGCAATTACCCTTTCATCACCAAGGCCCAGGGACTATATAGTAGTGTAACCCCGGTCAAGGATCGTCAGGAGCACGTGCAACAGGAGGCCTATTATTGTCAACTGTCATACCTATCGTCCACTGGGGTGGTAGGCCGCGTATCATCCCTATGGGTGCACTTATATGGGGGCCTATCCGGTCCATCCCTAGCACGTCGTACTATAGCAGACGGCTAAATAGAATCCACCGCGAATCGTATATCGCAGCATCCATTCTATAAGGCTGACCCCTTTCATGTACGTAAGAGGAATAAAGATGCATAAGGCGAATCAAGCCCCTCAGCTCGGATATTCACCACTGAGACCCAGATCTGCTATAAGAATAAGCGCGTGGTAGACTTATCTTCCTTGCGCGGCAGGAATAGCAGGAACAATAATAAGGTGCGCTGGGCTCTATATATGGAAATATGCCATGGATCATAGTGTATGAAATCCCATCCCTGTTTGGTACATCTAGAAATGAGCGTGTTTCCAATCCAAACATTAGAGGTTTTGGGAACCAGGCTGTTAGGATTAATAGATTGATTCATGGACAGATGGCATGACACTTTAGCCCATTCTATAACCAACAGTTTGACCAGCGGCAAATCAATATTGATATCGAGACAAATCTCCAGTTGGAGATTCACCAGCTAAGACAGAGGCAGGTTACCCGGCCTCAGACCCAGGTGAAGTTTCTCTCGCAGAAGCGCGGGTTACGGAACAAGTGTAAGGGGCTAAGGCGTCTACTGGTGGATCTGGGGAACGAACTTGATATCGAACAGGATATGAGCCTGGAATTGGATCTGTCTTTGCAACTAGCAAGGACGTTGGAAAAAGTCCTCGCACTTCAAGGGGTGGATCAACTGACTCATTGGCATCAACACCTGAACCTAGCCTCGGAGATATCCAAAGCAACAAGCAAGTGTATATATATATAAGATCCTAACAAGCATCCCAACACATCGCATCGCATTTGGACTCTACAATGGTTTGGCTTTGACCGTAAGAACCCACCATTTAGATGACCCGGTTCCATATGAAGATGCAGAGCCAGCTTTTGTTCCTACATTTGTATGTGAACCCATCCATTGATTGAGTTGCTTAGCCGGTGCCAGCTTATTTACCAGCTAGTATACCTATGCATCCACATGTGTATATGTATTATGCGCATATCTTTTCGTGTGTGCATGTCTGACGTGCTTAGCCTTTCCTATCGGTGGTGCTTATTTGACTGGTGGATTAATAGATTATGGGTAAACACCTGGTGATTAGTCAACCCACCCAGGCATCTAGCTCTCGATCTCGATATGCTGCAGGTTCACCTGCCTTTGTACAGGACGACGCAACGACTGGGACTGGAGGATCTAAAGAAACTGCTAGTGGTGCTTCCCCCGCTGTCTCCGGTGCCTACGTATCTGGCTTTTATGCCCGCTCCCATATCCAATTTCATCTCCCTCTGTTCCATTCCAAAGCTGGTCGTTGTTTATTAAGTTGATCCAGCATGAAGGAGCGAAGGGTTAATAACAAGTCAAAATGCTAGCCCCAGTCTAAGCACTTTCATATGCAAAGTAATAACCGGGAGCACAGGAAGCAGATCCCATTGCAGATTGAGTTGCTTACCTTCATGTTTAAGATCCCATTTGAGATTATCCACTCACAAAGTCCCAAGTAACAGATCGAGATACGGATCCATTGCTAGTTTAAGATCGAGAGCCAGTTGGAGTTTACCCAGTTTACGGGGTTTAATCATAATCCGTTTACCCCTCACCAGCATCAATGCCATTTTCATATCCTCCAGGTGAAGATACAGATCCGCTAGCACCAGTAGCGAATGATGCATCCTCGCCATCTCATCTAGGGGAATTATTATAGTGCAAGGAGAAGCGAAAGTCTCCGAGCCGGCATTCCTTCCATTTGGAGAGCCATCCCTTCGTTCGGATCCATATCCAGATGACCCCATTCAAGTACCAGTGGCTAAGGCAGAGGCACCAAAGACGAGAGAAGCAGGGGCAGATCCAGTTCCAAGCGCAGGTGAAGATTCATAAGTAGATTGACCAGTCGAAGAAGCAGTAGATCCTTAAGAAGCAGAAGTAGATATAGACCCATCAGCAGCAGATCCAAGTCCAAGCAAAAGTAGTAGATCTAGCAGATGTAGAGTCTGTTGATGAAGCAAAAGTAGTAGATTCTGTCGAAGCAGCACGAGTAGTTAAAGATGCAGCAGCAAAGCAAGCAGTTCGATACCCAGCATCATAAGCAGCACCAGCCACCACCAGCCAGAGAGCCATCTAAGCCACCTGCCTTAGCCCTTTATTCTACTTTTGATCTAGCAGCCAGCAGCAGGGGCTTCAGTAGCATACCCATAGCCAGTAAAAGCCAGCTAGACTCTTATACCATAGCCAGAGCTAGCAGCAGAGCGTTGGTCGAGCGATTTTCATTCCTCAATTTGAGTGAGTAAGAATAATAGGTAGAAGTAAATGGAGAACTTAATCAATTTATGATGAGATTTAAACACGACGTTTCCTGGGGAGTCGGCATCCGTTATGTGAAAGTTGGGTTACATCGTGGATGTACATAATGAGAGATTTTCTCCCTACTCCTTTTCGAGAGCTCGGGATCACTGCTTTCTTTTTCCCGAGATAGGTAGATCCTTTCACTCTCACTACAACTGGCTTCCCTCTCTTTTTTGCGGATCGCCCGACATGTTCTGCAGTTGCTTCAGCAGCATACTTGGTCGAGCGACGAGACCCCCCTTTCATTTCCTCCAAGCAACCCGCGGAGGCCCCAGTTTTTTTATTCCCCTTATCATCCGTCGCGGTTACAGAGGTATTATTGTGGATTGGTGGGGAATGGACGAAATCTTTGTTCTTCTCCCTATTTCTTTTCCGCTCCGATTGCTCATATTCCTCCGGGATGCTTTGTACAAAGTTCATGGATCTGAAACTCCTGTCCGCAATAACTTGTTGCTCTACGTGATCCTGCTCCGTCGTTTTTCCCAAGTGCTTGGGTTTTCTCATCATATTAGAGGTGTTTATTCAAAACTATAGCTCTATGCTCTTCGTAGCGCTCCCACTCACTCATCAGTCGCTTCTTCTTTCCTCGTTCCTTCTCTTTTCATTCCTAATAACTCTTCTTACTTATATTTCTTCCCTTCAAATTGCTAGAAGGTCCCCTAATTATTTGGTGGGGGGCCGGTCGAGAGTTCGCTTACTCACGATGGCGGCCCCACCAAAATGGTCGAGCAACTCAAGTTCCTCTCCTTAACAGTCGAGCGATGGCGGCCTTTTAGTCGAGAGTTCGCTTGCTCACCCTGCCGGACCTATATTTTTGACCCTCAATTCAAAATGATAAAGGTAAGGACCTTACTGGGCAGGACCTTACAGGGTTTACCTTTCATATCTTCCCGAACCTAATTTGAACCCGGGTTGGGATAACCTACACAAATTCCCGCCTCTCAGTTAGGCAATAATCTATTTGAAGGATCAGATCCTCTATCAAGGAGTCAGTCCCCTTCCCCGCACCCTGAAGATCTGTTCCAGCATTATGGTCGCCTACCTACCTGGAAGTAGTGGTCGTGGTGGTACAGCGGTGGCCGGCCTATTCACCCAAAAGAATTTCCCAAAGTCAGTCAGTCGATTCGGGACTGGAGGAGTTAGGTGTTCCACTGGCTGCATTTGACTTTCCTCAACCACACCACCCTTCTTGACCTTCATGTATTTAGATAGGTTTTCGAATGGCGAAAAATGGGAAGCTTGCTCCGTTCGTCAGTACAGATTTGGATGGAATTGAAGAGCACCAGTTCATATTCATAATTGCACACACAGATCTGGAGTAAAAGGATTCGAACCTTTGCATGTCGGTACCAAAAACCGATGCCTTACCACTTGGCTATACTCCATACGCCTGCCCAAAGGGGAAAGGAAAAGCAGGGTGAGGTAGCGAACTCTCGACCACCGGGAGAGGGCTCGAAGAACGAGCGGATCGGGGAATTACTTGACCGTACCGGGCGCGGGTGCTGGGGAATTATTTGACCGTTATCCCGCCTCCAACTACGATATATAGTGACAGAATTTTGCTTACTGACCTGCGATAGCGAAGGTTATCCCCTAATATTGATTCCCCTCAAAGCCTGAGCAGAGCTCACTCAGGACCAGGACCTTCCCTGAGCATAGCGAAGAAGGTATTACCTTCGCATCCATCAGGTAAGGTCCCTTGCCTGCCCGAGCATAAGGTAAAGAAAAGCATAGCGAGGATGCGTAAGCAGGCTCGACTGATAAGGACCCTTTAGGGGGCTCGACCATAAGGACCTTTAGGTGCTCGACTGTTAAGGACCTTTAGGTGCTCGACCATAAGGGCCGCCATCAGAGGATGCGCAAGCAGGCTCGACTGATAAGGCCGCCATCACCTTTAGGTGCTCGACTGTTAAGGCCGCCATCGAGAGGAGAGGATTTCCCTGAGCTACGGTCTAGGTCTTACGTACGCATAGCTCAGGTTCGCTCAGGTAAGGTGAGAAGGTAAGGAGGTTTACCCGCTTGTCCGCATCGGGCAAGGTCATCCCCTATATTGATTCCCCTCAAAGAGCTCTGGAAGGTAAGTGACCTTACCTGAGCTCTGCGAAGGGTTGGTGGTTATACCCTCTAATTTGAACCCGGTAAGTACCGGCCTTACCTACCTGAGCATAGCTCGGGTAAGGATAACCTTACCTCCCTTCCTTCCTTCGCTTCGAAGGAAGCAAGCAAAGGGCCCTATATTATTTAGGGGTCACTCACTATTCATATGGTGAGGGATAACCTTCCCTTCGCTATGCTCCCTGAAAGCCTACACAAAGTAACACTGCTCTGCAGGCAGGGGTATAGCAAATAAGCCCGGTTCCTATCCCCCGGAGGGTATAGCTTCCAATTCCTCTCCCGTTGGTCGAGCCTGCTTGCGCACCTCTCCTCTCCTCTCGATGGCGGCCTTAACAGTCGAGCACCTAAAGGTGATGGCGGCCTTATCAGTCGAGCCTGCTTGCGCATCCTCTGATGGCGGCGATGGCGGCCCTTATGGTCGAGCGATAAATCCCTTATGGTCGAGCACCTAAAGGTCCTTAACAGTCGAGCACCTAAAGGTCCTTATGGTCGAGCCCCCTAAAGGGTCCTTATCAGTCGAGCCCCCTAAAGGGTCCAGTCGAGCCTGCTGAAGCATCCTTATGGTCGAGCCTGCTTACGCATCCTTATCAGTCGAGTCACTAACGTACCTGGGCATGGTGGTAGTTAGTTATATATGAGCATGTGGTAGTTGCGGCTTCATAAAATAGAGATTCAGATGCTGCCGTAATGACATATATAATGAGAGTGATTTCCTAGCTAGAGATGGAAAGTACAACATTTCATGGAAAGGACGTAGGGCTCTAAAGACATAAGGAGGGCGAGGACGTCTCTATGTGATATCGTATATCTATTATTGATGTAGAGATCTAGAGAAAAGGCAGTGTCATTTCGGCCAACCACTGTTTCGACATCCATGCTAGGCTTTCCCGCCTTGTCCAAAATAAGTATCCGTGCACACCTAACTCACTCCGTCGGGATGGGTGATTGAACGTATAACGTATATATGTGAGTATCATAGACTTATGATTGGCTCCTTCTGACATTCTGTGTGTAGGTCTGGCTGCAATGGCTAGGTCTCTTGGTTAGGTATCCCGGAATGTATGGATATCCCACGGGCTCATCAATGACTAACTCACTATTGGCCTAACTCACCTCACCTGATAGTATAGTGCAAACACCTATGCGGTAGTGGAACCTCCCCGGTCTCGTCGTCTCTATGGCGGCAGGTTCCATTGCTCCCGGGTCTCTATATAGCGGTATAGCTCCATCTTCATGCTCCATCGGGGATATGCCTCATGGGGAATATGGCGGTAGTAGTAGGCTATCCAACCAACACACCTAGGGAAAGCTAATGGGTGGGGTGCTAAGGAGATCACGCCTACCTACCTCTTATGGGCGAGTTACACGTAGATATGCGGGTCTCATACCCCTATTGGTAGTGGTGGAACCTCATGGTGCTATTTCGGTAGTGGGAACATCCCAATATACCCCATATCGGTAGTGGATCTCCCTCCCCCTATTCTGAGCGGGACATCGGGGCGGAGAGGTTGGATGTGCTTTCCTAGTCCATAGAGCGCACCGCATGGAAGGCTTCTCTACCTTAGTTAAGGCAGTGTGAAAAGGGGTTTCTGCATAACCTATTAGAGTAAGTAACCTAATAGAGTGGGGCAGTGCTATCCAGTGAATCCGGAGAATATCTGCCTCTCCCCAGGAGGATTATCTACCTTAGTGAAGAAGGATTATATCGCTTCTAAAGTACCAAAATCAAAAGTGGTGACCGTATTAATCTATCTCTTCTGAGTTTGTTTCTCTCTGCTTGCTTATAGCTAGGATTATGTGAGTTGAATCCGGTTACCTTACCTTATATCTAGGCTAATGCGAGTGACCTTATAGCTAGGAATGGAGATCTATCTCCTCTCCTTGGGTAAGTAGCTCCTTGGTTCACTAGCTCCTTCCATCAATCACTAGCAACGAATTCAGATCTCCGAATAGCTGCGAATAATGTGACCTTATAGAGGTACGATAATCCCAGTGATAGGAAAAAGCCAGTGACCTTATAGCAAAGTAGAATCCCCTCCCTTCCCTTAGGATCGACCACTTCACTAGGGGTTGCAAGAGAGTGCTGGGCCTTATTGAATCTGTTTGTCTATGTCTCTGAGTGTTTCCTTCCTCAGTGATCTATCTATGGCTCGTAAGTCTGTTGAATATGAATGAATCATATGCTTATGGCAGGGGTTAATGAGGCAGTGTGAATTGGGTTAATGAGAGGGAATACGTAAAAGACTAGCTAGGTAAGCCGTACCTTGCTTCATAATGTGCAAACCATAGTGGGAGACTAATGAATAGAGACCTATGAATAGAGACCAATTTCATTTGGATAAGAAATATCCTTCTCCTTATGCGATTGGTTGATGAGGCAGTGTGAAATAGCCCACACTTGTGCGCACACGAGGCAGTGGGAATATAGCGCACCCCTGAGGAATGTAAGATCCCCTGAGGTAATTCGCATGTCCACGGCAATGTCTCTCTCTGAGTGTTTCCTCAGTTTTAGAGCTTTAACACAACGGAGGCAGTGGTAATGTGCAGACCTCAACACTATGGAGACCTATGAATAAGCATCCTATTAGAATGTCTCATTCATATCCTTTCCTTATGGGATTGTTTTATGAGGCAGTGGTCAAGTCTATAGTTCGTTAATCTCCTTCCTGGGCACAATAAGGGACTTAACCCCTGACGTACTGAGCCTGACCCCGGTTATAAAGACTGTTAAGGTTGCCTAAGCTTTTTCACCTTTCATTCAGGTTGCCTAAGGAATGTAAGGGATGAGGAACACGACTTAGGGTCCACCAGAGCTCAGTCAGGAAGCACTAAAACTTCCCTTTCAAGAATTGCTAAGCTCTTGACTGGTGCATTGGTGGAATGGCCTGACGTTTGTGATTGGCTATGATTTGTAAAAGGAAACGTAAGATGGGGTTCCGAGACGATGGATTCCTCATTGGGTTTCTGAAACGTGATGGGATGTGCCTTTCAAGGAGAATATATAATAGATACGGGTAATAGATACGATTAGGATGGCTCATGTCCTTACCGGGTATAACACATGGTAAGGTTGAATGAGGAATAAGGGTTTATGCCGGGCGGTAGTCTGTTGAGCGTAGCGAGTGGCCCGTGCTTTGTTTGATGAGTCAGTTTTTCTTTCTATGGGATTGCCTCCTGGGGCTGCAAAGAGAAATGAAAGCTCGATGCGTTGAGTGTTGGGCACCCCCTTGGGCACTGGATTGTATCTGGTTCCCTTGGAGAAGTGGAAACCACACGAATTAGTGCTAAAGAAGTGTTTTCCAAGTGATACAGCGGCACCTCGGAGTTGACTGTGCCCACGAGACGTTCTGTTGGAGCATCTATCCCCGAACTCACTATTAAGGGAAGATAAGAAAAAGAGAGTCTTTCTCCCTTCCTTAAGTAAGGCCGGCGGACCTATTGACCTCGAAGGACCAATGCCTTCCTGTCTGTACGAAGGGTTGACCGAATTGATTTCTTCGGCAATGAAACTGGATCATCCTGCCTGATTGATCTGGCAATGAATGAGACAGTCTCATCCTGATCTGGGAACAGCAACAGAAAGCATGTGCTCGTTAATAATGAATACTGAACGCGTTATCCCAGAAATACACATGACAAGTCGGTCTCGTGAATATTCCATGGAAAAAAGGATCATCCTGATCTGGGAGCATCATGCGATCGTGAATAATCTAATATGGATGGCGATTTGAAGAGGTAAGTCAATCGATCCAGCCAGAAAGAATATGTCCGGGAGCAGCGAGCGGGTGATCCCACTTGCCAGCCTTATGACTTTCTTTCTGTCCTGATCTACACGCACGCACTCTAACGGCGGGTTGGGTGATTGCATCCACTTGCCTTCTGACTTACTTTCTTTCCTGATCTACACACTAGAGAAACAATACACCCTAACGGCGGGGTGATCCGGGAGCAGGCAGCTGTCACGTAACCAACCACCGACTCTTAAATATCTCAAATAATAGATCTAAACTGATTGATTCAATCTGACTGATAACTGAACCCTAACGGCGGGGTGATCGATCGCACCGGGAGCAGCTGAACCAACCACCGACTCCTAAATAATAGATCTAAACTTATTGATTTTCTTTCTTCTGATAACTGAGAAGCGAGCCACTATGTTTTCCTTGTTGTCGAAGGTTGGCATAGCCTCTTCCCATTTTGTCAAATAATCAATGGCCACAAATCCTGCTTATCACATCTGCTATCAAGGTAATTGACTGGTCAGATATCACCTATAAAAGACTGGATTCTGCTTATGACCCCCTGAGAGTAGAAATAGAGACCATGCCGTACCAATTCCAAGAGCTATTGAGCTTGCTGGTGGTTTGTAGTGATCGCAGCATCGAATCAATGAGAACGGAAAGCAACTCATTCGACCTGCCAATCCTTCTCTCACTCCATCTCCGACCATATCAATGATGTTTGACTTTCGCCCAGTACGCACCTACGAATCCGTTCCCAGGCCATCCGCTCACTTTATTGGATTTCCATTTAGCTCTAGTCGAGTTGAATCGATGGAAATGGGTGAGCACCGCTTATATAATAATGAGCCTTGGAAGCCAAATCAGAGGAGTGGTAATTCAGCCCACACTAGAACCTTGTAGATGGAAGGTAGTGGGTCATCTATCACGTATTAAATACTGGATTCGGTTGAGCAAAGGCGGGAATGGAGCAGGAAAGCGTAATGGGATTGGGATTGAAGAATGTCGAGAAGGTTTTTCCAAATACATGGATGGCTCTCACTCATCTCATGGGGAGATAGCTATGTTCAACAAAGGTGTGTGGCGATGCCGAATGTCCGTCTGTTTTGCATCCCAGGTGTTTCGCACTACACCGATAGCTGGCCCCAGGGAGACTCTTGAAACCATGAATTAGGGTTCCCCACCCATACCTGAATTTAGCATTCGGCTACAGGCGAGCCGATAGCCACCGCATAAACGGGAAAGCTGTATTGCTGCCCCTCTAAAATAATAATAACTCCATCGTTTTCCCTATTATTATCTAAGGGCGAGTTTCAAAGTGGTTATCCCACACGTATATATGACCTCCCCACTACTTATAAGGACGTTGCACCAAACATAGGGCCCCTTCAATGGCCTTACCCCAATCTCCCCCTGGAATTCGGGGAAGCCACACCAGACCTTTTTCTTTCTCGTTCGAAGGCAAACTGATCCTGGGTTTACCCCAATAAAGAAGTCCCCCTCATTCGCCCCTACACCGCGGACACCAATCAATGGCGGGCGCTCTGGCAGCTGAACAGCGCCACGCAGCGCCCAATGATCCCGAGCTGCGACGAGAAATCGTAAATCCTGCGGAACTAGATTCTAAAAAAATGCTCACTTTTCTTTGTGCCAGTTCTAAACATTCAAAGATATACCTATACAAATTTAGGCAACTGAACAGAAGCGAAAATCCAGAAGAAAGACTAGTTCGTGTCTCCTTGACTATAAGGTAAGACCCCAATGACCCCAAACAGATATTGCTGCTCTGCGAAGGCAGAATGACATATCTCGAATGACGTAATTACGTATATAATGAATGACTGGAATCACTGGTCGAAATGAACCAATTAGTTCGAGATCTCGATTGCATAATGACATATATAATGATATTGATTTCTTTGGGGGGTTTATATATTGCTCAAGGCTGCTCTCTTCAAATAAGAAATCTCTTCCGTTCATGAAGAATGAGGGTGAGTCACTTTCCTTGGCTACTTAGCTTTTCTTTTCTTTAATGAAGAATGAGGGAGGTGGTGTGGATGCAGGTAAGTTGAGTGCATCAGGCTGGCTATGCAGGTAAGAGAGAGCTAACTGAGAGGGTTGATTAGGTTTTGCAGCTTTAGGTTTGAAACGAGTTAGGCGTCTAGCAGGCAGGGCAGCGGGTAATAGAGACCTCATCGGGTTGGATCGTTCTATCTCGAAGACCCATCCCTCCTGCCATTCCCCATAAAGCAAGCCAGCAATCGCAGCAATGCCACCCAGCCCATCCATCTATCCAAAGCCGGCTCACCCAGCTATCTATCCCATCCAGCCCAGCTATAAAGCCCACCCAATGCACTTCTTCTCTCCCTGGAAGATCCATTTCATGCAGTGTTTCCCCCGAAGACCCATTGAATGCGGGTTCTCCCTCACTAAAAGACCCAATGCGATTTCTCCCTGACCCCCCCCGCTGGAACCACTGTCTATCCATAAAGAATCCTCATTGCTGAAGACACTCGCTTTCATTGCTTAGTTAGCGCCTGGTAGATGAGAATGGGATAACTTACAAGATATCTATCAGAATTTTCCGGCACACTGTTGTTATAACCTTATCACGATTATGGTCTAACTCTGATGCACACCTTTTAAGGTAAGATCAGTTCGCGGGGTTCGAATCCCCAGCGCCAAGTTCCCTTTCACCAAAACAACCATAAGCACCTTTCTTTAGCATCGGTGTATCAAAAATATCCACCTACTTATCCCTTCCATGTCTCGATCCCGAAGCATTATAAAGCAGTATAAGCCAATCTCTAGCAAGCTAATCTATAGCCAGGAGCAGAGGTAGCAAAGTACTCATCGGCTTGACCAATTTCAGTATCAGTTTCTCTATTAGTTTCCCGAGTGGATCCAGTTGCTTAGCTACCAGCAGCATAACCATTTCTTTAAGCATCTAAGCCAGCATGTAAACAAGATGTACCTCCATAGTATAATATCCCATCTAAATATTGAATTGTCTGCCCCATAGCTAGCAGCACCTATAGCGCCTATAGCACCTAGAGCACCTAGAGCAAATCATCTATAAGCAGCTAGAGAAGATCCAGTTCCTGGTCCATACGATCCAGTACTTAGCAGTATACTGAGCACCTGGGTGTGTTATTTCCTTTCTTTCATAAGCACCTGCACCGGGACCAGGCTTTGCTGCAGCACTCGGCTGTGGTACTTACGGTAAAGGGTAAATATAGCATAGGCGGTATCTCTACCTCGTTTGTTCGGTCCAGAACTATGTCCATATATGGTTTCATCCCCAATTCCAGCGGCATACCTTCAAATTCAATTACCAGATCGATACCCAGGAGCAGTTCCTGGTCCATCACTTTCTCTATCCAGCACCACTAGCTAACTAGGTTCAGCACCACTAGCTCAAAAATCAAGCCCTATAAGTCAAGTCAAAATACCTCGAAGCAAGGGCAACGGAGGTAGAGGTAGCGGCATATGATCGATCCATCAGTAGCAGATCCAAATGCATCTAAGTGAGCAGCAGCAAAGTAAGCATCTCGCTTAGCAATCCATCAATCCATCAATCCATATAGATTCTCTCGATATAAATAAGCAAGCAGCACCTATGGCAAAGGCACTGGCACCTCCTTCTTCAATTAGTTTCCTACCCACCTAGTCTGAAGCAAGACAAAGCAATAAAGCCGCCATCTACTAAGCAAAGCCAATAAAGCCATCTAACCCAAGCGAGCTTGCCAGCAGCATTCCTTCCTACCAGCAGCAGAGAAAGCATCCCTACTAGCAGCAGTTCATTCTGTTGATTCTGTTGATCCACCAGCGAAAGGAGCCGGTAGGTGGAGGCAATTCAATGCCCGCAGCGTCCCTTCTGGTCGTCCCTTATGGTCTGGTTAGATAAGATCTATACCCTAAGTTGATTCTGTTGATTCTGCAGTTTACCCAGTAGCTTCTTCAGCAGTTGATTAAGTAGATTCTAATCCAGCAGCAAAAGCAAAGGTAATCAGGGCATAGGCAGATCCAATTGATGATGAATTGTTCCCACCCATCAGTCTAAGTCTAGGCAAAGGACACATCTACATAAGCCATAGCAGCGGAGTAAGCCTCCTAACAAGATATCGTGCCATATACTGTAGTAATAGATTCAGAGGCAGCTAGAGCAGCAAAAAGTCAAGTAACCTAAGTGTTCCTTGTTTCAGCATATCCAGCAGTAGTCTATCTAGTAGCAAAGAAAGAAGCTAGGGTGTATGGAGCATATATGGATCCTCCAGCACAAGCATAAGCTTATCCAGTAGTGTCAGCAGTACTAGCGGCTTATCCAGCAGAGGTAGCAAGGGCAGAGCCAGTTCCAGCTTCTCAACTAACACAATCTTATCGGTGTTATAACGTATGTAATATTCGTTATGGTCAATATTCACGCTCCACTTTCTGTACGCCTTAGCTTGGCTGTAACCGCTACGCTCTGCTCTTCCGCTTGCTTTCTGGACACTGAAACTTTCTTGCTTTCTGTACGCCTTTAGGGTGCGTAAGCATGCTCGACTGTTAAGGCCGCCATCGTGCCCCCGGCAGGGCTCTCAATATAAGGATGCGCAAGCAGGCTCGACTGTTAAGGCCGCCATCACCTTTAGGTGCTCGACCACCGCCTTTTAGTTACTTATTTGAGAGGGGCACCCAATAAGTAAATTGAAGAGGGTGTTTCTTTCTTTTTCAAATCATGTCAACTTAGGGCCCTATATTATTTAGGGGTCACTCACTATTCATATGGTGAGGTAATCCTTTCAATAATCTCCTATATATATCTGAAGTTTCTTTGTCTGTTCACGAGATCAATCAAATTTTCATAATCAAATCATTGACAGGCCGATTCTCAAGAATCTGCACCAAGGGTGTGTGTTTCTTTAGCTCCACCAACTCAATTCAATATTCAGACTTCAGACTTCAAGTTCTTCATCCTTCCAGTAAGGGGTGTGAAAGATATGCATAATGACATATGCCCATAGCAGCATTATCTGCTAAGGCATAATGACATATATAATTCATGACTGGAAGAAATGCATAATGACATATGCCCATAGCAGCATTGTCTGCTAAAGCGTAATGACTGCTATTATATATGTAATAACGCTTTAGCATCTACTGGTATCTCCGCTCTCATAATGGATCGTACCAGAATCTCGTATATAGATATAATTTGAAAACATGACTCTTCAAATTTGAGGGAAGAAAATAGGCTATAACGAAGACTTCACTTTACTTATTTCCTTGCCCTCAGAAGCGCAAGCCCTCCGGACCTTGGCTTGGCCTGGAAAGTCTTTTCATGGCTCTTCCTTGACGTACGAAGTCGCTCTCCCGACGTAGGAGGGCCGCCTGCCGGCCAAGGAAAGAAATAAGTAAGTGTAGCCCAATGTCCCTCACCCATATGATGGATGAGCGAGAAATCGATGGCGGCGATGGCGGCCTTGACAGTCGAGTGTACTATCCTTGATGCTTAGTAGTTGCCATGAACTAAAAAGTGTATATCAGGACGAGGTCGCAGAAGGGAGAGACGGATGAACGTACCAGCTAGAGGATGTGATAGGCACATACTAAAGGCACCTCCTATAGGCATCTCCTATAGGCATCTCCTATAGGCACTATCCATTAAGGCCCCTAAAGTGTATCAACTCATAGAATGGAGGTGCGGCTGCGCCTTCCTGCCATTTGATATAGCAAGTCATAAGGCAAGTCATATTTCCTGGTACAACAGCTTTCCTGGTACAACCCTTCCTTCGGTAACTATCCTTCCTTAGAGTATCCTCCTTATTTCACTAGATATGATCCTCCTTCCTTAGTCCGTGTTCATTTATTTACCTCTTCTATCTGAAAAGAATTGACTCTTTTATGCTCAGGAATAGGTTTTAGATGTGACCAATCATGCCTCACGTTAATATGCCGTGATGCGCAAGATGACGTGAACGGTGAAGCAGTTCATGAGCTGGACCAACACCCTTTCAAAGAATTGACTTAAAGGTAGCTGGGCCCCTAACCTAGTCTGTAGCACACATTTCCCGTCAATTCCCTCTATTCTGCAGCACACATGCCATTCTCATTCCATTCTGTAGCACACATTCTATTCCCGTTCATTCATTGTGATAGTTCCCAAACGAAGTGAGAGAATACATGAGATAGATTGGTTGCCGGCTCAGAATCAAGAGCGTACATTCTTGGTTGCCGCTACAAAGATACCCGTACTACAAGAATTCACTAAGTATACAAACCTTTCTGATAGATACTACCATTTTTGTGGCTGCTTCCAGAGTAACACGTACAACATTTATTAGCTATACTTAGACCTGGTTCAACCTACGAGATGAGGTCTTCAATGAACCGGAGAAGTGGCCGAACCATAGTGAGGGAGCCCTTCAGTACCGCACGGAGAAAGGCATAAACGGTGCCGCCCCGAACGAAGAAGTAAAACGCAGTGAGAAGTAGTACCCTTAACAAGTGAGAAGTATTACCCTTCAACAAACGATAGTGAGTGAGGTATCTTACTAGTTTGAATCCGACTCTATAAAGGCAAGTCTCAATAGTAGTTCTTGGAAAAGGATATAGCCCTCGTACCTAGTGTCATGCGGAATCAGAACATTGTCCCGGGGAGAAGCGGTCTAAACCGAACCAAGCAAGCTTACCTACCTCTACTTACTGATTTACTGAACCATACATCCAAGCTCAAAAAGAAATAGAAATAGATCTTACAAGGACAGCTTGGCGGTAGAGATTGCTTGCTCGTGAGCTAGCGGGGCAAAAGAAAGTGTTTATGGACCAGTTTGGGATCCAGATTGAGTTCAATAGTAAACATCGGAGCCAGATAGAGAGCCAATGT
>Ga0115851_100116_pt1 | contig 25440 bp, 18 predicted proteins | sample InSIn2gowninarea_FD_83865 | JGI IMG/M metagenome (GOLD analysis project Ga0115851, IMG submission 83865)
AGGACCCTTTAGGGGGCTCGACTGATAAGGATGCGCAAGCAGGCTCGACTGATAAGGCCGCCATCACCCTTTAGGGGGCTCGACCACCGCCTTTTAGTTACTTATTTGAGAGGGGCACCCAATAAGTAAATTGAAGAGGACCTTTAGGATGCGTAAGCACGCTCGACTAGTAAGGACCCTTTAGGGGGCTCGACCATTTTTTGACTTATTTGAGGGGCAAATAAGTAAATTGAAGAGGTGCTCGACCATTTTTTGACTTATTTGAGGGGCAAATAAGTCAATTGAAGAGGAACTTTAGTTGCTCTTTAGTTACTTATTTGAGAGGGGCCACCCAATAAGTAAATTGAAGAGGTACGTTAGTGACTCGACCATAGGGAGAGGGACTCACTATTCCGATGGTGAGGAACTTGAAGAACCACCGGGCCGCCATCGACTCAAGGACTAGCCGTAATTCCTTCCTTGCATAGGTACGATGCTCGATTGTTGAGGAGCCGGTGGTTTATATAGAGAAAAAGTTGATAGAAGGGCCGTTCGGGAGCTGGTTGAAGGTGAAGTAGCAGGGCATGCTGTAATCGTTGATTTTTCATTAGTAAACTCGATCACTTTGTGGTTTGTAGGTAATATCGGCTTTCCATTATTTCTAGTTTGACTTATCAACCTTTGATCACCCGTATAGACCCCTTCCCTTTCCTTATGTATCTATTCAGTAATGAAGTCCAAGGTATCCAGCTTCTGCTCCCTCTCCGTTTCCTAGGTTCCCTGGGGCTCTGCTCTCGTTTCCCTTCCCTCAGGGGTACCAGGGGAGTTAGCAGCATGAAGTCCATCAAGTTATCGAGGGCAAGTGATAGAAAGAAGATCTGGCAATTCAAGCTAGTACAATGAAGTCAAGCAAGTACAAGTCAAGCTAGTACAAAGCAAGTCAAGCAAAGTACAATGAAAGCAAGTCAAAGCCATAAAGTAACATGAAGTCAAGCCAAGATTCCCACTAGTACGTGTACCCCTCTCAGTCGGTCAGTTGCTGTCCATTCGGCTCCCAGTCTAGCTGAGGTTCCCGGTCGAGTCCGTCGTTGTATCAATCGTTAGACATTCCCTTATGAAAGGCGAAATGCGATACTAGATTTAGATAAGATGCACTTTTTAGGGTTTTCTGAGTTCATGATCGAGTCAATATCGTCTTTCAATCACTACACATTCTCCGAGAGAAAACTGTCTAGATCTCTATAGACAATGCACTCTTCGATTTGCATGTTCAAATGATCGACTAAATATCGTATGATAATAACCATATGTTGCTCCCTGCTGATTAGATATATTTGAGTATGATGATTATATAACGATGCACTCTTTTCATTCATGACGATGTTTGATAGTTCATTTGCTAGTTATTTGATTCGAATTGATGACGTAATTCTGTATGTAATGTTCCTCTAACGAATAGATAGGAATTTCTCTCGATGGATTTCATGTCTTACAATCTTCATTGATTCGAAGACTTGTTTCCCTAATGAGCTTCCCTGGTGATTGACTAGTGATTGATGACCTTGATGAATGTCTTCACCTAACACCTGATAGATGTCTTGATGTTAATGAACAATACCTCTAACGACAGGTCTTGTTATTGAACAATGAAAACTCCTTATTTCCTGGGGAGGTGGGCGGGGTCGAGGACGCAACCATTGCTCTGTCTTTCTGGGTCTTTCTGGTCTCCTCCGGTTGGTTTGTTTCAAGTGTTCATCGAGGATGCTTAAGCAGGCTCGACTGATAAGGAGAGGACCGGCAGGGGCTCTCAATCTAGGGAGAGGGCTTTGATAGAAAGAATAAACCATCTGTTAAAGTCTAGAATTTCGATTCTCATCGAGCTAAGACAGCCCAGAGTTTCAAAAGTATCGATGTCTTATTCTTAGTGGCAATCAAATAGATAATTCAACATCTGTTAAAGCCCAGAGTTTCGAAAGTAATCGGTTCATCAAGTCAATAAATAACTCCTCTTGTTCCAACCTGCATTGCTCTTTCAAATCCAAGTAATGAGCCTAAGAAGTGTAGCCAGTGCACGTGCCCCCGATTATGCCCCCCGATTCTTTCCCGAGTGTAGAGTGCCGGGGTGTCAAAAGTGTATGTAGTCCCGGGTGTCTATTGACCGAGTAGTGTACGTAGTGATTGCCTTATGTTTCTCTGTGATTCATAGAAAGAAATGACTGTGATGGAGTGGAGATGCTGCGGACTGCTCCGTGGAGGAACGTAGTGGATATAAGTTGTGGAGAGTGCCCGGTCCTAGTGAATGAATTTATTCAATCTGCCCCCCGGTCGTAGTTCATTCATTGATTGAATAAGGTGCCCCTTCCGATAGAATTGATAGAGACGAAAGCAACTAATAGGTTCCGGTTCAACTTATAGGTTGGGTGGGTACGAGGTGTAAAACAAAGAGAAAAAGATGGGTTCCTGCTGCTCGTCTTGACGTATGTGTATGCATGCAGAGAGTCATTTCCCATGTGTGACCTACCGAGTACAAGTAGAAGTAATCAGTCCAATATACAGATAAAAAATGAGAAACTACACCCGTACTTATGAACCGTAAGAGTCAATTCCTCAAGACCTATAGTACATAAACAATTCCAACATGTTAAGAAAAAAGACCTATTGTTATCGAACAATACCTCCATAAGAAGCTATAGTGACAAAAAAAGACTTGTTATTAAACAATACCTATATTCGTAGTAGGTACTTCCCATGGCAAGGATTAGGGATAGCTAATAGGATGAAGGGGGTTTGGTATCCAAGCTTTCTAATAAAGGAATCTGAAATCTATCCCTTAAGACCTAATCCAAAAGAAAAAGCCTTTGATCTCTGAAGTATTACTAAGCAGAGAGCAGTTATTGAGACTTAAGATCTCCTAAAGAGACTTTATAGAGGGAAGAGACTTTCTATGGGGGTTTGGGTAGCAGTAAGAAGCCTAGTTGTAGCTCCTCTTCAGGGATTGATACGAGTGTTAGTAGAAAGCCAAGTTGAAGTTGACTCTAATGCTGTTGGTTAAATGCTAGTAAGTATGAAAAGATAAGAAGAGGGTAGGTTTCTTCTGCACTTTGTTGTTTTGTGGAGGGTTAGGCTTTCCTATAAATATAGAGATAAGTGTGTATGGCTGTATGTGTGTTGTTATATTCCTGCTGTATTTCCTGTTGTTATGAAACCAAGATTCAAATGATAAGGGAAGAGTCACTATTCTAAGGTATAGAGCTACTAATATATAAGATAGAAACCTCTACTATATGGCCAGTATTCATTCCTTGCAGAGAGTGTGTGTGTCCGGATGTGGGTAGGAATGGCGGTTTATAGAAGAAAATATGATCTCTATGCGATTTGAGAAGTCCCTCGCCCTGCCCATTGAGTTCAAAAGGTGTGAAAGAATGGATGATTTTTGACCTAATTCCACCTTCTGATCATGGAGAGAAATTGCATGATACACCTCGACGTGATTATCCGCAATAGGCACTAGTTTTCGTCTAGGGGAAAATATCATCTAGGGGTAAGGTTTCGTAAATGAACGAAATCACAGACGCGAAGAGCCTTTTTGGTCTTTCGCACGCGGAAAAGTCAATAAGCAAGGGGGTAGGCCCAATCGTTTAGGTAAAGATAGAAATCCTATTTTGGCCCGTCAGCATCATTCCTAACACGAGACGCACAACCACAACTGTCCATCGCGTGCCAAATCATTCAAGCGGTAGCATAGGCAATGCAAGCTCACCGATCCCGTATCGGTCCAAAGTAGGCTGCACAAAGCAAAGGTCAAATGTCGTCCCGCCTTTAGGTTGATCAAGATTCAGAAAGAGCACCTCGACCAGCGTTCCTTACAATTTGATAGCCAGAGTCCGAGAGCCTGCAGCATTCCTTTCAGTTAGAAAGTTTGATAGCCTGCAGAGTCTATAGGCAAAGACAAAGGCAGGGGTGGAAACCGTTTCCAAAGTCGAAACAAGGGGTGCAGAACAACAAAAGACAGAGTCAATTGCTTACCTTGAACCGATTGATGATCCGGAGCTACCAGCAGCAGCTTTTTCAGTTGATCCAGCAGCTTCCCCACCATCATCTCGCTCAGTATCCTTTCCTATTCCAGCCCCCCTTCGCTCAGTTCCAAATCCGTATACTCCAGTCGAAGGTCCAGTTGACTCAATAGTTTACCCAGCCATTGTAGCAGCAGATCGAGATCGAGAAGCATAGGTGTCCGGTTGTGCCTGATGAATCGTACCAGAATCTCGTATAATCGTACTGCTTAGATCAACCTGCCTGTGACTGATCGAGATCTTGATGCCTGCCTCAGAGATCACGGGGAAGAGCGCGAGATTAGCCTCATGAAACAAGATTTGAGGTAGGCTTATTATAGCTGTACCAATACGCAGGCAGCCCTATTTATACCGTTTTTTAGACAGATCAACAATCCATCCTCTAGGAACCCCATATTGCGGTTATCTTTATAAAAAAGATACAATCACAAGCTCCTAATAGGCAGGTTTCCACCCAGAAGATGAATGAGCGAGAAACCCCTTGGCATAAGGAGATCAATGATGCATATACTTTCTCGTAGCTATTATTCTCCCTATCTATTCTCTATTCTCTTTTAAAGGCACATCCCATCACGTTTCATAAACCCAATGAGGAATCCATCGTCTCCGAACCCTATCTTGCGTGTCTCTTTATAAAGAATAGCAAATCGCAAAGGTCAGCGGATTACACCAATCCACGAGTCAAGACCTTCCGCAGACATACGTGGTTATCTTAATCTTATTTAAGGCAGGAAGGAGATGAACGAACTATAGACTTTCCCAGAAATGATTTGATCCGTCAGATTCAAGGGGGGTGCTATACACAGGGGTGCTCTATAAATAGAATAGGCGAAAGCACCCTTCCTTGCATTACCGGGAGGGGAAAGCAAATACAGATATTCGGGGAGACTCTACTAATAAACAACCTTAGTTCAGAGGTGCCCATCCTTCATCAAAAGATGATACCTCTCCTTGCCCCCGGAGGGACAAGCGGCTTCGCACCTTCAGGGGATGCTCTTTTTTTATGACGTATGTTTACCTGGAAGGCCTGACCTTTTTATGTGTGGGTTTATGTTTGGGTGCCTCCCTCCCCTTCCTATCGCTTTGAAATATGGTGAATAGGGAACATATAAGTAAGTCCAGCAACTAATTGGTAAGGCGACCAGAACTTACTAATATGAGGAGCGGAGCCCTTATCGTTCATAGGTAAAAGATAGGGAAAGAAAAGGGAAGTCCAGAGCGACAGACTATAGCCCGCTCTTATTCTTTAGCTTTAGCAGTGGGGTTGCAATTCTTTAGTAAGTAATTGCCGATACCTCTTAATTGGCTTTCCGCTTGCGTTCAATTGGCTAAATTGAATTAGTAATAGGAACCTCCCCTTCTTTCCTATCGCCCCCTTTCAAAAAGTCAAAAAGTCAATAGCTTTATAGCCCTAAGTGATTAATGAAAGTGGTATAGAGGAAGTAAGTTCTAGGTATTCAGGTGGGTAGCAGGCATAAACTGAAAGGCAGGTATATATATATAGATATTCCTAGCAATAGAGTGAGTTCTAATTCATCAATTGTATCTTGACGCTCGGCCGGAATAGTTTGGTACCAACCAAGCCAAGCATATTTCAGTAAGTGTGATTCCAGGTCTGTGAATGCTGTCTGGAAGGCGGTGCAACAGCTCTGAAGCCAGTGCAAGGCTGTTTGGGGCCTGAAAAGGTAAGTGATAAGGTTAAGCAGGTGGGTAAGTTGGTAAGAGTATAGGTAAAGGTTCTTCGGTAGGGTAGTTAATAGCAAGACCCACTAAGATAAATTAAGCAAGTGTAAGCCTGTCTGGAAGGCGGTGCAACAGCTCTATTGGAAGCCGGTGCAATGCTAATGGGGGGATTAAGTAAGTAGAGTAAGTGAGTTAGTTAAAGGTTGGTAAAGAAGGTTTGGAGGTAACAGTTGCGAGTAGGCATAAGGTAAGGTCTCAATAGTCATAGTGCCTACTCATTAAGATTCATCAAGCAAGTGTTTCAAAAGCCTGTGCAATGCTCTGTCGAACGCCCGGCTGATAAGGTAAGTGAATTGAGCCAGCCAGTATCTAAAGGTGAGTTAATACGTAAGCCAGGTGGTGAGTTGGTAGCAGTGGGTCGGTCGCACGCTAAGTAAAGGGCCCTATATTATTTAGGGGTCACTCACTATTCATATGGTGAGGGATTTTTCGTCAATTTTCTAAGTGCTTGCAAGCAGTCCGTCCAGTCACAAAGGTTGGAGGTGATGCAGTCTTGGATCGTTGGAACTAACTGCCTTATTGAATTGAGCTACTACTGCCAGAACCTTTAGCAGATATCCTGGGAACTTCAGCATAGATTGTTGAACTTCCGGATTCATTTTATACTGCCATACTTAACTTAATAAACCATTGCTGGATGGTCAATGAGCGAACCGTAGGGCATTTTATATAGCGTTGTACCAGCGTTCAAAAACACTTGATTCACTAATCTTACTTGATACAGCACTTAGACCAGTTGTATTCACTTTATTAGCCTATTTCCCTTTACTTACGTGCATGCTACCAACCACGTGTTATACCATACTTTACTTACCGATTCACCTTGATCGAAGGAGTGTTGCCTGCCCTTACCCGCAGATAGCTACGAGGGAGTTAGAAGCTTAGGACAGTGCCGGGAGAACCTTGAACTGGTAATCGTGACAGTGGGAAGGAAGGCTGCGTATGAAGATGGTCATTATGATAGTTCAAACGCTTGTCCAAGTGGTAAATGCAATACTGAAAGGTGGCCTCTCACTGGTAGGGGCCGGTAGAAGGATCCACCGGGGTTGAGAACTCGCAATTTGATTTAGGCAAATTGATGTGCGAAAGCAGTTAAGGTTATTCCTTCTAATCAGGCAGGGGGGGCAGGATTCGGACCTGGGTGCCCGAATCGCTTCAAATGAATAGGAATAGCCTTCAGACTACTACCACAAAAAACCCATCTTGAATTTCTCAAACGTGCGTGCATTTGAAAGCGCTTTTGATATCGACCAGAACCACCCGACCGGGTGCCTATTGAAGATGGGAATCTTGCTCCGTTCCTCAACTGTGAATATTAGGTGGGCCTTTTTATACATATTGATTGATACCACCATTTAGATACGTCATCTCAGGTCGGGCTTGAGAGACCTTCTTTTTTCTCTTCTTTAGGTGCCGTAAGGCCGCTCGACCAAGGGGAGAGGAAGAAAACCCCACCGTGGTATGCGCCAATAAGACCACCCCAACCATAGTGGGCCACACTAGTGGAACATATATAGATAGGGTGATCATTGGTCTGATGCTTCGGGCGAAATCAACTCCCAGGGTGTGACGGGCGGTGTGTACAGGGCCCGGGTACATCTGAGCAGGAAGGCCCTCTCTTTGAACCTTGTAAGTAAATGGTCGAACTCACAGATAGAAACTTAGTGCCGTTTGATGAGTAACTAAGAACGAGGGAGAGGGATACGGGAAGGATGAAGTAATGGAAGAGAAAGTAATTGCTAGTAGTAACGACTTGTCACGATCCATTGGTTTATATATCATCCATGTTCTAGGTGTATCGGGATACATTATTTTCGCTAAGCGTATATAATAAAATTGGGTGAAAGGGTCCACCCCGCGACGAAGGATGGGGTACTAACTGCCCCAAGACCAAGGGGGTACTAACCATTATTTTAGCCCCTGTCCTCTCCGAACCGCAGGAGATAGTTGCCCATCATACGGCTCACCAACTTCACTTGCTCCGATCATGTTAGGTCGGGGGGGGCTCGGGCGGGTTCACGAACGAAGGTCCTCCTGAGCTAGGCTAGTAAGGTCCTGATCTTACGCATAGCGAAGCTAACTCAGGCTTTTAGGGGAATAAATAGAAGCGGGACCTGAGCTATAAGGAAGGAAGGTAAGGTTCTCCCTTACGCTATGCTCTTTGAGGGAAATCAATATGAGTAATAACCTTACGCTCTCTTACCGGCCGGGAATAGAGGGTTGGTCCGGTCCTCTGCGAGAGATTCCACGGGCGGGCGGGTAGGTCCTTAATTACCTGAGCTAGAGTTCGGGAAGAAAGGCCTTTCTTTCTTCCCCTAAAAGCCTTACTGAGCTATGCGATTGAGGGGAAGAAATAGAAGCGTGAAGGTTCTCCCTTTCCGGTCTATAGTGCCCCTTCCTCGTGACAGTTACGCTATGCTTAGTTCATAACCAACCTACACACACCAATTCTGTCACTGCCGATCTTGCCGTAACGGTTTCAATAAAACAGGGCCCTATATTATTTAGGGGTCACTCACTATTCATATGGTGAGGGATTCGTCGTCCTGCCTGAGCTCTGCGAAGGTTCTCCCTTGAGGCAGATTCCGGACACCCTTCCCCCCACCCCCTTCCTTTGAAGGGGGGCCCGGCCAGCAGGGAGGCCAAAGCCCGATTTTGTTTCCTCTCCATATCGGACGGATCGGAAGGGGGGGCGAGCTCCTCCCGTGTCCAATCTCCTTACCCTCTCCTCGGATGTATCGAGAGATCCCACCCACCGCTCAGAAGAAGAGATCCCCCCCCTACCTATTTCTTTTATTCAGTAGTTCGGGCTGCTTCTGGTGTGCCGCCCGCTCCTCTTTCCTTCCCTGCGTGCGCATCGGTATGCCCCGGCGGCCCTGCCCTCGCACCACAGCCTGCATCTCTTTATTTCTAAGTCAGTTAGGCGTAACGTATTTGAAGAGGAAAAAGTCAGTCGCGGGTAAGAGAAGCGGGCGGGAGATCGCGTAAGGAGAGGTACGTTAAGTGACTCGCCTCAAAAAGGGCTCGGAACGAAGAGAAACGGAGTCGCTCGATCAAACCAAAGGGATAGGAAAGAGAATATCGAGTAAGTCGCTGTATCAAATAGCTACGCCTTACTAAGTAGGCCGCTATATGGTCATGATTTATATGGAAGGAAGGATGTCTCGCCAAATGACTATTTACCCACCCACCCCAATCCCCGGGGAAGGCACTAGTCTCGACCAACGCCCCCCCACCCAATAAGTAAATTGAAATGATGGCATAGTGCAAGTGGATCTACTGGTACTGCTTCACCGACTTCTGGATCAACTGGATCACCGACTGCTATACGGGCCACTTTCACTCCCAAAAGGTCATATCTATCGTCTTGATCCCCAAACTGGTGATACAGCGCGTTTTTTATTAATCACTTTCTATTTGTCGAGGTCTGGCAATCTCGATTTTGACAGATCTGGATGAATTTGGGTTTTCATTAACTGGTTGGGATCGGCTCATCGATCTGTTGGTTCAATAGCTGATCAGGTGAATCCTTCAATGGTAAAGCCTCACCTTAGCGGGGCCGATCATCAGTGGGTGTAATGGCTAGTCTGGGTATTGAGTCCAGCCAGTACCAATCCAGTCAATCAACCCTTGGATCATGGATGGGATCATACCGATCCATCACGTGTCAATTCAGCTTTCGTTGCAGGGTGCAATAGAGTCGGCTTGCCCCGCGTCTCCGACGGCGATATCGGCGATAACTAGAATCTCAAAACCACCCGGGAGGATAGATCGCATGGATATCAGCTGGTCACTCAAAGAATTGATCCCATATTTCTTCTATCCTTCCTAACAAGCATTTCCTATCTATTCGCCCGCCCAGAACCTCAAAGTGGGAAGGGCCCGCCGCCACTCCCTTCCCCCCCCAGGAGGTATAGATGGATAGGCCCGCCTATTCCTCCGGGGGCCTTAAGAGACAGATGAAGCAGAAGTTTCCGTCTACGTCACTCCATATTTCCGCAACTCCATCGGAATACGAATGAGATCAGAAACGCCATCATTGAGGCAGACAATGCAATAGCTTCGGTTAAAGCGAACCCCGAAATGGCATGACCAGATAATTGTTTAGCCAATGATGGATTTCGCGCCACGGAATGGATCAAGGAACTAAGAGCGTTTCCAATACCGGCAGCAGCTCCCGCTAAAGCAATTGTAGCTGCTCCAGCACCTATTAATTTCGCACCTTCCAGCATATTGAGAAGGAGGTTTCTGTCTTGTCAGTTCTTTTCCTAGTCTTTCTCTTCGGATTTGGTTTCTCTTCGTTGATTCTTCCCTCTTTCGGCGTTCCTTTCATCAATACCTACCTCAACTGGCATCTCCGGCCATTACCTAACCAACGGCATTACCTCACCTCAGACCAACGTAATATTTTGGTTGAGGGAAGTGTTGCCGAAAATAGGCGTACTGGCTCGGAGAAATATCGCCGGGAAGGGGGTGATGATGAAGAACCCCCCACCCCCCCGGTTTCCAGAGGGGGCAAGAGGCCTTGGGACAGCATATACATCCCAAGGTCTCTTGGATATCCCTGGAAACCGTGAGTTCGTGCGCAACTCGATATTCCGGGAGCCAGGGCGCGGCGCCCCAATGGCAGGGTTGCACATGTTCGGGGAACAAGTGGGCCCAGGAGAGATAGCTATAGTAAGACCCCGCATCGAGGGGCCACCTAAGGAAGGTTAACAAATATTCGTTAGGTGGCGTTGACGCCGATGCAGGCGCCGCCCCTCCGTCGACAGCAGATCCGGATACGGTGTCTCCCGGAGTATGCGAGCCGACCCGCCCCGTCCCTTGATCGGGATTTAAGCTTCTCCCTTGGAGAAGCTCATCCCAATCAAGGGATGGGGCTTCCGGCGAGCGCATCAGCGCTCCGAGTGATCCCCCGGAAGAGACCTCCGGACCCTCCTCTACGGGGGGTTGACATAAGGCTACATCGAAGTAAAAAGGGGCAAATGATGGTATAGCGATGAACATAGGAATAATACTAGGAGATATGGTCCGAATAATCTCTATAGTAGTTCCATGAACAATCCTTTGCGGGATTGGATTTCTTCTATAGTGAAAATGCCATAAAGCGCGAACCAACACCCATGAGACGAAAACCAAAATCAGAATGAGGAAGAAAAAGATATCATGATGTAAGTCAATTATTCCTTGCATCACAGGCGTTGCTGCGTCTTGAGAAGAGGGTTCCGCAGCATCACAAGAAGCGATTGTGAGGAATAGCCATTTTGTCACAATCATTTGATTCATTATTTCGTTATCTTCGACCTTTTGCTCCCGAAATCGAGAGACTTGTCCCTTCCGCCCCCCCTCGGTATAAAGAAAAGATTGTCTCTCAAGCATGGTCAAGGAAGCATGCTCCTTGCACATACGTGGCTGGGATGCAAGTTTCAATACGTAATGAATGATCCAATCATGAATGAGATATGTCATTCCGAATTATAGCAGTAATTACGCTTTAGCAGATAATGCATATATTATATATGTCATTATGCTTTTTGCTGGATCGAATTGACTTGCTCAGCTCACCTCACTTTTCTAGCTCTTCAATCCTCCTCTGCAAAGTAGTGGAAGGTTGATTGCGGGATGCTTGGGCTAGCTGCAAGGAAGGTCTAACTGAACCGAATCAAATGAGAGTGGGCCAGTCGAATCACTAACCTCTTCATCTATATATAGTTAGGGGTGACTCGATAAACCACTATAGGGAAGGGAAGATCGAGAATGGAAAAAAACCTTTTGATTCTAGGAATTCAAGCTGAACGGGCCTGGGCGGGCAATGGCTATTGAGTGAGAGGGCTTCGCTCTCGCTCTATCAATAAGCACGAAGAAGCCTAGCTAGCTGTAGCTGCCGTATGGATAAAGGTTATATCGCTATCGGTAGTGTACGCGCCACTTGTCGTCACCCTTCTAACTATCTATTGCGGCCTATTCCAAGTCAATCGATTTCCCGGCTCTATCCTCTATTTACTATTTCCGCTCCGCGTTAAGGAAAGGAAGAGGCAGCGATCGATTAAGTCAATTCATTGCGGGTGGACACGCGATAATCGAGGATATTGTGGCAGAGCTCTGTCTTTGCTAAAGCGTAATTACATATATAAATAATGACCAGCAGCCACTTACTTCTTTCCTCTCCCTTTGGCCCAATAAAATACCTCACCATATGAATAGTGAGTCGATGGCGGCTTGGTGCAATCTATTGGCCCCTTCTCCTCACTGACTAACTCACCTCATTAACAGGGACGTGATAAAGAGAAAAGGTAACATGCAATCGCCCGCCTTCGATGACCACCAGTAGCAGTAGGACCAGTAGAGTCGATTGGACCTGGAGCAGGAGCAAGAGCAGTAACAGTAGGATGGACCAGTTGGACCAGTCAGACCAGTCGGATCAGGAGAGTCAGTTGGACAACTTGTAGGTACAGTAAGTAGGTAGGACCAGGAAGGAGAATCAGTTGGATGAACTGTAGCAAGCAGTAGGACTATTAGTAAGACAACCTGTTGGAGTCTGTTGGAACACCTGTAGCAGTCTTTGGGAAATACACGAATAAGACACCTTTTTAGCCTTCATAACCAGCTTCACCAAGTACACCAAGTACACCAAGTAATTGAGTTATTTATGGCCTGTCTTCTTAGAGCGGTTGTCCAAAGGAAGGAGACCACAGAGATAACCCCGACAGACAGAGCAGAGAGGGAGGGGCAGACTTACATGGGAGAGGGACAGGGAAAAAGGATGACCAGGAGCCATAGAAAGAAGCAGCACCTACGATATACTTACTTACTTACTTACGTTGATTAAGCATTTGAAGAACATAGGACAATTGATGGTGAGGAGCAGCGGCCATCCTTCCTCACCCATATGAATGAGTGAGCCATCCTTATTCTACCTTCCTTCTTATCTAAGCTGAGTGGAGTGCGGGGGCCTTTTTCCCTACCTCTCCTAGCTTGCGTTCGAATCCTGCTTATTGAACCTTTCCTTCGACCTTCTCTCTTGGCTGCCTTCCTTCCGATGAATAACTTGACGGCACGGCTTCGTCGCTGCAAACCAGTAACCAACACGGCACAGCGCACCTACACGGGTAGGTCCAACAGTGCACAGTGAACCTGAAGAGCACAGTTTCACCTCCCTGGATTACTCTGCCTACCTCACGAGAGAGATTGATTGACGGCGGCCTACAGAACAAATTTGATTCTCTATTTGATGGACACTTTCTTTTTCTCTCTTGCTTCTTACTAGCCTTAGTCCACCAAGCAGCCAATCTTGCCTTGTTGGTCCATCTGACACGTCTCGGATCTGCTGCTGTTGTATCTACTGGATATGCCCCACCTTTCATTAAGCAAATTTACACCTCGATAGGTATGTGTCTGATAGGTCTTGTACTTCATACCCTCCATAATCCACCTTATCTTCCTGAATTTCCCACTCCCGATAGGCCATCCCTTAACTATTTCATTTCCCAGTTTCGATTGCTCAGTTCAATGAGAAATTAAGCATTCGCGACGCCACCTTATATTTTCTAATTGACCATATAAGTAAGGCCAAGGTCAGGAAATACACATGACTAGTTACTCTACCCTGCATACGCCACCCTGGAACTAGCAAATGAACCGGGTACGAGCGCTCTATGAAGGGGTGAGGAAGATATTTGCTCGACCGCCAGGCCGCCATCAATTGATTTAAGCCTCCCAGAGACTGCTTACCTCCAGTCACGAACGAATGACTGTGCCATGAAGTAAGTATGTGCCCAAAGTAAGATCAAACCGGATCAAACTAGCTAGATTGATACCCCTTGATATATAAAAGAAAGAGCACACGAATCGAGACAGAAACGACACAGTACGGATACGACTAACTGCTTACTGCTACGGCTTACTGCTACAGCACTAGATAGGAGTTCAAGCGGACACGTTATGCTAAAGCCATTCAATTCGATCCAGCCCATCTGTTACATCCAGGAAAGAAAGACGTTCACTGAAGTACATATATGATGGCAAGTCTATATACGTGAAAATCCATACCCCACAGGCCATACCCGAGAGAGGAGTGTGAGTGAGGTAGGTGCACGGATAGAGATATGAATCTGATGCCGCTATCACGTTTGGCCAGAGGCTAGAGAAAAAAAGCTAGGGAATTATAAGGTCCCGGAGGGGCTTGCGCTTCCTAGTGCAAGGAAAGAGGATCACAGAAATGGTAAAATGATGCAGCGAAGCGATCGATCCACGAAAATGGGTCTTTGACTTCGGTCACAGATCAAAATGGGTATGGACTTGACTTAGCGAACTGAAACATCTAAGTAGACATAGGAAGGAAAATACCCCAAAAGATCTTGTCTCATACTTCTATTGCTGATATGCCCTAGCACTTGCTTCTATGGACTGCTGTCCCCCGCACCTCGTGATGCCATTGTGCTATCAGCCTTACCTCGTGCTGCCCATGGGCTGGATCCATAGCAATTCGTCGGGTTGTTGATGCTGTTACCGATAAAGATCAAGAGAAATATAAAGGTTAAGCTTCTCAAGCCAAAGGTCCCGGAGGGGCTTGCGCTTCCTAGTGCAAGGAAAAGGAAAAAGAAAAAGAAACAGTGAAAGAAGCTAGTGATTTATACTTGGACTGGGACTAACTGGACGCTAGCTGAACCTCGTCTCGTCCTTCTTCTATCGCTAGCCGGTTGGCAGGATCTCCAAGCAATTGAATTGGTACGGTTAATGCTGTTACCGAACCAGAACCATTCGAAGCTGGCTAACGAACCTTACAAATGGCCGGAAGTTGCCCAATCCAAATGGTATAAGTGCAAGTGCCCAAACATCGACTGATAAATAGAATATGACTGGTCATAGTGCCGACCCAAGTACGTAAATATAATAGGGCAGTATCTGTAGGTGGGTGGGTAGCAGAGACTAAAAGGAAAGGAAGAAGGTAAGTAGGGCTTTTCCTAGTCAGTGGTTTCAAATTAAGAAATCGCATCCTGCTGATGCTCGGCCGGAATATTCATAGTGGTACTCAGCAGCATCTTAAAGCAAGTGTGATTCCAGGCCTGCCTGAGATAGAACTCTCCCTCCTCGACCTTGGCACCTTCCCCCTGAGACCGAAGGCCTCGCTGCCTTCATTGAACTTCGACCTGGAGACCTGCCTTCTCTAGACCTTGCCGCCTGCCTGAGATCTATTGCTGCATGCCTTCTCTCGAACTTGCCGCCGAACGTTCGAACTGAACATCTGACTGAACACATTGGGACAACCCTCCCTTGCACCCAGAATGAAACAACCCTGGACACCCAGATTTACACAGAGCAAGCACCCGTCACCAGCGAGCACACCTGGAGTTACCAACACGGGACGGGACGGGATAGATTGAGTTCACCCATCGATCCACCGAACGATAGAGATTGGGGAAACCAAGTTTCCACCAGACGGGATAGATTGAGTTCGCCATCACACGATAACCGAGAGAGAGTTACCCAAGTTGCTACCAGATCAGAAAGAAAAGAAGAAAGTCCTTCCCTGATTACAGGAAAGCGCCCTCCGGGTCCTTCACAACCTGCCCGAGAGTGGAATATAGACCCGAACACAGTAGGTACCATAGTTTATTAGAGCTAGTGATGAAATAACTTTTGTAATTGATAAAAGGGTGATTCAATAACTGCGGCAGGTGGCACTTACTAGGCTTGCTTTATGACAACCGTGTCCTGCAGTTGAAGTAGGAACAATTGTTTGATAGCGGTAAGTTTCCTGCAGGGATATAATAGAAATAGCACTATTACCTCCTAACGGCCTAGAAGACAGAAGATCACTTTGGCTGGTTCAAGATAAGCACTATGGAAATAACCAGATGGAAAGAAAGAGGTGCCGTTAGGCCGCTCGACCATAGGGAGAGGAAGAAGAGCTTTCCTTTGATCCCTAAGGCCGGACAAGAAGAATCGTGTCAGAATGCTGACCTTGCTTATGGATAGGAAGAAAGAAAAAGAAGAATCAAACTAGAGCTGCCCTTCGGGGGCTCTACCCTGGTTGGGTTGAAACAGAATAAGAATGGGGTTGTCAGCCAGAGCATTTCACCGTTATCTATATCACCCTCATCTCTATCACCACCGGAAGCCAGCCAGCCTGAGGAAGCATTCATCTATCTCTGGTCTCAGCCAACACAACTCTACCATATGGAGCAGCTAGTTATGCTCCACAGAGGAGTTACACACCTTCAGCATTCAGCTATCTCATCATCTCACCGTCATCCCGTCTATCTATCAACGTCATTTATCTCCACGGAGGACAGCCTGAAAAAGCATTTCTCTCTATCACTGTCTAACCGTCATACCGTAGGGGATTTGAGATCTATTCTATTTCACGAAGGTCTTCGTGCTTGGATGGCGGCTCAACATCAAACTCATGAAACCCTTATATCCCTGAGGAGAACCCTAATGCAAATATTGAGCTCGTAGCAAAAAAGACTTCTACTTTTGGCTGCTAATTCGATTGGGGCTGGCTCATGCCGGATTCAGTGTCTTCTGGGGTTAGAGACAGATTGGTTCTTTATATGAGATGAGATGAGCGGAGATCTCATTAGGCGTTAGATTAGGTACAGTCGAGCCCCTGCCGGTCCTTGGTCGGAGATTCGTTGTATTACATATGTAATTATGTCTAGATCAGAGTCTTAAGAGCTCGAGATTCACAGTATGTCTAATTATCGGAGTTACCAAGCGAAAGTGCTCTCCTTTATAGTCGAGCCTGCTTGCGCATCCTCGGTCGGAGATGTCATTAGGAATGCGAATGGGAGAGCTTCTCGATAGCTTTCTCCATGATAGCCTTTAGAAGTTGAAGCCTACTTTATGAATGTAAGTTCCATCTACAATCTGGCTAACCAACCTTTACTTACCACGCCTCACTTACCCCAACCTTTGCTATTGATGGCGGTAGATCTGTACTTGGCTTTGTCCCTGCCTTTGTTGCCTCTGCTACATGCTTGGATGCATGTGCACCTGGATCCGCTACTTAAGCTGCTGCTAGGTAAACTGGCTCCTTTCCAAGTTCATCCCTTTTTCTATGCTGATCTTTCCTCTTAGGGTTTACTTATTGGGTGGGGGGGTCTCGACTGATAAGGAGAGGAGAGGAGAGGGAGAGGAGGGAAATTCCTTCAATTTCTTATATATGTTGCGTCAAATTTGCATGAAAATTTCATGAAAATTGCATGAAATTTCAGTGGAGTCTAGGAGGAGAATTTCTTCGATATATTATATACGTTGCATGAATTTACACGTTGCATGAATTTACAACCAACTGACCTCTAGTTTTTTTCAGTAAGTTGGGAAAGAAAGAATGCCTGCCTTAGAGGTACGGCGCTCAGCTAAGCGCTATGCCCTTATGGTCGTCAGGACCCTGGGAGTTTCAGGAGATCAAATTTGAATGGATTTGTATTGACTAAACAGCTGGAGGGAGTGATGGAGGTGCTCTGAGGGATGTTTGGTTGGAAGGTGGGGTGATGGGATCAAGGTTGGCCGAAGGCAAAGGTTGGTGTGGCCCAAAGACAGCCCCAAAGGCCGAATCCAAAGGTTGGTGTGGCCCAAAGGCAAAGGTTGGCCGAAGGCAAAGGTTGGTGTGGCCAAAGGCTGCCCAAAGGCCGAATATTTGAGCCTGCCTTGCACTAGGAAGCGCAAGCCCCTCCGGGACCTTGATGATAACTAGCATTATGGGTACTGAGTGCACGTGACCCATTGGATTCTCCCTTTTTTGATTCTCAGAACTTTGATGAACCAAGAAGTATTTCACTTCGAGTTACGGGCCCATGCATGGATCTCCGTGCCCTTTCTTTATTGGTGTCGTTCGGTTCTGAAGTGACATGATTGGTTTTCATGCTGGACTGGTGGAGCAATCTGAGGTCCACCCGGACCACTTCCCTGACTTCCCTGACTGAATTCGATTGGGACCTTCCATCTCGAACTGAGAAAGGACCACGACCAATAAATGAATATGTCGGAGTCAAAGAACAACCAGATGCGGTCGGAGCAGAAGAAATTGCTAGAGATTGCCCTACTCCTTATAGAAACGGGATCAGATGAGTAATGCGTCCGGCTCTACCAGGTTCATAGTTCCGAAAAGCCGAACCTACACCGCCACACATATCCTCTACTCGAATACTTAGTACCCACAATTTCATTTCAATTTAGTTTCGTAATGATCACGGGGTCACCGCAGGGAAATAGGAATGAAGTAGCTAAGTCTGGCCTACCGGAATTGCTATTTACTACATTCCAATGATGTGTCTCATTTGAGTCAGGTCATCCAGCCAGGGTTGACCATGCAGAGCCAAGGTGTTGCGCATTACTGGTGTTGCTACCTATTCCCCCATCCCACTCGCGATTTCCGAAACTATCCCGGAGCACATCGACATCCTCTTTATCACTTGGCTTGGGTGAAACAGAAGCTCGTAGATTTCTTTCGGTAGCGGAATCGGGGCTTTCAATAACTATTTCTTTTCCTTGGAAACCTCTAAGCTATCTCAACTACTCTACCCGGCCTATTGAAAACAATATTGACAGCCCGATCTATCTATCTATCTATTGAATCGGTCCTATATTGGATTACTAACCGCTCGCTATTAGATTCTCGCTATTGGATAACTAACCAACAGCCTTGCAGGGCAGGAATATTTGTATTTCTCCTCCACCAACGGAGACAGCTAGACTAACCATTTGAGCTGAGAAATAATAAGCTTTGCACTGAAGCCTGGGCGGGTGCCTTACCTATACTGCGGTGTTTATGAGGAGGACCTGCTATGGACTCTAGGTTCAATTATTTCCCCCCCCCTCCCTATCCAATACGGACGAGGATGAACCTCACTCTCACAGGGATCAACCTCTCCCTCTCTGTACTTTACCAAGGTGACCAAGAGCCTTGCTATGACCAATCTAATTTGGTTGCATAATGGAATATATAACGTTGTATGCTAACTGAGATAGTGTACATCTCACACTCCTCTCACACTCCATGAAGATGTGGGAATGGAGATAACAGACTGATGACTCTCAAAAGCTCTTATCGGTAGATCCACTACATCAACTAAGCACACCTTAGGTGGGGTAGGCATGCATACTCTATCAGATTCTAAACAGAAAGTGGAGTGGGATCATACTCTACACAGTGAAGTTCCTATCCACCTACCACTAGTGCTCATCAGTTCTACCACCGAACCAATCAAATCCCCTTCGGGCAAGATAGTCCCCTGCGGGAGTCTCCTACAGGAAAGTGAGTGCCTTCTCTTCTACACCACCACGATCACTACACTACTTTCTTGGGCTAAAAGTGTGTAACCTGGATCATATTCTATCAGATTCTAGTTGTACATTAGTTGAGTTGTCTCCTTCGGGATCCCCTTCGGGCCTTATGGGCTAGTATCCTTCCTACAGGCTAGTCCCCTACGAGCAGGAGAGTCCCTCTTTCCTTGTCTTGGACTAACAGCGTATGACCTGTGGATCATACTTTAGATAGTGAGAATCAAACTAACCTAACGTCGTGACGACTGTGAGGCTCCTATCTACCTACCCTCGTACTACCCTTCGTAGGATGTTAGGCCAACCCACTGACTGGAAGCATCTATACAGTCAATCCAACCCTCACCTAGCATAGGATGGATGTCTCACTCCCCCCACAAGTCACCCCACCACGGACACTGAGTGAGGATGCCCGCGGAACTCGAGCCCGTCGCGGATACGGCGTGATGATTAGCAACGACCGAAACCAGGGAGGCTAGCCCATAGTGGCAGCGGCAGGTAAAGTCAACCTGTCTACCTCTAATCCAGACTGGACCCTTCCTATGAGCCCAGCACAGGCTATCACCTCACCCCAGATACCAACACAACAGGGCGGGTGAGAACCTCGGAGAACCCCATAGGGCAGAGTCCTCACACGCTGACCCTAAGAGACTCCCAATAGGACACGGATTGGATCATGAACGGACTATGCTCCTTATATACATCCTCAAATGAGCATAACGGTAGCGACACAGACAACGCTATCGAATCCCTCATGTCCCCCGGGGTCATCACACCACATCCTTATCTACGATTTGACCCATATTCCCATCACGAGGCATTATTATATCCCCCCACACCTCATAATTTGATCTTATCCCATATATCCTATTACGTCATACACCTTAACACCCTCTACGACTCATATAACTTCGTACCATTGGACACCTATCCGCCGTATCCGACCATTCAACATCTTTGCTATGGACCCATAAGGACCCCCATTAGTATAACACCCCCTTTTATACACCTTCGCCAGGAAAACCACTACTAAGATGACCATATCTCATACGCTTACCCCCTAAGTTTTATTGGCTGGTATCACTTTCCAATTTTCCACTTACTCTAACAATTACCAAGTGAAAATGAGCGGGTGCCATATAAGGTAAACCCTTATAGTCAACACCCTAGGGAGCTGGCCCCTAAGTCTAAACCTTAACCGCAAGGAGGGGGATGCCGCTAGTGACTGGAGTTAAGTCGTAACAAGGCAGGCAGAGACTTACTGATAAACCTATCAGTGGGGCTAAGAAGTTAGGCTTATAGGTAAGACAGAGAGGCTATTGGGAGACTAGTGTTGGGGTCTAAAGACGGTAAGCATAAGCCGTAAAGAAACGCCATAGAGGCAGTAAAGAAAGCATGCACTTAAGTTAGACCCAAAGAAATGGTTTTCCAATGCATTAGTAAGGCTATGAGAGAAAGACGGTAAGCATAAGCCTTATTCATAGGCAACAAAGATAGGCTATAGAGAGAAGCACTTAAGATAGACCCTAATACTGGGTGGTAAGAGCACTTGGTAAAACCTACAGCATAGACCTACTAGTTGGACGGAAATAGTTCCGGTTGTAGAGGCAGTAGAGAGGCTTAACTCATAAGCAGTAGTTTCAGTTTAACCAGCAGGGGACGAGGTGCACATCGCGACACATTTCTCAATGTACAAGATGCACATATGTAATGTGGTTTGATCGACAGACACACATAGGGGCATATCTCTCTCTAACAGATATGAGGGCAGATGCTTTTATCACGAATAATAGCTCTGTCTTGCCGACCTATTTAAGGATATAATGGTGACATTGGGCTATTTGGTAACTAGATATAGAATAAAATCAAAGCTACGAAGCCTCGAACTCAAATCCGAAAAAGAAGAAAAAGTGATGCCAGATTAGGAACATATCTCTCCAGTCCTTTGGCATTTGGAGGGGGAATCCTAGATCTGCAAAAGCTAATTGCTATGCCTGCATTGGGAATTCACATTCTGGGAAAAGATTATGAATAGATTCTTCAGTTGCTCAACATATTACTAGGATGGACCTTGTCTTTATATTATCAGGCTTTTTGCGGTTAGTAGTTTTTCATGGATCATTGTCCAACGGAAAGTGCTTACTTTTGGAAGCACATCTATTCCCCAAATTTGTTTCCAGATTCATCTATTTGGGGGAGAGGATGCTTTGAAGGCTTTAGGCAGTACCCCTGTTTTACTAAGTATGAGCCCCTTTGGGACCCCATCCTCTTGCATCCTTGGCCTTCAACGCCAGAGGGGCTGCCCCTCTCAACAAATTGATTAACCGATCAAATTGCTCCCGAAGCTGGGCAAGAACAACAGTTTCTAGCCTGTCCACTTCGCATTTCCGAATTGATCCCATTGAGACATGTCAAAAAGAGTGGTTCTTCCAGCGGATGAAAGCCAATCCTTGCCCCCGGAGGGACAAGCGGCTTCGCACCTTTATTCCATTAATGGCCGAGATTTGTTCAAGAGGTAGGCGGCCCCAAAATGCTATCTTTCCAGAGTCTAATCTGTTTACCATTGCCTGGCACCCAAGAAATACCTTTCTGAATTATAGGGGCGTCTACTTTACATAGTCGTCACATGGAGGAGCCGTGGATGTTTGGGATGCGTGAATCTAGACTTTTGAGTCTGCTGGACTGCAAATCATTATTGTGCAAGGCATTTTCCACCATCTTTACCCGCTTATACTTGCCACCATAATAACCTTGCTTCAAGCGCTAAGTTCATTAACATGGTGCCTCTTATTTCCTTCCCCTCCTATTGTCAGGGAAGCGGCTCCGCACCTTTGGCTTGAGAGCATATTAATAAGACAATGCATGCTTGTCTGATTGAGAGATGCATGTAGTTTTGGTTAGTGATAGTTGCAAGTAGATAGTGAGTAGATTGGTTCGTTAGAGATAGGAATAGTATAGTGAGTGTTAGGTTATAGTTTGTTAAAGGTGTGTTCGGTATATGTTCTCGATTAGTGATAAGTTAGTTAGAAGTAGTTCAATATTGGTTAGAGGTTGTTCGATTGATTGACTATCGAGTGGAAATGGCTGATCTGCTAGAATACGATGCGGTGGTTGTTTATCTTGTAGTGATACATGCTTTCAAGATGGTAGTAGTGGCTGTCCACTGCTGTGAATCTAGGAATGAGAGTAGTGTGCTGCTGGTCTATCTATATGGGTGAGTTGGACTTGATTTGTGAGAGAAGATACGTATCGAACTCTTATGGTACGATGCATGGTACGATAGATGATGTGGTAAGTGTCTTTTGGTTTCTTTTATGTGATAGCTAGTTGATGTTCTGTTGATTGTTTATCGATGGTAGTCTAGTGGATTCAATCTCTCTAGTCAATGAGATGGTCTGATCAGATGTAAGTGATGATTTTAGAGTTGATGTAGAGATGTTGTATGATAGATCTATGATGATGCATCCTTGCCCTCAGAAGCGCAAGCCCTCCGGACCTTGTTTTTATTCTGAATGCTGTTATAATACGATACATGGTTGTTAGGATCTCTGGTAATTGAAATAAGTGTATGGGGTTCCCTTGCTTTATAGGTGAAGTAGATTGGTATCCTAGTGATTCTATGGTGAGTCTGGCTAGTGACTATAGAGTGAGGTCTTGTTCGAGAGGAATAGTTGGTGATCGATACGAAGGAGGTGTTGAGATGCTGTTGAGTAGGAAGTAAGAGGGAGAAAGTCGAGTAAAGGGTAGGTTGATTGGTTCAACCTATAATGAAACACGTTCTGTAGCTCGACCCAAGCACTAGCTCTAATCCACCACCTAGCAAACCCACTGGGGTACTCTCTGCCCAGTAGGAGTAGTGGAGTCTGGCACTAAGCGACTCACCTCACCTCACAAATAAGCATGCTTGGTTAATCAAGTGGGCCGTCTGCGCACTGATTCAAAGGTCGAGTCAACCATTTGCTAGATGAAAAAGCTATCAATCAACGAGAGCTTGCCTTTTCTTCGTCTCATTCACATTTATCCCAACGCAATCGCTAGTTTGCATGACTGGAAGAAATGCATAATGACATATGCCCATATATGCATTGTCTGCTAAGGCATAATGACATATGCCCATATCAGTCATGAATCTCTCTCCTTCTCTCACTCACATCTCTCTGGTCTGGTCCTTATCTCACTCACATATCATCTGGTATGACACATATCTCGAGTCATGACTGGATTCCAATGAAATGGAAATAGATCGACCATAATGACATATGCCCATATCTGCTCTCCTTCTCTCTCATTCAGAAACCGAAATGACATATATAATATATATCGGAATCTCTCTCAGTTATATTTGCGAAGTGCCCTCCGAAAGCCTCGCGGAATATTCTCTTGCATAAGCGGTCCCACCCCCAACAAATAGTAAGACAAGATCGTAGACCTCCTCCCCGAGGAGGCGATCTTCTGGGACGGAGTCACTCACTATTCATATGGTGAGGGATTGTGCGGGTCTAAAAAGAGTGGATCTTCGTGGAGATGCATCATCCGGAAAAGGTGAGGAACGAGCCGGGACCCCATTCAATAGAGGGGATCGGATCTCACCAATGATCAGTGGGGGCATTCGGGCTAAGCTAAGCAGGTACCATAGTTTGTTTGAACCACGACGCCTATCTATCAGTCAGTCAGGCAGGTTGTAGTAAGCCTGGCTCTGTTTCTCACACTATGGTGGGTGGAGGAGGGTTACCCAAGGGTTAAGATCCGGGAGTGTGAGCAGTACGAGCCGAGAGGCTCCCATACTGTTTGGAGGGCAGGGGGCAGAGATGCCAAACCTGACCCCTATCTATCGCCGTAGAAGCTGTTTCTTTGAAAGATTATGTTTCTCGGGTATCCAATAAATTCATCCAAAGGCCCCCCCGAATAAGAAGGCCCCCACTTATCTATTTCCTACCCTAAAAGCCTGAGCTAGATTGAGATAAAAAAGAGTATCCTGTACCTTATAGAAGGTAAGGTCCCCTTTCTTTATTCCCCTAAAAGAGCTAGAAGGTAAGGTAAGGAACGTAGTCGCTTGTCCGGGCAAGGTAATTGATTGCTTGTCCGCACCGGGCAAGGTAATTGATTGCTTGTCCGCACCGGGCAAGGTCCGGCAGGGCTTGCTTGACGTTAGGAAAGCAAGGAGAACCTGACCTGAGCGAAAGGGAGAACCTTCTTCACTTTCTTTAAGGAGTATGGGTGGAGAAATGCGGGTCGCTGCTGGGAGGTCCAACCCTAAGCTTATCTCTGCGACCATAATGAATAGAATATCTAATGGATTTTCTCTTCCGTTCAGTTGCTAAAAGAGTCATGATGACGTTGACAAACGATATTGAGTTCCACGAATACGAAGGAGGGAAATATGCCATTTGCTGCTATTCCATTCATTCGTGTCTTAAGTTCGAAGGGGATCTCAATATGTAATGAAGAAACGATAGTAGCTCGTCGTTCCATAGGCTTTCTCATATTTATTCAGAGGAGTTTTGGTAATACTTCCAAAGCGATTTTCGACGGGAGAATCGGAGCTATTCAGAGGGAATTGCAGCAATTCCCCAATCCTAACGAAGTGGTTTCTCTGGAATCCAATGAACAACAGCAATTACTTAGGATCAGCTTGCGTTCAATTACGCCGGAAATTGTCGAATCATTACCGAATGAGACGGCACGCTGTGCGCCTAAGTGCGAAAGGACAGTGCAAGCTGTGTCATGCCGAAACCTAAATGTGGAGTCAGCAACACCTCCAAATGCCATTTCTTCCCGTCGCATCCGTCTTCGGGACGATATAGTCACAGGGTTTCACTTCTCAGTGAGTGATCAATTTGTCCCCTGCACCACCGATACGAAAAAAGCTTTTCTCGTAGAACCGATCCGAGAAGGCTTGGTGGTATCAAGATGGTATCAAGAATGGTTTATCGAAATGGAGGGCGACCCGACCTAAGAACGAACGGAAAGGTTCAATTTACTTATTGGGTGGGGGGGCTTTTGGTCGAGCCTGCTGTCGCATCCTTAGGCGGCCCTCACCCATATGATGGGTGAGCGAGAAATCGATGGCGGCGATGGCGGCCCGATGGTCGAGTCACTAACGTACCTCTCCCGCTGGTCGAGTCACTAACGTACCTCTCCCGCTGGTCGAGTCACTAACGTACCTCTCCCGCTGGTCGAGTCACTAACGTACCTCTCCCGCTGGTCGAGTCACTAACGTACCTCTCCCGCTGGTCGAGTCACTAACGTACCTCTCCCGCTGGTCGAGTCACTAACGTACCTCTCCCGCTGGTCGAGTCACTAACGTACCTCTCCCGCTGGTCGAGTCACTAACGTACCTCTCCCGCTGGTCGAGTCA
>Ga0115851_100120_pt1 | contig 25165 bp, 28 predicted proteins | sample InSIn2gowninarea_FD_83865 | JGI IMG/M metagenome (GOLD analysis project Ga0115851, IMG submission 83865)
TTGGGACCCTATTGTATTGAAGAATTGCTAAATAATAAAATCTTCCCTTGCTACACTGGTTTTCCCACATTGGGTTTTTTCGAGGACTATTGTCCAAAATATATGTGTCAATGTGTTGATTCTTGTACTTGTGTTTGTTTCTGTATTATGGTGTGATATCTGCAACAGAATTTATTTTAATATTTATTGAAGGAATTTCATAAATAAATTATTGAAGAATAAGTAGGAAAATTAAATCAAATGTTGTAGTGATAGAATTTTCACAAAGTAAACTAGGGTTTCCTAGAGAATGGGAGTGCAGGAGGCATGGGAAAAACAAACTTTATCTTGGAGAAAAATGGGTTTAATGTCGATATCCCTTCTCTTATATCAATTAAGCCTACCTAATGGGTGTATATATACCACTTGAACTTGGTTAATTTAGTTGTGCCATGGGCTCCTGTAGGTGGGCTCTTAGCAAAAGCTATAAACCCCACCTGAAAAATAGTATTTTATTTTATTTTTTCATATTTTAAAAGGTACAGGGGTGCAATGTTATAGGAGTCTTGCTGTACGTGATTTAGTGTGGGTAGAGTCATGTATGGAATTTGAAATATTATTTTTTAATAGAAGATCAAGTCTGTATGGGAAAAGGGATTGACCATGGACATAAAAGAGCATCATGTCTATAGGAGTGCTAAATGATGCTATAACATAACTTGATCTTTAGTATTCAAGTTGTATAACATCTACATCCAATAATTAGGGTAGTTCAACTTACCACAACCATGTTTATGGCAGTCATAAAATGACCTTGGTATAGATCATCCAAACCCTAAGTCTCCTCTCCCATGTGGCCAAGATGGGAGGCAATCCCAACAAGCTTAAATGAGACAACGAGATCTTTAGAAGGGTGACTTGTGGGTAGGATGCATACTGGGGTATGTACTCAACCAAGTCCATGGATTTAAGGAGTACCCTCACCCAAGAGTCTAGTAGCACAACTCCCTTCACCAGGTCCATATCTAGTCATAAAGATGGGGGAAGGCATATGCTCAATGTTATCGATCAACAATGTTCCATTTCATGGAGGGATACATTCTCTTGCACTCCAAGCCGCTCTCTGAAGAATATGAACTTTTATTTCGACAATGACTAGGTGAGAATTTCTACAACTTCCTCATCAATTGAGATGTGTTGCAGCCTCACTACTCCTCTTAGTCCCATATATTTGATAAATTGGTACTTGAATTGATGTGCTTCAACCTATCATGGAATACTAGATTCTATGAAAGTTAGTCCTACTTTGATTGTCACAATATATTGTGGTCATATCAAGCACCTTCTCAACCAACTCTGTAAAGAGCTTCCATAACCACACTGCCTTGCAGCTAGCCATATTAGCTACAATGTACTCTACCTCGATTGTACTGAAAGCGACAGATTTTTAATTCCTTCTCATCTAGGAAATCATGGCAAACCCCAAGTTAAAACAACATGTTGAAGTGCTCTTCCTGTTAGTAATCTTCCCAACCCAATTTACATATGTATATCCACGTAGTCTCAACTCATCGTCGAAGGTATTTCTCAGTACATAGTTGATCATCCGATGTAGATATCTCATACCATGTTTTGTGGCCACCTATTGAAAATGAAAAGGTTCCACCATGAACTAGCTCATGGTGTTAATAACAAAACATGTGTCTAGTATTTTGTTGACCAAAAAAATTAGAGCTCTAATTAGCTACAAGTACAAAGAAGGATCTACCCAATCTAGTCCCACAACTTCACCCCATAACTTCATGAAGTTTGTCTCCATTAGAGTGGCCATGGATTTGCAATCCATCGTCCCAAATATCTCTAAGAGTTTGACAACATATTTTCCTTGGCTAGGGAAAATATCACCAGGTCTCTACCACACTTCTAAGTCGAGGAAATAGTGCATCAAACCAAGATCTTTCATCTCAAATTCATAGGAAAGCTCCCTCTTACATTGGATGATTAGAGGCTCTGCTCCTGTCAAGAATAAGTTATCAACATATAAAACTAGAATCGAAGGCAAACCTTTGAAAACCTTGAAGTAGAGGTACATATCGACACTGATTCTTGTGAATCCAAACTTCATCATGTATCCATAGATCTAAGCATACCAAGCCTTGGGGGCTTGCTTTAATCCCCAGAGAGATTTCTACAATATGCAAACATGGGTTTCCTTGTCATGTTCCTCAAATCCCTACGGTTGTTCCATGTACACCTCTTCCTTAAGTATGCCATGAAGAAAGGTTGCCTTCACATCTATCTGATGAAGACTCCAACCCTGGTTAACAACAAGAGAAATGATGGATCAAATGGTAGTGTATCTGGTAACATGTACAAATATCTCATCATAATCTTCTCCCTATTTCTGGGAGAATTTGGCCAAGAATCTCACCTTGAAATTCTCAATGCTACCATCAACTGCATGTTTGATTTTGTATGACCATTTGGAAGTCACAACAGACTTTCCTTCAGATCTCGAAACCACCTCACATACATTGTTCTTTATGATGGGCTCATACGCCATGGCCATGGAATCTTTCCAAACCTATTCCTTCGCTACTTCTTCATAGATATAAGGCTTAGAATATATAATATCACTCATCAAGGCAACATATCCCTGATATCTGTGAGGTTGCTTTCTCTCCTTGAAAGTGCCTGTCACAGCTACGTGTCTCTTTACATCTTGTAATGTATCATGAAGCTAAAATGGTCTCTTTCTTGTGGGAGGATCACAAGGAGTAACCAAAGGATCCATGGTTACTATAGGCTCATCAACAAGGTCAGGTTCATGCATGGATGGCTCAACATCTAAATCCATAAAATCATCTCCTCTCCGAGTGCTGACAGGGACAAGAGCATCCCTAACTTTCCTAAGAGATACATCTTCATCTAAAGTCACATCCCGACTAAATTCAATGTTCCTTTGACCTAACACATATCATATAAGCTTTAAAATTTTCACAATAGCCAACAAATGTACCTTTATTTTTGGAAGCCTCTAGCTTTGATATTTTCTCCTACAAGACATGAAAGTAGAGAAGGAAACCAAATATTCTCAAGAATCCAACTTCCAGTTTCACACTTGTAAAGAAATCTTCTGGAGTCTTGTTTCCTAAGGCATGATGAGGACTACTATTTTGGACATATACAACAATATTCATAGATTCTCCCCACATAAACATAGGAAGCTTTGATCATGAATCATGGCTTTGGATACTTCCAATATGGACTTGTTCTTCCTCCCAACAACTTTATTTTGTTGAGGTTTGTATGGAACAATGACCTCCCTTTTAATCCCAACATCTTTACAAAATTATTTAGATTCATTTGAAGTTTATTCTCCTCCATTATTTTTCCTTAGGATCTTGATCTTCTTCCCTATTTGATTTTCCAGAAGAGCCTTGAAATCCCCAAATATATCAAAAACTTGGTCCTTGGTCTTCAAGTATAAGATCCAAGTTTTATGAGAGTAGTCATCAACAAAGATCACATATTATAAATATCCTCCAAGATATTTCACTGTCATGGGCCCACAAATATTAGAATGAATAAGATGAAGAATCTCCTTAGATCTGTTGTTTCTAGAAGGGAATGGTCCCTTGATATTCTTCCCACTAGCACATCCTGGAATTTACGTTCATGATCAACCTGAATCTTGTGTATCCCTGTAACCATCCTATTCAAGTTAGGAAAATCCTTGTAATGAAGGTGTGAAAATCTCTGATGCCAAACCTCACATTGATTAGTGATTTCATCTACCAATGCTTGAATAGGTCGACCACAAACTCTATAAAGGCCTTCATTTCTAACACCAAGTGTGAAGGCTTCCCTCATACTAGAATTCCTCGAACAAGCAAGGACTTTACCATCAATGAATGCAACTCTAAACCCCTTGTCTTCCATAACAGAGATGGATACAAGATTCCTCTTCAATCTTGGCATACACAACACACATTGTAGAAGAAAAAATGACCAATTTCCAAATGTAAAAAAATAGAACTAGACCCTTTTACAAGATGAGAATAATTATGCCCAAGAAAAATTTTCAAATTGGTCTCTATCTCCACTAAATTTGAGATGACTTCACAATACCCAGTAAAACGTCTAGATGCTCCACTATCTACCAACCAACTATCAATTTTATCTAAAGATGAACTAGAAAGAGAAGCAACAAGAACATATTTATATTGAGAACTTGCAACATTATTAGCATACCTTGTGTTTCTAGATCTCTTTTGTGGGTGTTGGGATTCTTCAATACTTGCATGGTCAACAAGACCTCCTTGTTTCCTTATATGGTTGAAGCAGTTGTTATTTCCATTATTGTTTTTGCAGGACCTTTAAGCATTTCTTCTATTAGGACAACCTTGGGCTATGTGGCCAAATATGTCACACCAATAGCATTGGACATTGGAGAAGTCCCTCATATTATTATGAACATTAGGGATGGATTCTTCAACTTCCCTTTGAAAGGTTTCCCTTTCCCTTTTCCTTTTCCCTTCTTCACATTGGATGCAAAGGTTGTAGGCTCTCCTTCTTCTTGTCTCTAGGTTCCTCCTCTAGAAATGAGCATGCATTCATCTTAAGTGAAATTTACCAAAAGTTCATCAAATTAAGGGAGCTCTTTCTTGTAAATAATGCTTGTGATGAATGTCTCCCAAGACATGGGAAGCTCTTTCCTGAAAATAATTCTTGTGATGGATGTCTCCCAAGACATGTATTACACCAAGTGTCATCTACACAAGCTCTCTATCACATATGACTTCTTCAATGGAAAGAAGTTGATCTCTTATTTGAGATATCCTCATGAAGTATGTTGTAATAGATTCATACTTTTTCATAATTATGTCACAAAATTGAATCCTCAAAGAGATGATTTGGCTTAGATTTTTGACCTCATACATCCCAATCAATTTGTCATACATCTCCTTTAACTTCTTCATCTTGTACACATACGTGATGGGATGGTCTATAAGAGAGTAACTGATGATTTTATTGGCCTCGATATCACCATTCTTATACTTGGACTTAGCATTGGCATTGCCATTCTCTATAGGTTCAACTATTTGGCCTTGCACATATTCCATCACATCATTCTCTTCAAGTGTGAGATCCAATGTAGCCCTTCATTGCAAAGTTGGGGGTTGCATTCAAATTCTCCTCAATCTTGAATTAGGAGGTAGTCATATTACCCAAAATTATATCATCAATCAACAAATAGAGTGTCTGAAAGGGGTGTTCTCTTGTCTGCTTAGGCTAACCTTCACCTCAGCTCTGATACCATCTTAATTTTTCACAGTGTTCTATGATGCTATAATCACTTAAACAAATTCTTCTAACTTTTATCACCCCAATAACAGATAATAAATTATAGATAGAACAATAAACAATATATGCATAATAGAAGACAGCCAAGCACAATGAGACACAAATATTTAGTTAAAGAACAAGGAAAAACCCCATAAGGGGGAAAACCCTTAATCAATTATTCTTCTTCTATTAGTCAATCAAGGTCTAGCATGAGATACAACAATCCAATAGTACATGCATAGACCAATCAAAGTCGAACAATGAATTTCTAAAACCAACCAATGATGAGAGAGAAAGTAAAATCTAGTCAAAACATCAATTTGTAATTTTCAACTTGTGGAGGTACAATCAACAACAATTAATGGTCTAGAAAAGTTAATGGCTGAATTACCCAAAGAAGTTTGCTTAACCCAACAATAATTTTGGCCTCCAAACCTTTGTCAAACTAGTCAAAACAATCTTGAAATTCTATTTGTAATTCAATTAATTTCCACAATAAACTTTGCGTCAAACCCTAGTCAGCCCTCTAGTTAGCCTTAATCAAAGTGCCATAATATTTTGGTCAAAGTATTCCTCAATTTAGCCTCCAAAAATATAAATAAAATTGATCAAAAACAAAGTCAAAGTGCCCAAGTCAACACTATCAAAGTAGCCCAAAAACATAAATTCAACGCAAGTCAAACATAATTCTCTCACCTCCTTCACACGTGTGAAGACTCCCTATGGTTATTAGGTCAGATTGAACCATTTGATGTGATTGATGAGTCTCTAAGTGAGGTCAACAAATTCCTATTTATATGAGGTTGAGGAGGGGTAATTTCCTTAGGTGGGGCCGATTAGTCAAACACATAATAGAAAAATTCTTTTGGCCAACTTAAAATTTCCTTTGAAGGATAATGAACCCTCCTTAGGGTAGTTGGGCTTATCCTTAGGAAAATTCATCCTGTAGCTTCCAATTGTAACACTCCCTCTTAGTTATTGAGGAATTTCCAACTGCACCATAAGTCTCATCTCAGATGTACCGATCTCAACATAGGAAAATCTCATCTCGTATTAGCTAAACAATTGATGATTCAATCCATAGAAGAAGAGGAAGAATGATCCACATGAAAATAGGGGAAATAAATTTGCTACAAACAAGTGCATGCCAATGATAAATGGCGTTGGTAAAGATCATCCAAACCCTATGTCCATTGACTAAACCTCACCCAAATAGATCCTCAGTATTCAAGTGGGAGAACACCTCCATCCAATACTTAGGGGAGATGAATTTACCCCAACCAAGTTCACGCCAGTCATAAAATGACCTTGGTAAAGATCATGCAAACCCCAAGTCTCCTCTCTCATGTGGCGAAGATGGGAGGCAATCCCAACAACCTTAACTAAGTCCATGACCCCTTTCTATAGCTACCACAGTTAAAGTGTTGATTCATACTAAGAATTAAGTTCAGAGACAATAAATGTTCTCAACAAAGGTTTGGGGTTTGCTAATGCCCCAAAAAAAATTCTGATAGAAAGCATCATTTGTAACATAGAATAATAGATTCAAATCCTAGGCTTGGAGGACAAAGAAGGGATAAGGCAAGATGTGCTCTCATAATGAGGAAAGTCAAGCCATTGAGGAGATATTTAAATAAATATGAACAAATTTTTCTTAGAAATCTTCGCAACAATGACAAAATTGTGGTTCTAAGAGTAGACAAAGGAGGGACTATAGTTTTTATGGACAAGGATAATTACATGCTTAAGATGAATGAAGACCTTAACTATGGTAGCTATATAAATTTGAACACTAACCCCATGTTAATTAATTAATTATACACGACTTTACTTTATAACAAAGAAAATGTTGGCATTATGATACAGGTGTTGTCCTTGATGGCAACTCACTTAGATGACAGTTCACAGTACAGTAGGTTAATAGCAAAGGATTACATATCAGACTCCAAAGAATGAAGAAAAAGAGGTATACATTGGTTCATTTTATCCAAGAAGCATATACACGTGGGTTAATAGAACAAAAGAAGCCTATAATGTATACACACACTTTCACAAGAGTAAAAGTGCGTACATGTTGGAAAACCAAGTTTTTGGTCCGAGGTATATGGTCCAAGGTATTTTGATCCAAGGTATTTAGTCCGAGGTATTTGGTCGAAGGTATTGACCCTAGGTATTTGGTCCAAGCTATTGGTCCTAAGTGGTTTTGGTCGAAGGTATTGAGAAATGACTAAGAGTATATAAGGAGGAGAAGATCATTAGGCCATGTGTGCAAGCAATAAGATTCTAAGGAGTACTTCTATCTGAAGTATATTTTATGTTGTAGGGTTATGTTTGGGACTAGATCTGAAATATTTATGTGCACCTTGAGTTCAATGTTGGATCAGGATCATGAGACATGAATTGACTTATTTTTGAATGATCTGATATTGGTTGAGACTAGATATGATGTTTTGCACCTGTTTTACTCATTATCTATCAAGACCTGGGTTTGTTTGAAGTCTAGAATGGTAGCAAAGTTCTAATTCAATATTTTCAGATTTGTATGCAGGTTCCTCTCAGCTAAAGTGCGTATACACGCAAGTTCAGTTTTTTCAAGTAGAGTATACAAAATAAAAGCTTCTTTATCATATCTGACTAAACTATTTGATCAAATTCTATTGTTTTATTGCTGTTTGTCAATGAAGTCTTCTTAGATCTGAATGTAAAACTGAATACATAAGGAGGATGGAATTTGATTGATTGGTTGTATAAGTAAGAAGAAACGATCTATGTCCTTGCCTGTGTAAAGCTCTAAAAGTTGACAATAGATATTTAGTATATTGATAGTTGGTACAGACTTGATTAAAAAGTTTATGTTTGTATTATTTTTGAATGTATACGTAGGTTTAATTAATGGAAGTAGCGTATACATGTATTTTGGGCACATCCAAGTAGCGTATACACTCTAATGCATGATTTTTGAGGTTACAGATGGTTCTGAATGATGATGCAGGGTTCTAGGTTCAACACAGTGTTCCGGTGTCAGTGATTTGATTGTTCAGATTATCTTAATATTAGTTGATACAGTTTGAGTTTAAAAGTTATTAATGTGTCCAGTGTGAAGATTTGATGAAAAGTGGCCTTCAGATTATGATGTTGTGATCCAGGAGTATCTAGTCTAAAAATTCATGAAACGTGGTCCCTGGTGGAAGAGTGGAGTTTTTCTGTGGGATGGCACCCATGAACTAGTAAACATATTGGCCAGTATAAGAGCTAAGGGGTTGTAGCTCCCTTCCAGTAGAAGTTAGAGAACAAGAGAAGGTTGTAACCTTCTACAGGTAGAAGCCCGCGTACTAGTATGAGTTTGCACCAGTACAAGATTGTAAACATATTTTCTTATTATTAAAAGAAGATAGAGAAGATAGCAGCGAGTGGTTTTTACCCACATTGGGTTTCCACCTTACATCTTGGTGTTCATGTGTGATTCTTTATTATTCTTTTACTGCAATGTCTAATAAATGTTTGATATACTAGTTTAAGCTCAACAGTCTAAATCACAAGTTCTCTGGACATACATTGGTTTTCTTAATCACAATCGCATGTACATGCTAGTTCATTTCACTGAAGTAGCGTATATAAATCTGTTTGGAAAATAAAATTATTGATCTGATAATACTGATTCACCCCCCTCTCAATATTATTTCCAACAATTGGTATCAGAGTAGGTCCTTCAGAAGAATATTGATCGTCCGAAGGGAGATCCATCATCATGAATAATCAAGAAAGCATGGGATCCATCAGACCAACAATTTTCGATGGGAGAAACTTTATTTATTGGAAAATAAGAACCACAACCTATCTACAATCACTTGGAATGGATGTCTAGGAAATTGTGGAAGGAGGATATACATTTCCAACATCAATTCTTACCGATGCGGCAAGTAAAAAGAAATATGAAACCAATGCCAAAGTTTCCAATACTTTACTGGGAAGTCTATCACAATTAGAGTTTTTCAGAGTCATGCAGCTCAAATTAGCCAAAGAAATATGGGACAAAATCATTCTAAGCGATGAAGGAGACTCTCAGGTAAAATGTGCTAAGCTTCAAACTCTTAGAATTTAGCATCAAACTCTTAGGATGCATAGTGATGAAAGTACAACTAGTTACTTCTTATGTATAGATGAAGTTGTTAATTGTATGAAGAATCTAGGTGAAGAAATAAAGGAAGCTACCTTAGTTGAGAAATTTTTGAGATCCTTGTCTGCTAAATTTGAATCAAAAGTGTCTGCCATAGAAGAAAAACAAGATCTATAGAATATCACTATGACACAGCTTCACGGAATCTTAATTGCCTTTGAGATGAGAAAAGGAGGACCATCAGACATGAGAGAAGCCACATTTAAAGCTTCAACAAAAGGAAAGGAAGAACACAATGAATTAGGACATATTTCAGAAGAAGAAGATGACGTAAACTTTATCAAGAAGCTTCAATGGGGTTTTGGAAGATTTAGAGGTAAGCTACCTTTTAAATGCTTTACTTGTGGTAGAGTTGGTCATTATGCTACCATATTTCCTAATAAAGATAAATATGAAAAAGGAAAGGAATATGAAAAAGGGAATAAAAAGCAAGTTGTGAAAAAAAGGAGTTACTATATTCATGAAGATAGCGATGGTTTATCTAATAGTGATGACAATGAAACTGGACAAGATTACAGACTTCTCATGGCTTATGATAGCAAGGATTTTTGGGATTTTTTAAAAGAGGATAGTGATGGTTTATCTAATAGTGATGATTATATACTTCTCATGGCTTATGATGATGATAATTTTTGGGATGCTTTAGAAGAGGAAGACCCTCATGAAGAAATATCTAAACTCAAAATATGTTTAGAAGAAAAGAATATGATTATAGATACCTTGACATATCAACTTGCTGAAAAGGAAAAACATAATGAAAAACTAGAATGTGAAATTGTGGGTCGAAGAAAGGATCTTGAGAAAACGGAATGTTTCAATCTTAGATTTGCTAAAGGATCAGAAACTTTAAATGAAATTATCAAAGTTCAATGTTCTCCTCTGATAAAGACAGGTCTTGGATATATTGAAGAAGCATCTCAATAATAGAAGTTGTCAACCTCCACAAAAAGCTATCTTGATGCAACAAAGACTAGTGAACAATATGACAATCGTCAGTGAAGGCATAAAGTTGATCACCAGGTAAATCATACTCAATTTACCCCAAGAATGAATAGAAGCCACAACCAATCTCAGGCAAATCATACTCAATTTTCTCCAAATATGAATATCAATAGAAACTACAATCACTGAGTTAATAGATTCAATAGTCACGAGAACTTCTTTAATGGAAAATGTTCTTCATGTCATAATTTTGGGCACAAAGATGCTCAATGCATTGCTTACAAAATCATCATGACTATAGAAACACGAAATCAAAGGAATGTAACAAGGATCAAGAGAAGTTCCTATAATAACTTTTTCCTCTTGAAAATGAAATAGAATGCTCTATCTGTAACAACTTTGGTCATGAAGAATTTGATTGCAGGAGAAAATTTCAGAAAACATCTCAAAGGAGAAAACACCATTAAATCCCAAGATTTGGAGAATGGAAGAATCTCAAAAAAAAATATGTGGTATAGCCTTGTATGCAGAAGGACAAGAAAATGAGTGGTACATCGACAATGGATGCTTCAAACACATGACAGGTGACAAAGAAAAACTTCACTCAAATAATGCCTTAGAAAAGGAAAAGAATGTCTCATTTGGAAATGACTATCATAAAAGGTAAAGGTTCTATTTTCTTGAAAGAAAAGGTTAAAGTTGGAAATGTTATGTATGTAGATGGTTTAAAGAATAACCTATTGAGTGTCAGTCAAATGTGTGATCAAGGAAATGAAGTGGTGTTTCAATCAAATGGATGTGTTGTTCGTGAGCTTGATACAGGAGAGACTGTGATCAAAGGTACAAGAACTCCAAACAACTTGTACATACTTAAGGGAGGACAAAAACAATGCTATCTAAGCAAAAATGATGAAAATTGGTTGTGGCATAGAATATTGGGACATCTAAGCTTTCTCAAATAAGAAAAGCATGCAGACTCAAGGTTGTTTGTGATCTTCCAAATATCAACATCCCAGAAAATACAATATGCAAACCATGTCAAATTGATAAGAAAACCAGATTTCACTTCATGGAGAAAGAAGGGTTAGCTAGTAAGTCTCTTGAACTTTTCCATACTGATCTATGTGGACCATCAAGGAAAAAGTCACCTTGTGGAGAAGAATACTTTATTTTGTTCATTGATGATTTTTCCAGAATGTGTTGGATAGGTCTCCTAAAGCATAAAGATGAAGCGTTTGAAAAGTTCCAAGCCTTCAAAGCTTTGGTTGAAAATGAATCAGATTGAAAAATTAAATGCCTCATATCTAATTGAGGAGGGGAATTTACATTGGATGAATTCTTTGACTTTTGTAAACAACTTGGAATAAAAAGGAAATTCTCCACCACAAGGACTCCTCATCAAAATGATGTGGTAGAAAGAATGAACAAAACAATTCAACAAATGGCTCGAGCTATGATAGATGAATCTGGAACTCCTGCAAACTTCTGGGGTGAAGTTTCATTCGTTTTCGTAACTATTCTCAACAAAGAAAATGTTCGTGTAAATAGCACTCAAACTCCACATGAACTTTGGTATGACAAGACTCCTACTGTAAAATATTTTAAAGTTTTTAGAAGCAAATGTTTTATCAAAAGGACTGATGAAAAACTTGGTAAGTTTGAACCCAGAGTAGATGAAGGTATTCTTCTTGGTTATTCTTCCAGAAGTAAAGGATATAAATGTTATAATATAAGAATTGGGAAAATTGTTGAAAGCATTGATGTTGTAGTTGATGAAGCATGCAAAAATTCAAAACAAATAAAGTCAATAGAAGATTATGACAATGAAGAAGATGGGGATTATTTTCCCACATCAAATCAAAATGATATTGAAGAAGAAACCAATGAAGCACCAAAAGAAGGGATAATGGTAGAAGAAAAGACTTCGTCTAGGTATGTTCAGAAAAATCATCCAGAAACTCAAATTTCAGGGGAAAAAGAGGTAGGTGTATAGACAAGAAGAACCATTACAGGGACCTCAAGCTATCTAGTATTACTATCCTCCATCGAACCTAAAAATTTAAATGAAGCATGAAAAGATGAATGTTGGGTCAAGGCCATGGATTAAGAACTTGAGAAAATTGAAAAGAATGATACTTGGGAATTAGTTCCTAGACCTCATGATAAAAATATTATAGGAACTAAATGGATATTCAAAAACAAATTAAATGAAAATGGAGAAGTCATTAGAAACAAGGCTAGACTTGTTTGTAAAGGGTATTCTTAACAAGAAGGTATAGATTTTGAAGAAACCATTACATGTGTTGCCAAATTTGAAGCCATAAGGATGTTTCTTGCTCTTTCTAGCTTTCAAAAATTCAAAGTATACCAAATGGATCTAAAGTCAGCCTTCCTTAATGGAGATTTAGAAGAAGAAGTTTATATTGAACAACCAAAAGGATTCATTCTTGGAAATAATGTGAAACTTGTATGCAGACTAAAAAAGGCTCTATATGGTCTGAAACAAGCTCCAAGGGCCTAGTATTACTGCCTTGACAAATATCTACACCAACAAGGTTTTACAAAAGGTTCAGTAGATAACAATCTATATACAAAGATTGAAACTGATAAATTGCTAATTATTATTTTTTATGTTGATTATATCATTTTTGGTAGCAACGAAGAACCCATGAGTCAGAATTTTGCTTCAATTATGCAGTAAGAATTTGAAATGTCCTTGCTTGGTGACCTTACTTATTTTCTTGGTCTACAAGTTCAACAAAATAAATATGGTATTTTTCTTTCACAAACCAAATATCTCAAACAGATATTGAAAAGGTATGGAATGGAAGATTCTAAACTTGTATGTACCCCAATGGTAATAGATGCAGTCTTAGTTCAAATGATGAATTAGCAGCACTACATCAACCAACTTACAGATCCATGATTGCAAGTTCACTTTATCTAATGGGTACCCAACCTGACATCATGCATGTAGTGGGAATAGTTGGAAGATTCCAAGAAAATCCAAAGGAATCACACCTTTAGGTAGTCAAAAGAATTTTCAAATATCTTCAAGGAACTCAGGACTTTGGTTTATGGTATCAAATTCAAAGGAATCACACCTTCAGGTAGTCAAAAGAATTTTCAAATATCTTCAAGGAACTCAAGACTTTGGTTTATGGTATCCTAGAGATGTAGATCTTACTCTTCATGCATATACTAATGTAGATTGGGCAGGAAGTATTGATGATAGAAAAATCACTAGTGGTGGTGCATTCTATATGGGTTCCATGTTCATGTCTTGGTTCAATAAGAAACAAAGTTCAATTGATTTATCTATAGCTGAAGCAGAATATGTGGTTGTTGCATCTTGTTGCACAAAACTACTTTGGATGATGCAAACTTTGCAAGACATTCATATCACATGTACTCCACCCATCTCCATTCTATGTGATAATACAAGTACCATCAGTATTTCAAAGAATCTAGTCATGCACTCCAAGACCAAGCACATACCCATCAAGTTGTTGGCATTATGATGCATGTGTTGCACTTGATGGAAACCCACTTGTAGCAGAACAACTCACTTGTATATGGTAACTAGATGAATCTACAAAAGAGATATCAGATGTGACAAAATGCATGACAGTTGTGTTTACATATGTGACAAAATGTAGGACATTTCAAAGGAATCAATTCAGAAGTAATGTACAATGGAAACTCTCTCAGATGATAGTTCATAGTACAATAGGTTAACAACAAAGGATTACAAATCAGACTCCAAAGAATGAAGAAAGAGAGGTATACACAGGTTCACCTTATCCAAGCTGCATATACATGCAAGTTTACTGAACAAAAGGAGCGTATATGTACACACACACTTTCACAGAAGGAAAGGCGCGTACATGTTGGAAAACTAAGTTTTTGGTCCAAGGTATTTTGATCCAAGGTATTGGTCCAAGGTATTTGGTCCGAGGTATTGACCCTAGGTATTTGGTCTAAGGTATTGGTCCTAAGTGGTTTTGGTCCATGGTATTGAGAAAGGCCTAAAACTATATAAAGAGGAGAAGATCATTAGGCCAAGAGGTGAAAGCATTTAAATATCTGATGAAGTGTTGAATCATATATGCAGATTAATGAGCTTCTGATGGTTTTCTTGATATGATCTAAGGATGCACTTATAAGGCTGATGAAGGTTGATGGACCGGGATCATTAAGGCTTAAGGGTATTATCATTATGTGTTTTGATATTGAACAATCTAGATCTTAACACCGACGCATTTTTTATTCTGTAAAGGTGATGATCTGGGTATGACTAAAGTCTAGAATAGTTGTAATGTTTAAGTTATCATTTACAGATATGTACATAGGTTCACATTAGTAAAAGAGCATATACATGATGGTTCAACATATCAAAGTAGCATAAACATCATAAATTTAAATTTACAGATCTGTACGCTGGTTCCATTTGGTAAAAGTTTGTATGCATGTTGGTTCAACACATGGAAGTATCATATACCTTTTGGTGACTGCATTCTGATGACAATGTTCTGAATGATTAGATTGATTGTGATTTAGTGATGATAGGTGATCAAGTGATTGATTGATTTAGTTATGGTTGATTTAGAAAGTGATGATTGAGTTTCAACGATTGGTTGATGTAGATGTATTTGATGGTAGTATTGCAGTTATGATTTTTTGAGTTTCAATGTTGTTGATGGGTCCAGTATGAAAATTTGATGAAACGTGGCCTTCAGATTGTGGTGTTGTGTTTCAGGAGTATCCATTCTAAAAATTCATGAAACATGGTCCCTAGAGGAAGAATGAAGGTCGTAGCCTTCTGTAGGTTAGTGCCTACATACTAGAAAACATATCGGCTAGTATAAGAGCTAGGGGGTTGTAGCTCCTTTCTAGTAGAAGCTGGAGAATGAGAGAAGGTTGTAACCTTCTGAAAGTAGAAGCCTACGTACTGGTATGATTCTACACCAGTACAATGTTGTAAACATATTTTCTTATTATTAAAAAGAAGACAAAGACGACAACAACAGGTGGTTTTCACCCACATTGGGTTTCCACCTTAAATATTGGTTTTCATGTGTGTTTCTTATGTGTGATGGTTCATTCTGTTATTAACTACACATGGTTACTGTTTAATTTTAATAAAGTATTGATTCATAGATGAAAGATCAACATATGATGAATTAACTGAATCATAAGTTCACTAGATATACAATGGTTGCCTTAAGAACAATTGCATGCACACGTGAGTTCCCTTCACTGAAGTAGAGTATATAAATTTGATTATGGAAATGAAAAATTTATTGAGTTGCAAATACTAATTCACCCGCCCCTCTCAGTATTATTTCCAAAAATTGGTATCAGAGCAGGTCCTTTGATAGGAGCTTGATCGCTTAAAGGAGATCCATAAAAACAATGGGAAAGAATAAAGAACCTCAAAACAAGAAGGCATCTCAAAGGAACTATGACAATGGGAGAGTCGATTGGGGATTATGTGGAAGCAACTCTTTATATTCAGAATCAACTTAGAATGAAGATGAACAAGAAAAAGAACCATCATGTATGAATTTATTATACTCTGGTGATACATTTCTCTGTCCATTTGAAGATGATGAAAGTGACAATGAAACAACTGAATTTTCTCTTATGGGTGAAAGAGAAAGATATCAAATAGAGACAAAATTTAAAAGTTTCACAGAAAAAATTAGAGATCAAAAAGATCTATTAGAAAAAAGGGAGTGTGCCTCTAAAGAAGAAGCTACCAGACTAAAAGCTCAACTGGAGGAAGGAAACAAAGTAAGGAAGAAGTACAAGGATCAATGTCAAAAGTTGCAGGAAGAAGTGACATCATTAAGAAATGAAGTAAATAAAAGGAGCACAACAATCAAGAAACTTAAAGATAGATCCAGTTGCTATGAAAGTCTTGAAGCTAAGATCCTCTCGCTAAAAGAAGGTCTTGAAAAATCAAATAAGTAGAATGAAGAACTACTCCAAACTCTTGAAGAACAAGAAAATGAAGTTCTCGAATTAAGGCAACAAGTGGAAGGAGGAAGAAAAGCTGAAGAAATCATGAAGAAACAATAGCTTGAAAAGGAAGAGAAATATCAGGTTAAGGTAAATATCCTAAAAGGTAAATTAGAAGAAAAGGATAAGATTTTATGATTTCAAGATAGTACTAAGATTTTGGATGATATTCTTAGTAGTTAAAGGTCTCCTACCATCAAAACTGGTCTTGGTTTTAATGAATCTGTTGAAGGTGAATCTAGCTCACAAAGTGAGGCAAATGAAAAATTTGAAATGCTCAACAAGGAGATGAGAGGTCAACCCCATCAACAACAAAGGAAAGAAATTCTTCAAAGAAATTTTTTTACTCCTAACTGTGGAAGTGATAGTCGGGTATTTCCTCAAATGAATAATGTTTAATGTTTAATATGTCATAATTTTGGACATGTTGCATAATGGTTCAAGACTGTCACACAGAAAGATCATCAACTTTTAGGTACTTTAAGGGATATTGGTTTTCTTGCAATATGTTTGGTCACAAAGCCATTGACTGCTATAAAAGGAATATGAAACATGTAAGATGTTATGCATGTGACAAGTTTGGACATATAGCAAATGAATGTAGGAGAAAATTTTGAGCACCATGCCAAAACGATAAAACACCATCACACTCGAAGATATGGAAGAAGAAGGAAGTATAGTCAGAAAAATGTGGCATGACACAATGTATAGACATAACAGACTCAGGGGGAGCTGAAAGTGTGAAACTTGAATGTTCTAAATCACATACGCAAGTTTCGTGAAGACAAGTCATGTATATACGCGAGTTAGAAGCAGCACAGACACACATATGTTGTTTGAAGAAAAATGCAATGGGATAGACACATAAAAACTGATTTGATATGATTCAAACAATTATCAGTTATCTTTTCTGTTGTGATGATAACTGACTACAGTCTGTGGATGTTCTTTAGAAGTACTTTTGATCCTCACAAGTTGTTGATAACTTGATGTATATCTGATTGATGATGATGCCTTGATACTTCTTACTGATATATGCAATGATCAGATTTGACAGTGAACAAGTGGAACAAGTTCAGGGGGAGAATATGTTATGCTTCTAATAAAGGATTGTTGGAATTATGTTTAGAAGTATTTGGTACCTAATGATTCTTATCAATGGTGATGATGCTTATGTGGCTAAAGTGTTTTAATGATACGTCATGCTATGTTATGGTTATGAGTTTCCCATGATAAAATCTCATATGATACTTGTATTTCTTGGGGTCATATAGTTGGTATTCAGATTAGATTTATGGATGAGTGTGGATGAATTTTTGATGATGCATATAGTACATATATGTTTCTTACATGTTGATCTTCATAAGGACAAGGAAGAAGTAAAAATCTTGAGTACACAACTTCATTATTTGATAATGAGCCACTCATTTCCTTTATGCTATTGTCATCATGCCTTCAAAGATGCATAAAGTTCATATGGTGCAGTTATGATGCAGGATTCCTATAGTTCTTACAAGGTTAAGGATTTTTGCTTGAAAAATGACCATGAGCTCATGGTTTGCTAGATACATATTGCTATCTCTTTGATGGATATACAATATGTTGGATACATGGATGATTACTTGCATGTTGATAAATATTGTTGGTTGGCCAAGAGAATGATGTTATTGCAGGCATATCCATTTGAAGACATGGATATTCAGAGACATGGCTTACTTATTCACATAATGATGATGACTTCTTACTTTATCATGATAGGTTTGGTATTCACATATGTTGATGCTTATCAAATGTGGGATACATGGATGATTACTTGCATGTTGATAAATATTGTTGGTTGGCCAAGAGAATGATGTTATTACAGGCATATCCATTTGAAGACATGGATATTTAGAGACATGGCTTACTTATTCACATAATGATGATGACTTCTTACTTTATCATGATAGGTTTGGTATTCACATATGTTGATTCTTATCAAATGTGGGATGTCCCTTAGTGATGATACATGATTGATATATTAAGGGTTCTTGTAGAAAGATCATTCAATTCTTGATGATGATAGATTATGACTATAGTGTTTTCACATATGATATGATGTGAATGATTTTTTACTACCACTTGGAGATATGACATATGATTAGTTGATTCATGGAAGGTTATGATAAATCTCTTTTTATTAAGGAAATGAAGCAAGTTAATCTTGATGAGATCAAGAGGATGAGTTGATATATATATGAATACATACTTTGTCACAAGTTGATGATATTTACACTATCATATCTTGGGGACTAATGATGGACATGTACAAGTTGTTGGTCTGGATGTTGTTGATAGATGCTTATGGTGTAGATCATGCATGGTGTATGATAGTTACTGACAACTACATGGCATTGTTAGATATTTTGTCTCTATTATAAATATCATGAATATCATTGATGTAAAGGTCATATAAAGACCCATGATGTAATAATTTGTCTATGTCTATCGTAGTCTTTTGATGGGTCCTTTTTGGTCATATGATTTAATTTGTATCCCCACTTTGCATGGGATGGACAATGTAATTTCTATCATGAATAAACAATTGGTATATCCCTACTTGGTTGGGAGGATGAGTCAAATTTGGTATACCCCACTTGGTTGGGAGATTGATGTATGTATGAGTCATTGGTGATAGGAAGGTAAAACTCACATAGTTGAGTGATAAAGTCATGTTATTCTTTTGGAAATATTTGCAGACTCTGCATGTTCTCAGGAGGAGCATGTATGATATAGTGCATCTCAACATGTACAAAGGGGGAGTTTAATCAAAAAATTCAGCATGTGCTTAGGGGGAGCATGATCAATGCTTATATTCAGATTTTTAGATATGAAAGTCTTCTTTTTGGTTAACCCTTTGCCCTTGATATCAAAGGGGGAGAATATATTGGTCCACCCTTTGCCCTTGATGCCAAAGGGGGATAGTATTTTGGTGTTTCTTGTTATCTCTAACAATTTCTACAGCTTGCGGTAATCAACACCAACATGGTTGCCATCAAGTCCAAAGGGGGAGATTGTTGGCATTATGATGCATGTGTTGTACTTCATGGCAACCCACTCATAGTAAAACAACTCACTTGTATATGGTAACTAGATGAATCTATAGAAGAGATATCAGATGTGACAGAATGCATGATAGTTGTGTTTACAGATGTGACAAAATGTAGGATAGTTCAAAGGAATCAGTTCATAAGTAATGTACAATAGAAACTCTCTCAGATGAAAATTCATAGTATAATAGGTTAACAGTAAAGAATTATAGATCAAATGCCAAAGAATGAAGAAAGAGAGGTATATGCAGGTTCACCTTGTCCAAGCTATGTATACACGCAGGTTTATTGAACAAAAGGAGCGTATATGCATACATGCACTTTCACAGAAGGAAAAGTGCATACATGTTGGAAAACTAAGTTTTTGGTCTGAGGTATTTGGTCCAAGGTATTTTGATCCAAGGTATTTGGTCCGAGGTATTGACCTTAGGTATTTGGTCCAAGGTATTGGTCTTAAGTGGTTTTGTTCCATGGTATTGAGAAAGGCCTAAAACTATATAAAGAGGAGAAGATAATTAGGCCACGAGGTGCAAGGATCTGAATATCTGATGAAGTGTTGAATCATATATGAAGGTTAATGAGCTTCTAATGGTTTTCTTGATCTTATCTAAGGATGCACTTGTAAGGCTAATGAAGGTTGATAGATTGGGATCATTAAGGCTTAAGGGTATTATCATTATGTGTTTTGATGTTGAACAATCTAGATCTGAATATTGATGCATGTTTTATTCTGTAAATGTGATGATCTGGGTATCACTGAAATCTGGAATAGTTGTAATGTTTAGGTTATCATTTATAGATATGTACGTAGGTTTTCCTTAGTAAAAGAGCATATACACGCTGGTTCAGCATATCAAGGTAGCGTATGTTATCACCCCAAGAAACTCACCTAGATTGTATATCAGTGATGCTCAGGAACATTAAAAATTTAACAGTTTTGTTGGATAAATGGTGGATGAATGAAACAAATGCTGCATATTCAAGCCAGATAACGACTTCTACTATGATTGACCCTAGACATGGGTGAACACCCCCAGAATACAAGGGTTTTAACCACCTATTACTCACAGTTTGAGGATAAGGTGATAATGGAGAAGACTGACCACACCCGAAGATGCACAGGACCCTGTGATGGCCGACTGTAATCAGTTAAGAGGTCTGTAAATCTAGTTTCTAATACACAGACTGGATGACAACTCTCTATATATTAAACAACAGAAACCTGCACACATGTTCTATGATACATGCTAAATCCTAACACAGAGGTGGGATGAAAACCCCTCTGCGGCTAAACATTCATAGAAATAGAAAAAATGCAAACATGAACAACCTAGAACAAGAAAGAGAAGTGGAAAGTGAGCAATAAATAGCAAAAGAAGCTTGTATTAGCTAGAAATGAAGACCAGATGCTGCAGGTTACAAAATAGTTATAGTCTCCAGAAGTTGAACCTTACAACAGAGTCCCCTTCATCTAACACTCATCAACTTGATTACATATGAGTCCTGAGTATATATAATGTTACAATACAAAATATCTCTGTCAAACAATGCGTGGAGGAGCCCATAAATGGCCACCAACCACATTTACATTTAGAAATGGGCCTCTGATAAAAATATGACTGTGTTTTGAATAGATTTGTCCCTCTCTGGTGCTCTGCGGTCCCTCTTGGGCAAGTGGAATGAAATATGGGTGGAGTCCATAACCATTGAATGCTTTGACTCGATCTGCTGTGTCCTGCTTCCTCCTCGGCCATACTTCTAATTAACTGCAATCGCCGAACACTGAAATGGCACCATCATGACTGTTATGCTTATTAAATAGTTTAATACGGTCAACTGCTCATTCTTGCTCATAATGCTTCACCTGGACTTCAAGAGGTTCAGCCACGGCTCAATCATGACTGATAAATGTTGATTTGTCTGAGGCACGTCCTCTTTCCTATTCAGCCATACTTCTAATTAAAGGTAGCTACCTATTGCACTGTACTGCTGCATGCTTGCTTTAACCATCTTCATGCCACTGAGAAATACTACCCACCTTGCTATTTTTTAAATATCAAAGGCCCACACACATATATCTTTTCTATCAAGTCGCAATGCATATCTTAACCAACCAATCCTCTGTTTCATTGTATTTGTAAATACATGTAAAAATGCCCCAAAATCAATAAAAATAGATTTGGCAGACCTCAAATATTATACCATTCTGCTTCAGAAACCAATCGAGACTGGGGCTCATCACATCGGCACCCATACATACAATCCACCATGCAACACTGATTTCCCCAATTGCGACATGCCGACTGCGATATAGGTCCATGCCGTCGATCACTTATATTTGGAAATATATATATATATATATATATATATATATATATATATATAATATTTCAAAACATTGAGAAATGCTTCTGCCAGAACTAAAAATATATGTAATATCATTTAGAATGCCATCGGGTCCGACCCATCGGGTCGGAGGCATGCCATATGTAAAGGCCCTGTCCCTTTTGAAAGTGCCTACGCGATACGCCGATGTGATATCGGCAATCGCATATCGCTGATTATAAAGGCCCAAACTTCTTTTGTAAGTCCTCCATTTGCAGCACACCAAAGCGATATCAGTGATCGCTCATCGGTGATGTCCTGTGCCCCGATCCTTGGTAAAGTGCGATATCATATCCACCGATGAGACCTGGACCGCATGATCGGCCAGATCAAACGACTGTGGTCCAATTGGACCTTTAAGTTTGGAGTTTGTGTTTTTTATTATTTAAGCGTATTTGTGCCTCCAAATAGAGCATTTCCGCCTCCCCAAGGGCTTATCTCTTGCGCTTTTTCCATCGGTAGGAAGCCTTTAGCGAAAACTTGAAGATTTGAACAACAAAAATGGTTCATTTGGCATGAATTTAGGTGTGTTTGTAGCTTTTGAAAGTATTTTGAATCTATTTCTGATCCTTTTTCATAGTAGAGCTAACACTGGCTCCTTCTGGGGATGAGATCCTCCCTGTGAAGTCTCAAGATCCCGTAGATCAATGCCTTTCCCACAACAAATCAAATTAGCAAAATTTCCTAGTGTTCCATTGGGAATGGAGTCTATTATAGGTACACTAAAAAATGACAAAAGAAAAATATTTACAGCTTTAAGGCCAAAGACCTTAAATCACATAGCTTTTCAAAAATCGCCCATTGATTGGGCCGTCAAAAACTGGTTCTCCTTCCAAACTTTTCAGTATGAAGGTATTGTTCCCTAGAATCTATGAAATGATAAACGAGCCTGTCTAGAGAGCATCAAATTTTCCATGGTTGCCTCTCTTTTCTTTAAAAGCATCCCATTTCATGACCAAATCCCCAACCTCGAAATTGTTTCTTTTTTCCTTTTTGTGAAAGGCTTCCTTGACCCCTTGCTGATGTGCTGTAGCTTTTTCAACCAGTTGCTCTCGAATCTAATACAATTCTATTAGGTCAGTGATTCTATTTTCCATATCATCATCTTGATTCTGCGCTGTTTGGAGCAACTTTGCCACAGGGAGAGTAAGTTGAATGCGAAAAATAGCATCAGTACCATATACCAGCTTGAAGGGACAGAAACCTGTAGATCTCTTGATGGTCACTCTGTCCGCCCAAAGTGCATACTTCAGCTTGGAATCCCAATTCTTCTTATTGTCCTCTAACAGCTTCTTAATTATCCTAATCAAACTTTTATTAGAGGATTTCGCTAAACCATTCCCTTGAGGGTAATAGAAGGTGGAATGAACAAGCTTAATGCCCATTGAATCACACATTTCCACCAATTCTTTTGCCCTGAATGCTACTGCGTTATCTGTTATAAGCTTATGTGGGCAACCAAATATGCTGAAAATGTTTTCTGATAAGAATTTCATGACCACATTATGATCGGCTTTCCTTGTTGGGACTGCTTCAATCCATTTTGTAAAACAATCAGTGGCAAACAATATCCACCTGTGTTGGCCACTGGAATTTGGGTTGATTTCACCAATGAAATCCAAGCCCCAATGCTGAAAAGGTCCCTTTGCAATTATTGGCTTTAGGGGCAGGGATTTTAATTGCTGCTTACCTTCAAATCTTTGGCACCTGTCACAAGATTTAACAAAAATAAATGTATCAGAAAATAAAGAGGGCCAATAGTACCCATCTCTAAGAATCTTATGGGCTGTGGTTTTCCAGTAATGATGTCCTCCGCACATGCTATCATGGAATTGTTGCATAACCTCTATTGACTGTTCTTTGTCCAGGCATCTTAAAATTACTCCTGAAGGAACCCTCCAGTGGAGCAAGCCATCATTGATGCAATATTTTGTTTCCTTGAGCTTTAAAGTTCTTGCTTGATTTTGAGAGAAATATGAAGGGACTTCAAGCCTTAGAAGGAAATTGATTAGTGCAGCATACTAGCTACATGAAGCTAAGTTCTCGGCCACTGACTGTCCTCTCTACGATTCAGCTGTTTCATGCTCTTCTATTTGACCATTTTCTGCTACAATGAAAAAGAAATCAATGTCCAAAGACCTGCAATTTTCTTTAGCCAACAATTTAGCAAGCCCCTGACCTCTTACCAGCTTGGTGGGCTTCAGCTCTATGTTGAATTCTATCATTTTTGCAATCCATTTCGCTCTTTTTCCATCAGCATCAGGCTGTGTTAAGATATCCTTTATTGCAGCAGAAGGCACATATGCAATTATTTTGGAATGCAAGATGTATACTCGGAAAGATTTCAAATATTTGACAAGAGCATAAGCCTGCTTTTCAATAATATCATACCTTAGCTCAACATCCCTAAAATTATTGCTAAAAAGGGCCACTAGATGCTCTTGACCTGCTTCATCTTGCTGCAACAGAACAACTATGATTGTGTCCTTGGAGGCAAATGAAAACAAGTGAAACTCCTTGCTATAGTCAGGGCTTATTAAAGTAGGAGCTTGCATAATAGCCTTCTTAATGGAATCAAAAGATTTCCTTTCTACATCAGTCCATCTCACCTCTATTCCATTTTTTAGCATGGAGGTTATGTGCTTGACTAGCTTTGAAAATATAGGAGTTGTTGGGCATTAGATAATCCAACACTCCCCGTGTGTTTCGTGACATAGACTAACCGCCTCTCGAGGATCTGTTAACTCTGGCGATGCGTCCGTTTACTAACACCTACGGGTTTTGGTGTAATGGCAATCGTGATCCCAACAAGTGGCATCAAAGCCAAAGGTCTCGAGTTCGAATCACACCCGACTCACGTTGGGGGGAGTTCACCCATCTATTTCGGATTAGGTGTCAACATTCCCCCCCTTAATCTGAAGGGATGTTGGTGAGTCCAAGCATCGTTCTGAATCTTTCAAGCTTTTCTCTTCCAAGCGCTTTGGTGAAGATGTCTGCAATTTGCTCCTTTGTGGAACAATGACGGAGATGGATTGTTTTGGCCTCAACATGATGTCTGATCAGATGATATTTAGTATTGATGTGCTTAGTATGATCATGGAACTTTGGGTTCTTGGCCAACTTTATTGCAGATGTGTTATCAATCATGAGTGGAGTTGATTGTATTTGTTTTACCTGCAAATCTTCAAGAATTTTCCTGAGCCACACAATTTCTTTCGTT
>Ga0115851_100121_pt1 | contig 25130 bp, 18 predicted proteins | sample InSIn2gowninarea_FD_83865 | JGI IMG/M metagenome (GOLD analysis project Ga0115851, IMG submission 83865)
CCCCCTAAAGGGTGATGGCGGCCAGTCGAGCCTGCTTGCGCATCCTCTCGATGGCGGCCTTAACAGTCGAGCACCTAAAGGTCCTTTTGGTCGAGCACCTAAAGGTCCTTATCAGTCGAGCCTGCTTACGCATCCTTATCAGTCGAGCCCCCTAAAGGGTCCTTAACAGTCGAGCCCCTGCCGGTCCTTATGATGATCGTGAGTCAGATGAAGAAGTTCGTGATCGTGATTCTGATCCTGATTCATTTTTCGGGGTGAAGAATTTGATCCTGTAGATCCAGTTGAAGCACCAAATTCTGATCTTCTACAGCGAACTGAAGAACCGCTCGTGTTCGTGATTTATAGGCGGGTTACCTTGACCCGGAATCATTTCTTATTTCTCTATCTTATCTATCCAGTCCAGTCGAAGGACTACTAGTATCAGTCGTAGCTTCAGCAGTCAATGATGCAGTTGTTTATGATTCTGTTGATCCAGAAGATTAAGCTGTTTATTATGCTTAAGCAGTTGCAATTATTCTATTAAGTGCTTGTAGATTATGCTGTTCGAGCATATCCAGCAGCAGCTTCCCTTTGCCCAGTTCCATACCCATAACCATAAGCAGTCGGTTAAGCAGTTATATACCCAAGAGCAGCAGGTACAGTTTCCTCATTAACCCTATCTAATAGATGCGCAGATCGATACCCAGATCCAGATACTCCACCAGCATCAGTAGCGTAAAGAGCAAAGGAAGGAGTATCAATAGGAACATATCCATAAGATCCGGACTTATCGCAGCAGAACTACTAGTAGTAGACTCAGTAGCTTACCTTGATCTTGGCCCAGCAGTTGCTTAGCTTGACGACTATGTTGAGTTAATAGATCCAGTGACGGATCCATATCCATGCCGAGATGGAGGCCTAGTAGCCGCCTGGGTTGATTCATACCTTGTTTCAGAAGCACCACCAATTTGAAGATCCCACAGAGGCAGATTTTTCTGTAGATGAAGCATTTGATCCTGTCGATTAGGTTAACCGACCACCTACCCCTCCGACTTTTGGTACATCTGTAGACGACTCTGTTGATCCGGTTGAAGCACCAGAAGGAAGGGCATATACATTTCGTGATCGTGCATCGAGCCGAAGATTCATAGTTTAGAGATCGAGGTAAAGAGCCTGAACGTGAGCGAGACCCAGATTCGGTCCAGATTATTACCTTCGGGATCAAGACCCATAAGCATCAATAGCAAAGGCTAGATAGGCATATATATAAGACCCGGTGCCAGTAATAGTAATAGAGCCATAAGCAGAGCAAGCAGCAAAGCCTGTTGTTTACCTCATTGAACCAGTCGATGAAGCAGTTGGAGATCCATAAGTGGTAGGTGCCTCATAAGTAAGGGCGGATCCATCATAGCCAGTTAGAGAGCCAGTTGAACCCGCGTAAAGTAAGTGGGGATAAGATTTCGGGGGTATTTCCATCCCCTCTACTATATGAAATGAAGGGTCGAGTGAAACCTGCGTAGTTTCCGCTGGCTGTCTGGTCCTTATTTCTACCCATGCTTAGGTTCCCGCGTAATAAAGGTTCCTTCTTATTTCACGCTGGTGTGTCAAGCTGGTGAAAGCTGGTGTTTGGCCGAAGGGGATTGGCACAGACATTGGTAGATATATTGATATTATTTGGTTCGGAGTTGCACTCTTATAGCCCTAATAACAGGGTTTCAAAAATGTATGCTTTTTTGAAAAGGTACGTTAAGTGACTCGACTAAAAGGAGAGGAACGTAGTCGCTACAGTACATGAAGCCCTTACCCTTTGCTGAGAATTCCCTACATAGATAACTCTCACTAGAGCGAGCAGCACTCCTAGGTTACCAGTATGCTTTGTTATTAGCTTAGATAGATTTTCACTTATCTTACCCTCTTTCTTACTTTATCCTAGGAGCATGGAGGGAATGTTTACCACCTAGAAGCCAGGAATACTCAAGTTCGTAGCCAGGAGCACATGTTTACACTCCCTTGCCGCCTTTCTTTCACTTGCCAGAAATACACCTGGAGCCCTCTCTTTTTAGTCGAGAGTTCGGCAAGCTCACCCTAGACCATGCATGCTTACCAGGGACTGCTATAACACCTTTGACTTTGATACCTTAAACCTGTATAACACCTTTGACTTTGATACCTTAAACCTGCCAGAATATATACCTTTCTTTACCGGCCCTAGAACATTAGGTCTTTGAAGGGAATGCTAGAAGAACAGTTGAAGTTCCGGATCGGATCGGATTGGATGGGGAATGGGAATTGGGATGATGGGAATTGGGATTGGGATGGCTTTTCATTAGCCCTTAGAGAACTAGAATCGTCATTCACTGCCTGCCATAAAAATGAAAGTAGGGGCACCTTACCCTCTCAATAACGTCACCCTAAGACAAGTAACCACTATAGAAGCCAGGAAGACCCAACGTAGGCAGGGGCATCTCTCACATACTACTCTTTCTCTTTTACCTGCACCAACTTGTAGACCTGGAGCTAGCTACCTGGAATGCACGTAGTCAGTTTCAGTTAGTCGATCTTCATTATACCCCTTTGCAAAGCCCCCGGAGGATGCCATGGATGCTGAAGACCCTTACCCTTAGAGTTAGACTGCCGAGCAGCTAGGCTAGCACGATGGAGCAACTTACCCAGGAATTAGACCAGGAATATATGTTGGAGAGGGACAGTATCTGAAGGAAGACCCTTGTTCAGAATACGACAATCCACCCGCCGGAAAGACTTTCTCTGGACAGCCCCCTAGCAACAACATGCTTACAAGGGAAACATGCTAACAAGGGAATGCTTGAAGACCTTATAAGCCCCCGGAGGATGGCATGGATGGATGGATCAGACCCTTACCCTTCTTTCTATTATTTCTATTACTGCTGGAATCCTAGGCTAGGACGATGGGATGGAGTAGTCACCTTGAAACCAGTAAGGCCATATAAGTACCAGTATAAGAATAGCCTTACCTTCTTCAGACAAGAAACCTGCCAGAAAGTAGTCTCTGTACAGCCCTATACCATTAGGTCTTTGGAGGGACTGTAGAATACCTTAGAAGCAGCTACGGATGGGATGGGATCTTGGATCGTTGGATGGGAATTTGAATGGAAATGGGAATTGGTTTCTTAGCCCCTTATAAGCCCCAGGGACATGGGATGGTATGGAACAGGCTTCAGACTAGAGAATCTTTCTCCCAGAACCCTGCCAGGAATACCCCAGTTGCCAGGAACATTTGCTATTCAACACTTGCTTTACCCACTCTCTTTACTTGCACAAACTAGTAGTACAGCCAGCAGAGACCAGGAATCACCTTGTCAGTGTCAGTGAGTCAATCATCATGATACCGGGCCCGCCGTGTTTCATGTTATCTCGGTGGACAGTATTTGATTAGGAGGGGCTAGGCTAGTTACCCTTACAAATTACCCAATGCATGATCAATCACCAGGATGAGGATGATTCATCAGACCCTGTCTATGCATCATCAGGATTCATATGTTACTACTTATACTATGCCATCATCTATCATGTATTTACCACTTAGACCCATCATCCATGTATTACACTCACTTCTCCTGTAGGGGAGGGAGGATATACTTGGATTCTTATGGGGTCGGGCCTGCATGCATCATGTTTAGGTCCTCTGGTGGTGAATCATGTTGAGATACTTTATGGTGTCTACAGCGGGGTTTTTTAGTATGAGTTACGGGTAGGATTTGTTACTATTAGTTTCTTGTTTGGCCAATATTAGTTTAGTTAGTAGCTACGGGTAGGATTGGTATGAGCAGCTACGGGGAGGATTAGATTTATGCTTTGCCAAAGGAGGCTTAGTCCATCAATAAAGGTGGTGTTGTATCAGATCAGGAATAGGAACAAAGGTGTATCAAAAGGAAGGACCCTCAGGAAGGAAGACATCAGACCCTAAGCCCAAAGACATGAAAAACACCCTAAGCCCTTCATTTTCACTCTGAAAAGAGAATCTTTATCAGAGAGAGCATCCGTATCTATTCTCCTCTATCGCCTCTAGTGTCCACCTCTGTCGTGTGTCCAGGCCTCCTCGTGCTATGTGAATCGGGATCAACTAGGGTGGGTATGAATCGTACTAAGTGAATGAATCGTACTAAGTGAATTGGGCTCTACTATGAATCGTGCTATGTGAATGGATTGAAGACGACTGCTATCGGCATTGATGTCGAACCTCATCAGTGAATCGGGCGAACTTATCATCAGAGCAATTTTCCAACCCAACCCCGGTATCACTAGTCCTCCGGTATGCAAGTATATAAAGCAACCAACCGTGAAGATAGAGCAGCAGGTGAGCATGAAGAGAAAGTTGCTCTGTATGACTACTCTTTAGCTCAGACCGGATACAGGTAGGACCTCATGTATCGGTAAGCTGCCATTGTGTAGAGGTTCCTTCTCTCTTGTCTGTTGGTAACGTGGGGTGACTCTCTGACCTCTCTCGTAAACATGTACTGGGTGAATCATAATTGAATTGGTGCACCTAACCCACCAGTTGAATTGTAAAGAAACAAGCTGTAACCTCGCTCTTATTTGAGGTATAGCTCCTGCCCCATGTATTATTCCCCCTCGATTATTCCCCATTGATGCCCATTGATGATTGCCCTCGCTGTGGATTATTCCCTTCCCTTCGATGATTCCCCTTCGATTAGGTCCCTCACTGTGGCAACCGCCTGGTACTGACCAGTGGGTAATGAGGTTCTCCCGGGTATTGTCAACGGGGGTTATCATCTATTGCTAGCGTGACTCATAACTGACTGGGTATCTCCGATTGGCTGACTGGCACTGAGCTTGTAGCACGGAGTATAGTTTTTTCGATGAGTAGAGCTTCCACCATGTGACTATAGGTTCATGCCTAGCAACCTATCTACCTGGATCGACTATTGGCAAAGAGTCCTGGCATCGACAGCATCAACTAGTGGCTATCGGCGCTGACCTGAAGGCTTCATGCGGGCTTTGTCCGTCCGTGGGAACGCCTTTATCGGAAGCTGCAATCAAGTGAATCAAGTCCAATCAATAAATCACTGCCTCTCCCGCGGAAGATGGGGCAGTTTATCAGGTTGCATTATAGAGGTTATTATACAACACAATAGGCTTAGCGACTTTTCAAAACAGGTGCATCGTGTGATTAAGATCGTGCATCGTTTCCGAAAAATCCAAGAAGAAATCTTTCAAAACAACTATGTCAAATGTTATGTCCAATGTATCCCATCTATAGGTTATGTCAAAAAGAGACAAAGCTTAGTCCACTAAGTTCATGTAGGCCCTGCTAACTAAGGCTAAGGGGTCTGTCTTCCCCATACCCTACCTACCGTTCCGTTTATTTGAGAAACTAATGTCAGTTCTGTTGGTTATGAACATCAAGAAACCCCCTATCTATGATACGCGCATCCAGACGTCCTTGCTATTTTATCATAGGTGAGAGATCCGAAGCACCTACCACAACATAAGAGACAACTCGTTGAATCCATGTTAGTTGGTTGTTGGGACAATATTGACAAAAACCTTATCACATTCTAGGGTTAGAGTGAATGAAAGCCTTAAGCAGTGACGACTAGTATTTTGATAGCAGCAGCTCTAGTCTTAGCTGCTTTAGTTCCCTTAGCTTTCGTTCTACACTTGCACTACTAGAGTTCAAGCCTTAGTCTTATGAAACTTACCCTACTATGGACGGTATGGTTGTTACGGTACGGTTTGAAGTCTGTCTCCATTCAAATCAAAATAGATAGTTCAAAGCATAGTTCCTACAAGCTATACTACAACAAGCCTTAGAGACTGCCTTAATTGACACGGTATATGGAGCCTCTGAAAGCTCCCCCTATGGGGGGGAAACTTGCCTGAGTCTAAGGTCCATGGCCTATTACCTTAATAGGACTTATTATTCGTTTTCATTGCCTTAGTTCTAGCCTCTAGAGATAGAGACGAGCTTTAGTCTTTGCATTCATTTGAAATCCATATATTTCGCATCTATGCGTTTACCCTTTCCATGGCAAGTACAGTTGTGAGACGTTACCCTTGTCAATTGTAGCAAGAAATCAATATATGTTTATGCATATCCGATGGCTTCTAGTGTCAGCCGGAAGGGGGTAAATAAGAAAAACATCTATTCTCATTAGTTTTCTTAGTTTTAGTGCACGTGAGCTACAGCTACTACTCTAATACTACGCGCAATAGTCTACCTATCAAGAATATACAATATTGCATTGATACGCCCAAAAAGAAATAATAAGAAAGAGTCCCCAACCTACTAGACCTACTATGATAAGAAATATCTATAATAAATAGCCGTAGATAAAGTATAGCCATAACGAACACAACAAGAGACTATGAACTAGTACGTGAAAGCCTGCATGTAGCCCATAAAGTAAGTTCCGTGGCCTCAGGTTATTCAGTCAGGGGGCACTATGTTTGTTGGTTGGATCAGATGACAATTTCGTATCATTTGAGGTTGTTTAGCAATGAAACCACCTATTGTTACGGGGGATTGGATAATGGAAACATAAGAATATTCTCCATCGAGGAACCATCAATGGATGCTGCTAGATCCTTTGGCGATAGAGGAAAGAGGATCGAGGATATTCCCTCAGTCAGTCTCAGTCAGTAAAGGTAATAATCCAATGGGGAAGAATCAAGGGGAAAATCCCACGATGATGATATTGCATACAGCTTTATTCCCTTTATCCCTGAGCTCTAGCGAAGAAGCTTCTTGTGGTTTCCTTTGCAAAGAATAAGTGTCCATATGACAACAAATAAAGAAATCACATTGATAATATACGAGATTACATCTCTACGACCCGGAGGGCCTTTTCTGAGGTACGAGGGAATGGTTTCACTTTTTCTTGTCATTAGTGGTAAGCTTTAGGTCCCATGGACACCCCCACTATTTACTATTAGCCGTCGGGAGTAAGTTCAATGGAAAACTTAGTCTTTATTATCTTATACAATGGCTCTATTCCCGGCTACTTCCGCTAATACAATGGGAGAGGTATAAAAATAGAGAAAAATATCATTTCTATAAGTACTACTGCTTATCAAATATTATACAATGGGGAAGAGATAGAGTATAGATGTAAGTATTCTCCATATTTACACACCAGTCACCCAAGTCAAATTGTTGTCCATAGGTCCTTGCCATACAGCAGCAGCCGATACTCACATATCTACATTTCACTTTAGGCGGTGTGATCCCCTTCCTTAGACCTACCCTCTCAAGAGGTTCCGCTGTGGCCGAGGTGGGACCAGACAGATTTGGCCCAGGCATCATAGTTTGTTAGCCTTCCAATAGTGAAATATCTCAGGTGGGGTTTCTATGCACTCAATTCCATCCGAAAAAGAATAGAATAAGAAAATTAAGTCAATCTCCATTCTAAATTCTAATCACAAAAGAGTTCAAGCCTTAAGAGGTCTGAGCAAATAGTTTTCCTACAAGCTCTACTACCACCAGCCTTATGTATACTCCTTAAATTGACACGGTATGATAAAAAAGAGCATAGTTCAAGTATGATCTCGCATATCTACGATCCACGGAATATCGACCACGTCTTCATGTTCACATATATAAGGCCTATTTCAACCAGGCCTCTACTACATGTGTGTGTGGTCAAGAGACCTATTCAATTGTCCAGACCTTTCCACTCATTGAATACTTGATATCGCCATCGAGACGTTGAACTTGGTGGAGGATACCATCTCTGTCTAGCTCTGTAGGTCTAGCTCTGTCTCTTGTAAGGCGGCTCTCAAGCTATTCCGGTCTCTAAACCGGTCTATAGAAGCTAAACCGATCTATAGAAGCTATTCTGGAAACCGTTCATCACGTTATAGAAGTTGGGTAGCTATAGAAGCTATTCTCTCTATACAGCTAAAGCTATAGACGTTATCAGTAATAGTGGTTGGTTGGCGTAATTACGTATATAACGAATGAATGCATCGATATGTGTCATACCAGATTCGATGTGAGATATTGAATGACGCTTTCTCATATACGTCATTCCTGATAGATTGAATGACGATTTCGGGCCTTAGTGACTTATTTGAGAGGGGGGCGAGCCGATGGCGGCCTTTTAGTCGAGAGTTCGACAGGCTCACCCTGCCGGTGATGGCGGCCTTATCAGTCGAGCAACTGAAGGCAGGGATCAGATCGAAGCATAGGAACTTGAGTGGGCAATTGACTAAAGATAGGTCAGCTTACTGTGGGAAGATGTTCATCGGTTAGATAAGAGCTAGGATGCTCCCTTCTCTACTGCTACCTTAGTGAACCAAGAGGAGCACCGACCATATACTTCTTCTTTATAGAGATCTCGAACTGCGGCTATAGAGACTAATGACCCTGCTCTTGGAACTTGGTAACCTGCTTTTAGCTATCAATCTGTAACCCCCTCTCTATCTTTCTCTGCGACCCGGATACGCTGCTTCTTCAACGAGTTGGCTATCAGTGGAACCATATATCCATATATAATATACCCATATATCAAGCTAGTTGGTCCCTATCGCTTCATCATCCTCCTATTGCAAATGGTGGAACAGCAAGATCTCGATCTCGAACTGGAAGGTACGCGTAGCAAGGTGACTATGAATCTGGTTCCTCGACCGGTGCCTCCGTCATTGCCCACGCCTTTGCTCATCATGTTGGTGTTTAGAGGTCAGGTTACGGGTCAACTCCAACTCCTGCCGTATTCCCCATCGCTGGTTACTACTCGGATGCTTACTTTGGTACTGGTGCATCTGAATCTCGATATGGATCTGCTACTACTTGTTCAAGAGATGCTGATAGCTATGTGGCTCTCAAACCACCGAATACAGGGGTGCCTTTGCCGCTGCTTATACTACAGACTTAGCCTTTCCCGTCTCTGCTGCGAGATCTACTATAGGTTCAGGATCTGTCTTTTCTTATGGTACCGGATCTAGGTCAACTGAGTCAAGGTCATCAACAACCAGATCTCGATATCGATCTAGAATAGGAAGGGACATGCTAGAGGTAGCCTTGACACTTGATATTGACTTATGAATCAACAAGTGCTGGCTTTGGATCGAAATATGGATATGACACTCTAAGAAATGGGTCTGGTTCGGATGCTGTAACTATAAACTGGCAAACAAGCTAGCTCCTCAGCTGGGACTGGTTCAATGCCTATCCCTCAACTATGACAAAGCCGGGTTGTTGTGGTTCAGGTACCATATCCCTATCTCCAGTAGGAACTCAAGGTTGTATTAGCACAAGATGCCCTATTTTCCGGGTTCAACAAAGAAGGGGTGAGATGCTGTGGTTTCAGCTGTTTATCCGCTTGACGCAGTTGCTTGCCTTTACCCAGTCTGATCAGTTTCATACTAGTAAGCAAAGGCAGGAATCCAACCTATAGATGAAGAGCCTGTTCTCGGTATTAAGATTATGACGCCAGGTAAAGGAATGACTAACTAGTAGTTGATCCAGTACTAGGAGCTTATCTAGCATAGTCAATATTGGATATAACATAATAGTAAATAGCATAGATATAAAGAGATACATAAACAAACATCAAGGGAAAGAACAAGATATAACCAAGGTTTTAGAGCCAGCTAAGATAGCCATACATAGAGTGAGTGTGGTGGGGTTTTTAGTTTCTCCCTCAGCTTAGGTTATGGGGTTGAGTCAAGCTAGGTGTTGAGGAGCAAGCAATAGAGATAAAGGGAAGAGACAGAGATACAAAGTATTAGTTTTCATTCCTCTCCCCTGGGCGCTCCTTCCGGCCAGCAGCCATCAGCCGGATCTAGCATCAGGTCTAGCCATTGTCTCGGCACACGTTCTCTTATCGCCTAACTGTTTCTGCCAGCCCTCGTGCCAAGCTTCTTTCTTTCTTCGTCGGGCGGGTTCCTTCTTTCATCAAGCCCACCTAGCCAGCAAGCAATAGAAGCTAACCAACCAGCAAGCTAACCAGCTCCTAAGCTCCCCAGCTCCCCATCCAGCTCCCCATCCAGCCCGCTCACAAGCCGGCTCCTAAGCTCCCCAGTCAGCCAGGGTCCTTCCAATCAATCCAATCAATGCCAATCGTGGCTCTTGTCGATATCAGCGTCCACGGTCTAAGTGGTTCGATCGGTGGTTCGGTTGGCTCTGAATCCTAATCCTCCAGCTCCTCCTTTCTTTATTCCCTTCCCGGTCAAGTATAAAGCAAGCAAGAAATCTTTCGCCCTTTCTTTATTCTTTAAGCGAGCAAGCATTGCGTACTGGGCGGGTACCTACCTATCTACCTACCTTACGCGTACTGGGACTGTCCAGTTAGCTCTAGGCTTGCTTAAGCAGGCGGCAATAGAGAGGGCAGGTAGGTGAGACTGTGTTCTTCCTATTGGTTTTCACATCCCTCACCATATGAATAGTGAGTGACCCCTAAATAATATAGGGCCCTAGGTTTTGTTTTATATCGTAAGTAAGCAAGAGACCTACCTTTTTGGCAAGCAGCAGGTTGGATCAGCAGGCTTAGTGGTGTGATTCAAAGTGTTATCGATCATAGTGCTGTACCTGTCATGCCCATCACCTTTAGAGAGATCTCTTTTGACTAGATTGGCTTCAACCTTGCTTGTTGATTCATCCTAGGGAATCTTCATTGGCTTAGTCCCACTCATACCTTGGAGGTTGAAACCCTACAAACTATAGGCAGGTTCCATAATATCTAGGGAAAGGTAGTTCTAATCACCCGTGAGATAACTAGGGTCTCTCTACTCTACATTCTCATTTATGTATCTTTACAGTAGTAGATCTACTGTTGATTGATTATATATAGTAGATCTATTTTAGATTGTAGGATCGGGTGAAGCCTTGTCTTGCAGGAAATTGGAACTGGTGTAGGATCCTCTCGGACATGGATCACTCTTGGAAGGCCAGTCTCTGTATAACCAGGAAGGCAGTCAGACGCAGGCAAGCAAGCAAGCAAGAGAGGACCCCGCTTTCAAGTGCCAGTGCCTAACCCCTCCCCTTGGGGAGTGTGAGAGGGGGGGGCGAGGGGGGACCCCCGAACAGTGTTGTCTTTGGCGTAACCAGAAGCGAGACTGCGGACGGAATGCAGGGGCGTATCATCCATCAAGCGATAGCGATCCAACCAACCTCATGGGGAGATGCTTCTATCCAGTTCAAAGAGGGGTAATCGCAAGGGGAACGATTAAGTAGCGATAACAATCAAGCAAGCAGTATGATAAAACCACAAGCTCAAGGGGTCCAGCGGTTAGTTCGCTCGCTCTAATGACCCAACCAGAAGCGGTCTTTCTTTCACTGGCTCTCATTCATTCCCAACCAAGTCTTAGCGGTGGTTCTTTCTTGCTGTTAGACCTATATGAAGTGGGCATCGCTGTGCCCCGATCCAGCCAAGAGCCCATATAAATTGTAAAGAGAAAGAGGAACTTAGCTGAGCGAAAGTGAAGAACTAATTCTAGCTAGAAGTTCTCTTTTTTCTAACTGATATTTCATCTTTGGATAGACATTCTCCCTCCCGTAGTACTTGTTGATTGGACTAGGACTCAGGGCATGACTACAGTGGAACTGATAACGAATTTGATTGAGGATCACTTTCTGAGAGAAAGCGCTATCTCTATCAAAATTGATTATACCTAACCTCGAATCTCACGGCATGTATGTACCACCACGAATGAAGGACGCTAAAGCACCAGTTTTCCATATAGAGCAGTTCCCGAATCACCCAGTTCTAGACTGCCCGAAGTTACTGCTTTATTAACAACTGCCCATGGGTCTCTATTCTACCCGTTCGAATCACAACTGGTTCATTCTGATGCTGCTTTTCGCCTTACGTGCAGCGTTCAATCTACAGTTTTCATCACACCCAGTTCTTACCAATAGCACTCAGTTCTCGAATCACCTAGTTACCAAATAATAGATGTTCTGACCACGCTATTCAACCAGTTACCAAATAATAGATGTTACCTACTGCTCAAGGGGCTCTATTAGTCCTGGTATCTCCCGTGTCTAATCATCATCGAGATCATTGTATCGAAACCACATTTGTGTAACCAAGCTCATTCAACAGTGCTTTTCTTTCTCCTCCGGTCGCTTTTATATCTATGCGGGCTTTCCCGGTGCGGTCGTTATTATTTCCGGGTGGATGTGGCGTGTTGAGGGCAAGGGGAGAAGCATCTGTCCAGTTGAAGCGGGGTAATTGCCAGGGTAAATTGTCTGTAGCGGGGAAACAGGGGGAAAGCTGTTGTAGCTATCCAAGCGAGCTAATGGGGCAAGCTCGATCCTTCCTTCCAACCAAGCTAAAGGTTCGAAGCATCTGTCCTGATAATACGGGGCTAAGGCATTTAGAGCTTCCCGGGCAGTATCAAAAGAAAGGGGAAGGTTCGAAGTGTCTGTCCTGTTAACGCGGGTTGAAGTGTTAGAACCTCAAGGGTCAAGGTTCGAAGTGCATGTCCTGATTAAGTGGTTTCATTGTTAGAGCTATCCAGGGCCTGTTCCAAATAAAGGGGGAAGTATCTGGCTCTGTCTCTGGCGTTGAACACCATGGCCACTGCCCTTTCCAAGGCCAATCACCACCACCAGAACCACTACCAGCACCAGCACCACCTCCACCATTGCTCATTCCCCAACATGGAGGCAAGCGATAGCGATCAGCGCTCTCAAATATATGGCAAGCGATAGCGATAAGGGGGCTATTCTTCTGTAACCAGGGCTCTTTCAACCAGGGTGAGGGTGAGCCAGCCGAACTCTCGACCACTATTGACCCACCCACCCCAATCCCCGGGGCCCGGTAGGCCCGGTAGGGGCTCACTATTCATATGGTGAGGGTGAGCCTGCCGAACTCTCGACTAAAGGCCGCCATCGACGTGTGAGGATAGGACCCGGTAGGACCCGGTAGGGGGCTCGACTAAAAGGCCGCCATCGGGCTCGACCAAAAGGAGAGGAGTGTTAACGCTAACCATTCATATGGTTAGGCCCGGTAGGGACGGAGTCACTCACTATTCATATGGTGAGGGTGCGTTAGCACACTCGACTGTCAAGGCCCGATTTGGAAGCTCACCTCCCCAAAGAGGTGAGGGACTCGACTAAAGGCCCGGTAGGGTGAGGGTGAGGGACGAACTCTCGACTAAAAGGCCGCCATCGACGTGCGAGGAAGGAGCAACTCTCTTTTGGGGCCCCTCACCAAATAAGCACCCCCTGCCCCAAAAGAGAGGACCGACAGGGTGCGTAGCACGCTCGACTAATAAGGCCGCCATCGGCTCGACTGATAAGGACCCTTTAGGGGGCTCGACTGATAAGGACCCTTTAGGGGGCTCGACCATAAGGACCTTTAGGTGCTCGACTGTTAAGGCCGCCATCGAGAGGAGAGGAGAGGACCGATAGGGGCTCACCATTCCGATGGTGAGGAACTTGAAGAACTAAAGGCCCGTATGTCATTATGCATGTAGGAGGTCAAACTTCCCTAACCTCCGCCACGGTCAAATGGCCTATCTCGTAGGGAAAGATGTTCAAACCTCCGCGTTATTGGGTGGGGGTGAGCCTGTCGAACTCTCGACAAGGGGGAGAGGTAGTTGAAGGGTTGGAACATGCATTCAGCATTCAATCAAGGAGGCAAGGAGGCAGAGGCTAATGACCCCCACCCAAAACCAAAAGGTAGGGCAATTGAAATGCATAATGACATATATAATAGCAGCAATTGTAAGGGTTGGTTCCCAGCATTCAGCATTCCCTCAAGGAGGCAAGGAGGCAGAGGCTACTGACAGGCAGATAGTAAGGTCCCGGAGGGGCTTGCGCTTCTGAGGGCAAGGAAGAAAGCGTTAAGAAATATTCTCGTTCGGTGGAAAACCTCCCCCACACATACATACACATCTAGCAAGCAAGCCCCGGTGATTCGACCAACCAGCAAGCAATCGATCAGCAGGTAGTTCTCCTGTGTCCTATCGGTTATAACCTAACCTACCTCCTTAGGGCTGTTTAGCGTAAGTAAGCAAGATCTGTCTTAAAAGGCAAGCGGCAATATCGTTTGAACAAGAAATTCCCTAAAACACAGAACTTCCTATAGGTATTTCGTTTGCATAACTAGAAATTGTAGTGTGTCAGCAGCCTTCCTTCTGATCTTCCTTATGATCTATCCTTCCAGCTCAAAGCACGACTGCCTGAATGTATATAGTTATTCGAGCCTTATAGAAAGCTCCTCCAGCCCATAATCTTGATAGTGATTGATTGCTTGATAGCCTACATCTTGACGGAGAGGTTGTACTATGGACGGTACAGACGGTACGACGGGACGGGGCCGAGTGATGAGTAAGGCACAGACATTGGGGCATGATATCCAGTTTCATTCCCAGGAGGTGTTATTACTATACGGTTTATAGTAAGTGGTCGCCCAGAGCCAGTCGACGGTCAATCTCCCCGCTAGTCAATCCAGATGTGTGTACATGCATTCTCTGGTACTCGCTGGAGGTAATACCAGGTTTATATGTCAGGTAATTTGAGTAAGGTATCAATCCAAGTGGTTATGCATCGATGCTTAGCTTTCTTTATACTTGAATTTATATCACTCCCAATACTCTGAGGGCAAGGACCCGACAGGGGGCTCGACTGATAAGGATGCGTAAGCAGGCTCGACTGTTTTGGTTACTTATTTGAGAGGGGCAATAAGTAAACCCTAACCTTTAGGTGCTCGACTGATAAGGACCTTTAGGTGCTCGACCATAAGGACCTTTAGGTGCTCGACTGATAAGGACCCTTTAGGGGGCTCGACCATAAGGGAGAGGAGAGGATGCGTTAGCATGCTCGACTGATAAGGCCGCCATCACCTTTAGGTGCTCGACTGTTAAGGCCGCCATCGAGAGGAGAGGAGAGGAAATACAACCCAATAGACATATAATCTTTCAATACCCATTGAGGGATAATAAATATAACCCTTCATTCACTTTAAGAATAATTAGCTCTATTACTTGATTTCATCTCATGGCCCGATAAGTTTCCAGCTCACGTCCCCCATCATTCTCTCAGCTCACGACGACCCGATCAACTACCAACTCCCCCGGTTAAGATAGACAAGAATGGTTGTTCCATATAGCCTCCCTGGTTATAGAGCCAACTCCTACCACATCCCTGCATACATTCCCTTAAAGGAGATCCATGCTTCCACGCCCCGCGCATCCATCATGCATGCTTTCAGTTCCATCTGCAACTGCCAACATTGGGATGGGTGGGGCCCAAGCAACCAACTTATTAATTTGATCGATTCACTTGATCCTACACACATAGTTTTTGGGATCCGGCCCACCGGGCAGACAAATGATGAGGATCCTGGGGAGCCAAGTGACAAATTATGAGTATTCCGGGAGAGCAAGTTACCACTGATCCATCATTACCCATATCACGTAACAATCATAACCGCTATCTCAAGGCCCCAGCATTCCCCTTGTCCCACTCTCCTCTGGGTCAATGGGTGAATATGTTATGGCTAAAATAACCTCCCTTGCACATAGTTTTTTCCGCATGCAATAGTCTTTTTTGGAGTTATGGGACATCTATTCTTTTGTGCATGTGGTGAAGGTTAGTATAGAAAGAGCAGTGAGTCTGGGCCTGTGAACTACAATATCATATAAGGTCAAAAGAGTGTTTTCAGCGTGCTAAAATGAGCATAGAATTCTTTCTTCTAAGGTAAACGTATTAGTGTTCCCCTTCCTTCTCCACGGCCAGCTCCTAAAGCCCCCCATCCAGCCATCCAGCAAGCTAACCAGCTAACCAGCCCGCCGATTCTTTCTTGGACCAGCCAGGAGTTGATTCGACCAGCAAGCAGCAGCCGGGTTCGTCTAGCGTCAAAGCAAGCCTTCAAGTTCTTCCTTCATCGTCAGGTCGCAAAAGATAAGATCATATCAGGTAGGTAGGTGTCAAGGTCGAGATAAGGGAGATAGAAGATCACCCTATAAGGCCGGGTTCACAGAGTGAAATTTCCCATCCAGGTAAGGTCCGATAGATAGGTCTTGCCTTTCATACGCCACCTATCCACTCTAACAATTACCACTTCAAGGCGTATAATTTCTAACGGGCCACCCTTCCACTAGCAAATTGGCCATCTGTATAGGCACCCACCCTTTAAGTAGTAAAATGACCGGCTAGCTATTGGATCTCTGGTCAATTCAAAAGTGATAATTCGGAACTCAGGAATTGATCATCTGAGCAGTACCCCTACCCTCTTCCCCGAATCGGAAGAGTCATATCATCAAAATAGAAGAAATCCGATCTCAACCAATAGAAGGTCCCGGAGGGGCTTGCGCTTCTGAGGGCAAGGAAGATCAATAGGGATAAGGAGATGAGCCGGACAAGCCAGACAAGCTGGACAAGCTGTAGAAGCCGCCAGAGAAGCTAGAGAAGCAGCCCTCATTTGTCTATCCGCTTGGGTGGGGGTGCAGGGAAAGAACACACGATCAGGGAAGGTAATCCATATATAAGAGGAGTTGGCCAATCAACCCTTGTAGGGGTAGGGGTACAATGCCTAGAATTGAGGGAGATAGATAGATGGATGAATGAAAGAATGCTGGCTAGCGCTCCGATCGGGGCGAGTAAACAATTGAATGATTGGCCAAACCCTGCCTATCAGACAGACTTACATCATCCCCAGCTGTTCCGGTACGACTTCCCGTCCTAGATCCGAGTGTTGCTCGCACCTATTTGCTTAGATTTGGTTCCGCCCAGTTCCCCAAGAGCACGATTGGTTTCTGACTTCATTCCTTGCCCGATGCGGACAAGCGATTACATTCCTTGCCCTCAGAAGCGCAAGCCCCTCCGGGACCTTAATTACTTATTTAGTTTTGGCATGAAAGCTTTGCTCCATAACTTCCGTTCGCTCTAAACCGTTCCTTTTCTCCGGCCGGGTGACTTTAGCAAATGGAGATTGATGAAAAGCATTATCGGTCGGATAGTTGGGCAGGAGTCGATTTGTTTCATTCTGTCTTGAGCCCAGGATGAGTTTGAGCATTGAATCTCTTCCCCTCGGATAAACAGCATCGGCAGAACCCACCACAGGTGGAGAGGGAGACTCAATGAAGTCTCTTTCATCGAGTCATCATCCCAGGGCCGACCCCAGTGCCTTGCGGCTTCCTTCCTACTAGAATTCATTGAAGCAAACATCTATCTCCGCTTTCGTCTTTCTATCTGTCTCCCCACCTTACAGGTTGACTCCTCTCCTTGAGGCGGGTAGTGACTCAACTCGTAGGCTAAAGCCTTGATGAAACCTACTCGACCGGATGCTGGAACGAACCTTTCTCCTCATGTCCATCACCCAACTTCACAGCTAACCTCTCCGGGTATGGGGGAAGCCCCCTTCAGCTTAAGACTTTGCCGGAGCGGGAACATGGCACTTCTTAATCCCCACCCAATGCGGAAGCAGGAAAAGAGCCGACCAAGACCTCCACTTATCAAATTCCCAATAGTACTTCTTTCCTCTCCTCTCGATGGCGGCCTTATCAGTCGAGCACCTAAAGGTGATGGCGGCCTTAACAGTCGAGCCTGCTTACGCATCCTCTTCAATTTACTTATTTGCCCCTCAAATAAGTCAAAAAATGGTCGAGCACCTAAAGGTGATGGCGGCCTTATCAGTCGAGCCTGCTTACGCATCCTCTCGATGGCGGCCTTAACAGTCGAGCACCTAAAGGTGATGGCGGCCTTAACAGTCGAGCCTGCTTACGCATCCTCTCCTCTCCCTTATGGTCGAGCCCCCTAAAGGGTCCTTATCAGTCGAGCACCTAAAGGTCCTTATGGTCGAGCACCTAAAGGTCCTTATCAGTCGAGCACCTAAAGGTGATGGCGGCCTTAACAGTCGAGCCTGCTTACGCATGATGGCGGCGATGGCGGCCCTTTTGGTCGAGCGATAAATCCCTATGGTCGAGCGCCTCCGGACCTTATGGTCGAGCACCTAAAGGTGATGGCGGCCTTATCAGTCGAGCCTGCTTACGCATTCAATTTACTTATTGGGTGGGGGGGCTTATGGTCGAGCACCTAAAGGTCCTTATCAGTCGAGCCCCCTAAAGGGTCCTTATCAGTCGAGCCCTGTCGGACCTCTCTGGGACGAGAGCCAGGAGCAGGGTCCAACAACAGAAGCAAGGAAGGAATCAGCCAGAAGACATTAGTATGAAGCCTGGAGCCTTTCACCGATGGCCTCTTTCACCTTTATCCTCACCTTGAAACCGAAGCTTTCATCACCAGCAGTCTCACCAAGTAAACCATCAGCCAGAAAGAATAAGCCAAGCCAAGTCCAACAGCTGCCTTACCAGGTACAACAGATGCCTTTCACCTCTAGCCATTCACCAGGAGCCTTAAGCCATTCGCACCAAGCCAAAAGCCTTGAAACCAGGGCCTTAGCCAGTCAGTAAGGGCCTTCCTCTCACTGAAGCCAGTAACTCGGACTGGCATTATCTGTGTAGGAACCTCTCGTACATTGAGGTTAAAGCATTGAAGTGAAAACATTGGGGTTAAAGCTCTTAATACACCTCTAGTTACTGGTAACTAATAAGGTCAATCAATAGCCAGTTAACTCCTCTCACTGAAACTTCTTTCCTCTCACTAAGGGTCAATCTCACTCAGCCCAAGGTCAAGGGTCAATCTCGGTGAAAGTAAAGGGTATTAATGGTCGGGCCACCCACAACTATCACTTTACAACTCGAGACTACGGATTGAGTTAGATCGATATGGTAGCGGGCGGAGAACGGGATCACACATTTGGTAAATCAGTAAAGCTATCACTCATACTTGCTTTATTCACTTATTTTACCCCCGTAAACTAGGCCAACGAGTCTAGGTTAGCTCATCTCCTCCTAGCAAGTATAGGTTAGCCCCTGATCTAAACACAGCGGGTATAGGTTAGCTCATGTGCTCGCTTTATTCACTGACTTCACTGATGGTGTTCTCCGGAGGCAGGGCCCGGCGCGTCTCCTCTCGTAAGCTGTGGGGTGGAAACCAAGCCCGGACCCACTCGGTTGAAGCCCGGTCTTCTGCAACTGGGAAGGAACAATGAGTCAAATATTCAAGAGGCTTTCCTTCCTTTGTTCCCTTGTTAGTCAATTCGTGCAGCAAACTGGACTCATGGTCCCACCCACAAGTAGTCGACCTGCGGCCCTCCCTGCTTCTTCATATTATCTATCAAGGTCGGATTGAGATTTCACACGTCCCGACAATATCACGTACCCCTCTTCACTGAATCATTAGCTCTATCACTTGATACTTCTATAACGAACGTCCACCTAAGGTATGGAAGGGGGAAGGAAGGGCCTCTCACCTTTAGCCTCTCGCCGCCAGAAGCCTTTCTTCACCTTCCCATAACATCAATGAAAATAGATGTTAACATATATAAGATCAATTACGTAGTGGTTTCAGGGGCAAACGTAGGAGCGAGAAGCCGCTCACCCTAATCAAGTGGGGTGAGCCATCCTTCCTTGCCCGATGCGGACAAGTAGTTCCTTCCTTCGGGTCAATCCTTCGACAATGCATATATTATATATGTCATTATGCATGAATGAATGAGATATGTAATTCCGTGATGAATTAGTAATTACGTATATAATTCATGACCAGCAGCCCCCACTAAGTAATGAAAAGGCCCCAGGCAGGGACGTGCAGAGAGGGGCAAGGGTTTGAACGCGAAAACCAGTTGATTCAAAATTTGAAGATCATAAGCGGTAAGTTCGGATATGGGGGCACCTACTTTACTCCCTCGATTATTGTGTGATGTTGAACTCTATAGTATGGTCAACCTGGCTCTATCGTTGTCTGTCGGTAAGTCCTTCCCTATTGTCTGACGAGGGTAAGGCCTTCTCTCTCTATCGAATATCCTGTGATGTGATACTTCCTTCTCCTCTCGGCTAGTGAACTTCCCTCTTGTCTGGTGGTAACGTGTGTTCCTTCTCTCTCGGTACTGAATGGCTATGACCTCTTGGCTATGTCTGGCTTGTAGGGGCCGTGTCTATGTGTGGCTATCGGCAATGACAACCGGCTATAAGCTATGACCTCCTGTCTGGCTATGATCGGCAGCTATGATCGGCTAGGACTTCTGGCTATGACTCCTGTCTATGATTGGCTATGAGTGGTTATGACCTTCAGGCAATGCCTCCTGGCTATGACTACCGGCTACTAGCGGCTATCATCAATGACAACCGGCTATAAGCTATGACTCCTGGCTATTGACCGGCTGGCTCTGACCACTGGCTCTCGGCTGACCTTCTGTCGACCTTCTGTCAATGATTGGCTATCGGAGACCCCTATCTATCTTAGGGGCTGTGACTCACTCACTCGGCTCCGTACTGTACCGCACCATGTTGGGTGAATGTGGACTTGTTGGACTTGCACGTGGACTTGGCGGCTTCCTTATGCGGACTGAGCGCCTTACGCGGATTGGGTAATGCGGGACTGGGAGAATGCTGGGGATGAGAGAATGGGGATGGGGAATAGGAGAGTGGTAGAATGCTGGTAGAATGCGGATTGAATGGGGCGGATTGAACTGAAAGTGGGAATGGGTGAACAGCATGAACAGCATGAACAACATCAAGAACAGCATGAACTAAAGAACAGCATAAGAGCATGGGTTAACGGAAACGGGTAAAGCGGATTGAACAGAAAGCGTGGATGCGGGGCTTGATGCGGGGCGTCATGTATGCGGGGCGTGATGTGGGGAGTTGTCTATATGAACTACCGGGCTAAATGAATTACCAGTCGTCAATATGAACCAGGGTAGTTGGCTCTATCACTACCGGGGGGGCTATACTTGAATGAAAAACACTCACTGTGTGGTTATTCCTGGCTCTGTCGTCGGTTGAGGCTCTGTCGGGTGCGTTACCTTCTTCAGCGATAATAGGGCAAGCGGTAGCGATCAATCACCACCTTATCATGGGGCAAGCGGTAGCGATCCTTCCTTCCTATATGGCAAGCATCAAAAGTATTCCCTTCTTCAATACATAACTTCAATAACAAATTCTCTTCCCTTTACTACTAATACTTCTCTTCACTACTTCTTTCTTTCCGTGGCCTTGAAGGATCAATCGTTCGTTAGGGGGGGTTGATCTTCACTCTCTCTTTCGAAGGCTGAACCAACCCGATCGATGGATGCTGCGATAACAGCGAGCAGAGAATCCGATACAGCAGGCATTGAATTACAGCAGGCATTGAATCTCCTGCACCGAGAGATGAAATAAGAGATTTGGGTGGGAAGGTGGGGCCCCATCAAGGATCAAGGCTCAAGGCTCAAGGTTCTAAGAGGGAAACCTTTCAAAACCTCCGCCTCCCAAAATGGCCAAATTAGTAGGGAAATATGTGAAAACCTCCGCCAAGGATGCGTAAGCAGGCTCGACCATAAGGGAGAGGAAATAATCGGAGTGTCGGAGTTACAAGAGAAATACGCTCGGAGTAACCCTCGGAGTTGGAACTAGTTTCATTACCCATCCTCCAGCCACCTAATCGGATGAGGGAGAGCTATGAACTGGTAGGGGATCAGGCAACAGAACATCCCGGAGAAAGAAAGTCCATCCTATCGGAATCAAAGAAAGTCCATCCTGGGGAACTATTGCTTATCCTACTCGAATAGGCTCATGTTGGCTGGGTTCTTGTTGTTGGGGTCCGGAACTCAACATAAGGGTGGGTAGTGAACTATAACACTCCCCTCGTCGATAAGGTGCCTTCCTCTCCTGCCTTCCCTTCTGGGTTTGTTGTTGTTAGAGCCGGAGACATTAGTATAGTTGACTCAACCGAAGGCAAGCTGAATGTATTGATTGGGATAACTGGTTCCAACCGGGGGTGTGGTTCATAGAGTGTGTTAATCCTCTCCTTAACAGTCGAGCCTGCTTACGCATCCTCCCGCCGTGAAATGAGGAAGACCGGCAGAGCTAGCAGAGTGAACTTTAGTTAGGACAGGAAAGATGCGAACAATCGAACAATCCGGAGCTATATGCCGTTGAACTTGGGGGTGTGGGAAGGTCACAAACTCACTTGCTTCAGGGAGTCCCTAAAATCACAAAGCTTCCAGGCGACCCAAAATTCTATCAATTTAGTCTCGGCGAATCATCGTTTTTTCCCTAATAGCGAGACTCGGCGAATCTCATATTTTTGGTCATTTTTGCCATCCATAAATAAGTCCATTCAGTTTCTCAGTGGTATTTTCTATGTATCCCAGTTGAGTATCCCGGTAACCAAGAGCCAAGTCGAGTAGCGCAGTCCGAGTAACCAAGCCAAGTTGAGTCACTCCTGTTCTGTAGGGGGTAAGGGTCAAGGTGGGGAGGGTCGAAGTTTTCATAGTCGTTGGAGTAATCGTTGGAGTAGTCGTTGGAGTAGGAGGTCAAGCGTCGAGTAGTCGTTGAAGTTTCAAGGGTGCGGTCTAGGGTCTAGGTCGAGGGGTGTATCTAGGGCTGTGGTTCCGTCGAGGGTGGAGGTATTCTCTTTCTTTTTAAGTGGAATGATCCGTTTCAACGCTAGATAATAGTGCCGGGTCGATAGCCAGCATAGTGGTGGTTGGGACGGAGATCACCGCCCGCATAAACAAAGAATACTACTTAGGCCCAGCGAACACTTCGTTTCCATCTATCACACCCAAAGCCGATTCATGTCATAATCCGAATGAACCAACTCGATTCAGATACAGAATTTGAGTTAGGACCAGCCCACTACGCCCACTCTTCCCCGCCTGAGGGCTGATCTTTCTCCGTCTCTCGCTCCCTATAGTGTCAGAGAAGAGTAAGGGGTCCAGCCCCAGAACAATTGAATCACTTCCGCTATGGGACCGGAAAGAGAATGTTTCGATGCGGGGAAATAGAGATATGGATGTCCCTTTTACCAAGTGGGAAGATTATAGTGGTTTTATAAAAGAAGAAAAACACCGGTCGACTTCACTTCTTTAACAACTATAATTCACGATTCACCTCGCTCAGCAGGCTCGACTGTTAAGGGTTACACTCGATCGATAGGGAGAGGAAGGAGTGCTTGCCCTAATCAAGTGGGGTTAGGAATACGAAGGATTACTCGACCATGCAGCCGTGCCAGGCCTTTTAGCAAGATCTCAAAGCCATGCCGGTCCGTTGGAGTGAAGATCTTAACTGGGCTCTGGCTTCATCTAAAACTTCTCTCCCTTGGCGGAGAGCAGGCTTCCCTCCGAGATTGGCCATTTGACCGTGGCGGAGGTTCTTAAACCTTCAGCGCTTAAACATCAATGGTCCTCTGCTCCTTGCCCGAGCCGAGGTTACGAGGTCGAGGAGGTCGAGGAGAGGTTGTTGGATGATCCCGTCCGTCCTGATACCAGCTTATAAGAGAAGGGTAGTTAATAGTAGTACCTCCTAAGGGCTTAATAAAGTAAGTTTTCTAGGGTGAGCTTGCCGAACTCTCGACTAAAGGCCGCCATCGCTAAAAGGTCTAGTTCTTCAGGTGGATAACTATAAGGTGTAGGCAGTAAATAAAAGGAAGGTAGGTCTCCGCAGTGGGTTCTAATTCCAGAATCGTATGGGCTCCTCCCTCGGCTAGACCAATAGGTAATACGTGGTACCAAGAAGACTAAGGTTAGTTATGAGGGTAAAGTCTTAATAGAAGAACTCGTGCTGTCACCCCGAGCATAAGACTGGCTCTGGTATGTGGACTCATTCATCCAGCTCCTCAAACTCCTAATCTCTCGGTTGGCTGAAGACTCATCATCCTCCAACTCCTCAAAATCAATTGGACTGACTATGCTCCTCGAATTGTATATCAACGTAAGATGTGGTATATGCTTTTTGGTTGAAGTGAGTATCCAAGCCCAACCGAGTAGCTGAGTATCCCATCCCAGCAATTACTGGCTATCTATAAACTTCATTCAACGACTACCGACTATCAGCACCTTCCCTTCGGGCATATCTGATTGGCATCGACTGGCACTGACTTATTGGCACCGACTATAACTTCTAGCTTCACCTTCTAGCTCAGACTGCCAACTGGCAATACTGGCATCGAGTCCTGGCATCAACTAGCGGCATCGGCTCCTGGATGCGACTACTGGGCGCGTACTACTGGGTACGGGGACTAGAGCTTCATGCACTGAGTATAACTTTCAAATGAGTGGAACATTATGAATAGAACATCCAATGGAGCATCTTTCTATAACTGACCAGAGGTTTTATCACTGACCAGAGTTTTGCACCGACAAGAGGTTCATTCACTGACTAGAGTTTCTTAGGAATGACTGTTTCCAGCCCAGTCAAGTATCCCCCCATTCGCTTAGCCAAGCAGTTGAATAGCGCAGCCAGCCACAGAGTAGCCCAGTCGCGTAGTCAAGCCAAGCAGTTGAGTAGCCAAGCCCGGTAGCTAAGCTAAGTAGTCCAAGCCGAGTAGTCCGAGTCGAGTAGTCCAGCAGCCAGCCACAGTCGAGTAGCCCGGTCGATAAGTCCAACCGAATAGCGCAGCAGCCACAGTCGAGTAGCCAATCCGATTAGCCAAGCCAAGCGGTTGAGTATCCAAGCCAAGCGTAGTATCCCAGTCGAATAGCCAAGCCAATAAGAAGTAGAGTAGTAGCCCAGCCCGGTAGCTAGCCAATTAGCTAGGCCGATTAGCTCGATTAGTCCAGCAGTCAATTAGTCCAGCAGCCACACACAGTTATTAAGTAAAGGGAAATAGGCTGAGAAAGGGAACACAACAGGTCTAAGTGCCGACCCCCAAAAGAGATCTTAAGTTCTGGCTTTAGTGAATCAATCCAAGCGGTTCCAAGGATCCAAGACTGGGTGGGTTGCTGTAGGTCCAACTTACATTAATTCTTCCGGCCGGCTAAAGGTTAATAGCAATGGTCTACTGACCCCCCATTCGATCTATATAATAAGTTATAGTAGTAGTTCCTAGGGCAGTTCTGAGGATTCCACCACGCCACCCACCCACTTCCCTTCCTTTCATCCTCCATTGTGTAGGCTTTTCAAAGGTAAAGATAAAGGTCTAAGTGCCTCCTCGTGGGGCCAAATTAGTAGGATGCGTAAGCATGCTCGACTGTTAAGGACCCTTTAGGGGGCTCGACTGATAAGGATGCGCAAGCAGGCTCGACTGTTAAGGCCGCCATCACCCTTTAGGGGGCTCGACTGATAAGGCCGCCATCACCCTTTAGGGGGCTCGACTGATAAGGCCGCCATCACCCTTTAGGGGGCTCGACTGATAAGGCCGCCATCACCCTTTA